>Ga0208375_1003204_pt1 | contig 14196 bp, 9 predicted proteins | sample RifOxyD1_FD_184038 | JGI IMG/M metagenome (GOLD analysis project Ga0208375, IMG submission 184038) | Soil microbial communities from Rifle, Colorado - Rifle Oxygen_injection D1 (SPAdes) | ecosystem: Environmental > Terrestrial > Deep subsurface > Rock core/Sediment | place: Rifle, Colorado... | reverse complement strand
TATCCACCAGTCGAAATTATGTCTGATCATGTAATCCCAATTGTAATTGGGGTTACCCCAATTTTGTCCTACTTCTGAAAATTCATCGGGAGGAGCCCCAGTTACTACATATGGGTAACCATTGTGATCCAGTTTAAATTGATCGGGTCTGGTCCATACATCCATGCTGTGATGTTTGACGAAAATAGGGATATCACCTATGAGTTTAATTCCCTTTTGATTGGCATAATTTTTTAATTTGTCCCATTGTTTGAAAAAGATAAATTGTAAAAAACTATGATAAGTAATTTGTTCTTTGTTTTTAGAAATGAACGCATTGAGGGCTTCGGGGTATCTATATTTGTATTCTTCTGGCCAAATAACCCACTTGTGTCCAAATTGTTCAGTAAGTACAATAAACAGGGAAAGGTCAGGCAACCAGTGTTGATTTGCACTATTAAATTTATCAAATTCAGTGATCATCTTTTTGTTGTTGAGAAATTGACAAAAAGCTTTTTGGAAAATAATGGTTTTATATTCCTCAACCATTTCATAATTTACATAGTGATGAGGCAAATTGTCGTGATCGCTTAAATCTTTTGGTGATAATAGACCTTCTTCCAAAAGTAAATCGGGACTAATTAAGAGTGGGTAACCACCGAAAGCGGAATAGGATGAGTAAGGGCAACCCGATCCGTCTCCTATGGAAAAAGGGAGCATTTGCCATAAGGATTGTTTGTACAAAACCAGTTGATCTATGAATTTGTAAGCACTAGGTCCCATATCTCCAATACCATGTTTAGAAGGTAGTGAGAAAAGAGGAAGTAATATTCCTGATGATCTTTTTATATCCATTTGGATGGAGCTCCTTAATAATTATTCTTTTTTAAATGTGTAACCAAAAGTTCTGATATTAAATGTAAACGAATAATTTCCTTTTTCAAGTAAAACCTTCACATTTGGTTTGTATGGTTGGTAACTCAGTTGTCCATAATCCAAACTAGAATATGAATGTTCATTAGCGGAGCCCAGCTCGATATTCCAGTTGTGAGTTGCTAACTTAAATTCATATACACCAGAAGCGGTTACAGATAGTTTTGATTCATAAATGGAGTCATCTTGGCTTTGTAATAATTTGCACGACTCTTGAGCATTCCAATTAGTGAGATTACTCATAAAGTATAGTTGTACATTGATTTGTGGGCGGGGAACTTTTTTAAAGATGATAATAGATGGACCTTTGATTCTTACGAGGTTGTTTCTTTCTCCCAATTGGTCGATAACGTTGGTATACAAGGAATTATTACCACCGTATGCTTCGATAGACGAATTGATAACCTCTTTCCACCAGGTAGTAGAGGTTCCAGGAAAAGTAACCCAAGCGGCATTCATATCAAAACCAAAATTTAATATGATAAAGAAATCATTGTCTTCACTTTTGAGTTGATAGGTTATAACTGATCCATTATGTGAGGTTCGTAGATTAAATACATCGAGGGCACCTATACCAGGATAGTTATTTCTAAAACTAATCATGTCTTTGATGAACTGGTGGTGACCTTTAAAAAGGTTAACTTCAGTCTTATTTAAAAAGTGAAGCTCGCTATCAGATTCCGGGTCCAGATATTCCCACAACATTTTATGGTCGTTTATATATCGATGTCGATCAATATCCTGAGTAGGAATGTTGTCTACAGCTTTGATGTATGACCATTCATTTTGTAAGTTAAGATCACTGGCCAGTTCTTCACCTTGGAAAAAAAGGATATTTCCAGGTTTGGTAAACAAAACTCCATAAGCAAGTTTTATAAAGGAGTGAGTGAAATCATTATGGATTAATCTGAATTTTCGAGGTAAATCAATTTTATCTGAAAGTGGTTTAACTCTAAAAAAAGTTTCATTACCCACGCGTTCAGTGGAGTAATAATCAGAAACTACTCTTATGATGGGATCACGGTTTCCAATAAAATCGTGACTTCCTAAAAAGTTGACCGTCCTTTCAGGATGGCCAAATTTGTAGTTTTCGTGGTTAGAATATCCGTGAAGTGCGCTTACTAGTTTTTCTGCATTAAAAAGACGATGGTCATTTTTATATTCATCCAGATCTTTTTCAAAAAAGTTTTTGAAATTATCATTCCATTGCGAATCAAATCCTAAACCTTGTTCTGATACAGGATACGTTGTCCAAACATTGTCAGGCAATTCTTCGGCCATTAAATGGATGTTGGGATTGATGATCTTTAGAAATTGGGATAGTTCTTGTAAAAAAAGGAAAGCTTCTTCGCTGTCTTGATATACGTATTTGATCATATCAAACCGAAAACCATCTATATGGTAATCACGAATTAGTCCAACCAAACTATCAATGATCCATTTTTTTACCATTGCCGACTCAAACCGAGGCTTGGGTCCCCATCCTGTGTCGCCGTTATAGTATTTGGTGGAAAAGTTTGTAGGTGATAGGGGATCTCTTATTAAAGTGTTGTTAACGTGATTGAGAACAATATCTAGTACCAGTCTGATTCCTCTCTGATGAAGTTTGTCGGATAGATTCATTAATTCTTTGGGGGTACCATATGTTTTTTCAATCAGTCTTAAAGAATCCAACATATAGCCCCAAGAGACGTCAAAACGGAATTCATTGATGGGAAGCAATTCCACCGCATTGATACCAAGACCTGATAAATAATCAATTTTGTCTATAATACTTGAAAAGGTACCAGATTTGGGACCATCATTGGTGATTTGAGGATTAAATGCTAGTGGCCATAGTTGGTAAATAATCCAATTATTATTCCTAGAAATGTTAGTAAACGATTTGATGTAGTGATCAAATTCCCAATTGAAACTTGGTATTTGGGAAACAACTCCGTAAACATCTTGAAAATTATTGAGAAGTGCACCTTTGGATTGATAGGTAATCTCTTTGGCCATCGGATCAATCTTAATGGGTGTTTGATGGTGTTGTTCATCAATTTCAACTTTTTCATATTGCCCATTTACGACAAATTGGTAGTGATAAGTGGTTTTTTCGTTGGCAGTATTGACGTAGGCAATATGATTAAGCAGAGGATTAATTTGATCGCTATCTGGTTTCATATTGATTTTGGTCTGTCCTTTATTGAGATAAAGTTCTACGGACTGGGCATTTGGTCCCCAGACTTTAAACAAGACGCCTCCTCCTTCTACAAGGTTTGCTCCTTGGGTACCTGGGGTCATCCAAGCGATCTCAGCCTTTGATGTCATTAATCTCTTAGCAGGGAGAATGGAATCTTTTATTTCACCGAGAAAAAAAATGTCGTTAGAATCCTCCAAAACAATAATAAATTTATTTTTTTGTGGTTCGTTTAAATTGAGATTAGTTACAGTTGCCTTATACCAACAATAGTCAGCAGCATCGAGACCGTAGAAGTTTAAAGGAAGTTGGTGCAATTTTTCAAAAAGAAATACTTTGGAATTTTGTAATTCGATTCGAATAGATTTTAAGTCATTACAATAATTTTCGTGAACCCTTAGAATTTGATTGAAACCATCTTTAGTCAATTGTTGGTAGTATGACGAATCATCTGTGTAAAAATTGGTTTTCCAATTTGCGCATATGTCTTGAGTGAAAAAAATAAAAAGTAAAAAAACAAGCTGCTTAAACATATTTTTACCAAAAGTCTAAAGCGTGTTACATAACAGGGCATTCTAGCGTTCAAGCACCATTGTTTCAAGAGATTTTGTAAATATACGCAGCGCTGATCTCTTACTTATTCGTCAATTTTCAAAGAAGCCATTATTTGTTTATGTGCTTGATTTAAAGCCTTTTCGCTGGTTGATTGACCAGAAATAATAAGTTTAAGTGCACTATTCATACTATCCCAAATGGCACTCATTTCGGGAACATTGGGCATAGGAATGCCATTTTTAGCATTTTCTAGAAAAGCATTAAGGATGTGGTCATCCTTGATCAGGTCATTTAAAACATCTTTGTGGGTTGGGCATCTTGGATCTGCTTTGTAAAGAGAATGAATTCCTTGTTTGGTCATTAAATAACCTTCTATCAGTTCCTTAGCGAGGACCTTGTTTTTGCTCGATCTTCTAATAATAAACCCATGCGTACCAACAAATGGTCGTAAACGATTCCCGTCGAGTTTGGGTAAAGGGGCAACCCCAAAATCTATGTTGGCCTGTTTCAGTTCACCAAGTGCCCAAGGCCCATTAATCGTCATCCCAAGCTGTCCTTTTTTCATGAAATTGCTGGCAATACCATAATCTGTTGAGGAGGGAATAATGCCTTCGCTTACGAGGGAGTAAAGATATTGGCTGCCTTTGATCGATCCTTCGTTGGATAAACCGATGTCGTGAACATTAGTTACGTTATTATCGATTTTAAAGATATAACCACCACCGGCCGAGAAAAAAGGAAATGTGAAAAAAAAGTTGCCAATATCATACAAGAATCCGTAGATCTGCTTTTCTTTATTAGTGATTTCTTTAGCAATTTTTTTTAACTCCTCCATAGTTTCAGGAGGATGAGGTACTAGTTTTTTATTGTAGATTAGACCCACTGCCTCAAGATCGTAGGGATAACCGTATAAGCGTCCACGAAAAGTGAAAGCATCCAAGGCAACATCTAGAATTTTATTTTTTATAATACTGGGAGGACTTAAAGGTTCAATTAGCCCCGAGGTAGCTAGTTCGCCAACAACATCATGGGCCCAAACTAAAATATCTGGTCCTTTATTGGTAATCGCAGCAGTTTTGAATTGTACGGTGAGATCCTTATTTAAAACCGTAACTACCACTTTGGTTTTAAAGTCTTTTTCAAACTCGCCAGTTATATTATCGAGTGCTGTTTTAATGTTTTCAGATGAGGTCCAGATAGTAATCTCATTTTTTGCTTGAGTGGTAATTGAGACTAATAGAAATAATAAAAATATGGATGCTAATGATTTTTTCATGGTTTTAATCCTTGGTAATTAAAGGCAATATGGCTGCTCCGATAACTCCGCTGGAATCACCTAATACATTTTTAAGCACTTGGGGCATGCTATTTTTTATAAAAATTTTACTTTGCAGTTCTACTGATAAATTTTCATAGATCGCGTCTTGGGTACTAACTCCTCCCCCTAGCACAAAATAATCCGGGTCAAAAATATTAGTTAAATTGGTTAAAAATCTGACCAGGTGTTTTTTATATTGTATGATGGCAGCCATAGCTTGCGGTTCTTTTTTGTGGTTAAGTTCGAAAATTTCCTTGGAACTTTGACGCTTACTAATGTCGTTATAGATTCTAGTAGCAAATTGCGCTTCTATAGAAGGCCCTGATAAATATTGTTCAGCACAACCATTTTGTCCACAGTAGCAAGGGTGTCCGTCGTAGTAGAGTACGGTATGTCCGATTTCGCCACCTCCTCCGTTCGTTCCCCGAAGGATATTTTCATTAATCACAATTCCACCGCCGACACCAGTGCCTAAAATAATTCCTATTGCCGTTTGTTGATAGGGTTGTTTTCCAGTATTTTTACAAAAGGCTTGTCCGGCCCCACACAAAACTTCCGAAAGTGCAAAAAGATTGGCGTCATTTTCTAAGTGTATTGGAATTTCAACTTTAAGTAGTTGTTGCAGATTAAGCGCAATGTTTTGATTAATAAAAATTCCCGTGTTTCCATTTAGCATAATCTGTTTGGTGGGATGGATGGCACCGGGCATTCCCATACCAACACCGAAAACTTGATCTAAAGTTACATGTGATTTTTGGAGAATATCCTTACAAAGCTGTGAAATATTTTGCATAACGCATGAATAACCGTCTTGTCGATTGGTTGGAATTCTTTGCCTGTCTATGATGGTAGCAAATTGGTTTCCGTATTTTGAGGTGGAAACATTTAAGCTCCCTTCTGATTTTTGACTAGAAATTTTAATAAGGGCACATTCAATTTTGGTTCCACCGACGTCTAGGCCCAAAAGATATTCTTTCTTCATTAATACTCCAAAGGAATGAGATTTCTTAAAATATGGATTTTATTAAATTTAAAGTCAAGTTAAACAAAATAATCAGAAATCAATAGTGATTTAACTAATTGTTTTAACAGGAATAGGTACGAGGAAATTATGATAGATCAACAAATGTTAAAAAACCCTTTAAACAATTTTTCACATCTGCCGATAAACTGAGTGAATGTGTGGACTTTTTACGGAGAAGTGCCATGATAAAAAATTTTATAATTTTATGTTTTATGATTGTAACTCTATTTTTGACTGCTTCTTGCGATCTAGTCGATCGTGCAGAGAATAAGGCAGCAATGATTAACCGATATGAAAAGATTTCGCTTAATCTGATAAAGGAAAATAGGATTTTACAGGCAGAAATCAATGCTTTGGAATTTAAAATTGAAAAGTTAAAATCTGAAAATCAATTTTTATCCATCCAATTAAATCAGAAGTCTGGCAGATCGGTCGCCAGTTTGCCACCTGCTAGCCTTAATAATGATCAAGTGAGATTTGATATCTATAAGTGGTCTCCTGCTCAGCTTTTGACTATGGCAGAAACCGAGTTTGAAAAGAAAAATTACGAAAAATCCGCTCAATTTTTTAAAACTTTTCTTATTCAATATCCTACGAGTGAAAAAATTGATGACCGATTTTTGTTCCAGGCAGGGATATCTGCTTTTGAATCGGGACAGCACTATGATTGGGCACTTGCCACAATGGATAGATTGGTAAGCGATTATCCTGATAGCAAATATTTCAGAGGTGCTAAATTATGGTACGGCTTAGCTCATCTACGACTTGGTAATCACAAGGAGTTTTTTGGTACCGTCGAAGAATTTAGAAAAAAATACAGGAATACCCCTGAATGGAAAATATTGAGTTTTCGTTATGAAGAAATTGTACAAAAATACAAAGATTAATTGGTTAGTATTAATTGCTAGCTGTTTAACTACGTTTTCCCTATGGGCAAAACCAGTTGCGGTGGTGAGTACGGTAAATGGTAATGTTTTCTCTATTTATCAGGGCGTTACTAAAGCTCTCATGGCAGCTGATCATATCCCAGATTTGGCAGAAATTGTGACAGAAGAAGGTGCTCAAATTACTTTTGCTGATTATTATGATCATAAATTTCATGTGGCAGGTTCTGGACACGTTAAAATTACCGGTAATGTGACTGAACTACTGGCCGGTTACGTTTGGGTGCAGTCATACGGTCAGAGTGTAGAAGAATTTATCATTCAAACAGCCAATGCTGTGGTGACTTATAAGGGCGGTGAAGCCATTGTGAGTTATGATAAGGTTAAGGGTAAAACTCAGCTTTATTCATTAAGTGAGAGTTTTGAAATCGCTCATGTTCTTCAAAAAAGCTTTAAAGAAGTTGTCGACAAGGGACAATTTACTTTTATTGATAATGATTTTGAAAATGGTGCCCCTCGAAGACCAACTGAGCTAGGTCATGCTTCTTATGAAAAGATGAGAAGTTTGTTTTACAAAATCCACCCTATTGAATATAAGCATCCGACGCTAAGTAAAAATGATGAAATTTTGCCCCAAAGGCGATCTAATTTGAGGATACCAGCATCAGTTCTACCAGAAAATAAAGTAGGAGATTCATCTTCCAAAGAAAGTAAGATCATTTATCTTTTACCTGATACGAAAAAAAATCAGGCCAAAAAAGATCAGCAATTAGAATCTTTTTATAAAGGAAAAGTAACTGAGTGGTCCGTAAAACCCAAAAAGAAAAAATTTGTGCCTAGCTATGATAAATTATCAGGTGTTGAGATCAAGATTTATGGTGTGACAACACCTCTCGCCAAAGAGAAAAATAAACTAGCAAGTGTTAAAGATTCTATACGGACTCCAGCTATCTCGAATAAAAAGGAGTCAACTATTTATCGTCTACCATCTTCGGTGAGTTCTTTAGGCGCAGAAAGTAATAGCGAATTTGAAAGTTCCTTGACTAATGAATTCAAAAAACAAATGCGTCATTCTAATGAAGTAAATAGCTTAATCCGGGATTTAAAAAACTATAATCAAGATTATAGAGAAGAATACTAGAAAACCCGTAAAGCCATCATAAATGACTAAAATCTGCTGTGCGTAATATTATGCTTTTCCTTATTAATTCGTTATAATACCTAAAAATTTTAAGCTTAAGGAGTATTCATGATCAGGATTGAAAACGAAGCTGCTCTTACCTATGACGATGTATTATTGCGGCCGGCTTTTTCCAAAGTATTGCCCAAAGATGTGAAATTGAATTCTCGTTTTAGCAAAAATATTACATTAAATATACCCATTGTATCTGCGGCCATGGATACTGTTACTGAGTCAGATACTGCCATTGTCTTGGCCCAAGAAGGTGGGATTGGGGTAATTCATAAAAATCTAACTCCAGATGTTCAGGCAAAAGAAGTGAGCAAAGTTAAAAAATACGAAGCGGGGATGGTTTTGGATCCCATTAGCGTTTATCCGGAAATGTCGCTACATAAGGTCACTGAAATTACCAAACAACACAAAATTACCGGAGTGTTGGTGGTGGATAAAAATAAGAAATTGCTGGGCATTTTAACCAGCAGAGATATGCGTTTTGAAGATAATTTGGATCAGTTGGTAAAAGATATTATGACTCCCAGGGAAAAACTAATAACCGCCGACATTGGAATTAGTAGGGATGAGGCAAAAAAACTTTTACACAAACATCGCATTGAAAAATTACCTGTTGTAAATAAGAACGATATTCTGGTTGGTCTTATAACAATTAGAGATATTAAAAAGACCATTGATTTTCCTAATTCTAACAAAGATGGTTTAGAGCGGCTTAGAGTGGCTGCAGCTGTGGGCGTTGGACCCAAAGAGTTTGAAAGGGCCAAACTTTTAGCTGATGCTGGAGTAGATGCGATTGTGGTGGATACGGCCCATGGTCATTCAGAAGGTGTTATTGAAATGGTGAAATCACTTAAAGCATGTTTCCCTAATATTGATATTATTGCCGGTAATGTTGCTACCTCGAAAGCTTGTGAAGAATTGATTAAAGCTGGGGCTGACGCAGTTAAGGTAGGGATTGGTCCTGGTTCAATTTGTACCACGAGAGTGATTTCAGGCGTAGGCGTGCCACAATTTTATGCGGTCACGGAATGTGCCAAGGTTTGCACTAGCGCTAAAATTCCTTTTATTGCTGATGGTGGAATAAAATATTCCGGTGACATTGTAAAGGCCCTTGCTGCTGGTGCTGACTCAGTTATGATTGGCTCTCTATTTGCGGGAACGGATGAGGCACCAGGGGAGAGAATTCTTTATCAAGGAAGATCTTACAAGGTTTATCGGGGTATGGGTTCACTTGGTGCAATGATGAAAGGTTCCAAAGATCGCTATGGCCAAGCTAGTGTAAACGAAGTGGATAAATTAGTGCCAGAGGGAATTGAAGGACAAGTCCCTTACCGAGGCCCTCTATCTAGTAATCTTTATCAACTGATTGGAGGACTTAGATCCGGGATGGGTTATGTTGGTGCCGCTAATCTTTTAGAACTTAAAGAAAAAGCGGAATTTATAAAAATTACCCAAGCTTCACTTAAAGAAAGTCACCCCCATGATATTCTCATTACTAAAGAAGCGCCTAACTACCAAGTGACAACCTAAGGATTTCAGATGACGAATAGACAAGTATGGATTGCTGACTTCGGATCTCAATATACCCAGCTTATTACCAGAAAGACCAGGGAGCTTGGTTTCTCCAGTGAGATATACACGATAAAAGAAGTTAAGGAAAAACTAATAAACGGTCAAAAACCCAATGCTTTGGTTTTGTCAGGAGGACCTCAATCTGTTTTTTTGGATAATGAGGACTACACTGTCTTTTTTCAAGACGAAAAGTTGCCGGTTTTGGGAATATGCTATGGCATGCAACTTTTGGGAAAATATTTTGGAGGAACTGTTTATAAGGGTCATACTGGAGAGTATGGCAATGCTTTGATTCAATTTGTAAATGATTTTAAGATAAAGGATTGCCCACCTAAGATGAATGTCTGGATGAGTCACTCGGATCATGTGGCAAAAACTCCGACTGATTTTTATGTCATAATGGAATCTACTAATAATTTTACCGGTGCTATTAAACATAAAACCAGACCTATCGTTGGGCTTCAGTTTCATCCCGAAGTTGAGCATACAGTTCATGGAAAAGAGATTCTTCAATATTTTTATAAAGAGATTGCCGGGCTTAAAAAAGACTGGACTGCTAAAACGATGCTTAAAGAAGCAAGAAGTGAAGTAGTCAAAATCAAAGATAGTTATGTTTTATGTGCTTTTTCTGGAGGCGTTGATTCGCTGGTGGCAGCCACTTTATCAAAGGATATTCTTAATCAAAAACTGTATTGTTTTTTTGTGGATAATGGTTTGCTTCGACCACAAGATTATAAACATATAGAAGTTTTAAAAGAAGAAGCGGGGCTTAGTATTGAAATTATCGATGCCAAGGAAGATTTTTACAGCGCTTGTCGAGGGATTAGTGATCCTGAATTAAAGCGAAAGGCAATTGGTAAAACTTTCATTGAAGTGTTTGAAAAAAAAGTTCATGAGTTTGAAAAAAATCGGGGCATTAAATTTGAATATTTGCTTCAAGGTACACTTTATCCTGATGTAATTGAATCCATCACTCCTCATGTTAGTGGAGGAAAATCAGTCACTATAAAATCCCATCATAATGTGGGAGGGTTACCGGAGCGAATGCAACTTAAATTGCTTGAACCCTTAAGATGGCTATTTAAAGATGAAGTACGAAAACTTGGTGTGGAACTTGGATTATCTCATGATTGGGTTTATCGTCATCCGTTTCCCGGACCAGGTATTGGTATTAGAGTACTCGGAGAGTTATCTCTCGATGCGATTAATAAAGTTCAACAATCGGATCAGATTCTTTTTGAAGAACTACATAATTACAATCTCTATTCTTCAGTTTGGCAGGCCTTCACCGTTTTTCTTCCGGTAAAAACCGTCGGAGTAAAAGGCGATTCAAGGGCCTTTGAATCGGTTATCTGTGTTCGAGTAGTTAATAGCGTAGATGCCATGACTGCCACTTGGAGTGATTTACCAAGAGAATTTATGATTCAAATATCTTCTCGTATTTGTAATGAAGTGCCAGGAATTACCAGAGTGGTTTACGACGTTACTAATAAGCCACCTGGCACGATTGAATGGGAATAAATAGGATGTATTATGAAAGGAATATCCCATATCGTTGCGGGTTTTAAAGAAAATATTTTTTCTAAAATGACCAATTTGGCGCTAAAGCATAATGCCGTAAACCTGTCACAAGGATATCCTGATTTTGATGGAGCTAGATTTGCCCTTGAATTTGCTAAATTAAATATTGATAGGGGATTCAACCAAACCACTAACGCTATCGGTTGCGAAGAACTTCGACTGTCTATTAAAGAGTACATCAAAAGGAAATATAATTTAGACTATGATCATAATACTGAAATTACCATCACCTGTGGTGCAACTGAGGCCATGTATGATGTCATTTCTGCGATGGTAAATCCTGGAGATGAAGTGATTGTTTTTGAACCTTTTTTTGATATTTATGTGCCAGCGATTTTAATGAATCATGGAACAGTAAAAACCGTAACTTTACATGGCCCTGATTTTTGCTTTGATAAAAAAGAATTGGAAAATGCATTTAGTAAAAAAACCAAAATGGTGATTCTCAACACTCCCCATAATCCCACCGGTCATGTCTTTAAAAAAGACGAGTTGAAGGCGATTTGTGATTTGGTTAAGCAATATGATGCTTATCTGGTAACTGATGAGGTGTATGAATTTTTAACTTTTGATACTCATGTTCATATTCCTCCCGCTACTATAGAGGGTATGCGCGAGCGAACCATAATGATTTCGTCTTCGGGTAAAACTTTTGGACTTACAGGTTGGAGAACTGGTTGGGTCATTACAACACCGAATCTTAGTAGTGCAATCAGATTGGTGCATCAAAATAATACTTTCTCCGGGCCCCATCCGTTACAAAAGGCCATCGGAGAGTCATTTTCAAAACTAGATGAATACTTGCCTGGTTACCGGGAGATGTATTTAAGCAAGAGAGATCTTCTTTTTAAGGGGCTATCTAATCTTGGATTTAGACCGATAAAGCCCGAAGGAACTTATTTTATAATGTGTCCTATCAGGCATATGACTGATAAAAGTGATATAGAGTTTGCACAGGATTTAATCATTAATAAAAAAGTAGCAACTATTCCACCATCTGCCTTCTATTTAAATTCAAATGAGGGGAATGATTACATTCGTTTTTGTTTTGCCAAAAAAGAAGAGACACTTTACAAGGCGTTGGACAATCTTTCCAGGTTGTAGAAAATTTTAAAGTTTAGAAAAAAACGATTACTTTAAAACCAAATTGGCTAGGAGTTTTGTTATCAACTTTTCCAAAAAGTGTGCTGTATCTGGTTTCAATGGCAAAGTTAACTGATGAAGCCCTGAAAAATTTAAACCCGGCACCCAATGATGATACCCAACCGCTTTTTTCTTTTTTGTTAGAGTTTTCTGCATTACCGTAGCCTATATCTGCAGTTGCATAGGGTGCGTGAATGTCGTTATTAAAGAAATAATTTCCGCCAACTGTAAACAAGCTCATCCCCGCTTCAGATGATCCCTCCGCATTGGAAAAATCCATCTTCACATTCAAATCAAAATTGTAATCAAGTCCCCAAACGTAACCAATTACAAAATTATAAGCTGAAGTATCGCCTAGGTTAATTAGCCAAACGGGCCCAAGACCTACCATCCACTGCCTTGTCACTTCAATTCTTTTGGTTATTTGTTGTTTTTCCTGTTCAGTAACTGTGTCAATTTTTAGAGTTTCTTTAGTAGTTTTTTCAGATAGAACTGCTGCCACAACTCTATCGACTGCAACGTCCAGATCATCTATTTGCTTTACTTTCATTTTTTCAGAGTTGACCCCCGTCGAGGTATGCTTGCTAATAGTTAGAATGTAGCTATCTCCTAGTTTTAGCAGGCTAGATTTAAGAGACGGTGTCGCCTTAGAATCATTAGTAACTCTGTGCTTTTTATTTTCCAAACTTTGGATAATCAAGGTTTTGAGTGTTTTTTCAAAGGCTTTTTCATTTTCAGAGACGTCGGGATTGCTTACAAAAAATGTTTCAGCAATCAGGTTCAACGACAAAAAACACAATAGTAAAACAAATAAAATTTTTAACACTTAATGCTCCAGTTTTTTATAAAGACACACTGTTTGAGAGAGTATTGTAGAAATGATGTAGTTTCGTTGTCAATCTATTTGGTTTCAAAATCTTGCTCTGACAAGACTTCAAATTGATCAATGTTATTATCTACAATTAATTCATTGGTAGCAGGAGTGTTTAAATATGTATTGGCTGATGTTGCATGTTTATTAGGATTGGTTATATAAGAGTAAAAATCTTTTTTGGTATTTTTATCAATCTTTTTAGAACCTAGAACAATCCCTTTTAGTTGACTAACAACATCTAGAAATTTCATATTGGCATCCCGTAGATCTTCAGCATTTTGCATAGATGCATCCGCAACTTTCGAATTAGTCTTAGTTGCGGAATCTAATTGTTGAATGGCAACATTTGTTTGCTGGATGCCATTGGTTTGTTCTTTGGATGCTTGAAAAATTTGACCAACTTGCTTGTTAATGAGCGAGACGTTTTGCTCAATTGTTTGAAAGATAACTAAAGCATTGTCGGTATTTTTTCTTCCTTTGCTGACTACTTCCGAGGTTTCATTTACATATTTTCCAACTTGTTTTTCACTATTTTCTATTAATTTATGAATTTGTTGTGCAGCTTCACCGCTTACCTTAGCAAGATTTCCAACTTCTTCGGCAACCACAGAAAAACCTTTGCCATGGACACCAGCTCTAGCTGCTTCAATAGAAGCATTAAAAGATAATAGTTGGGTTTTAAAAACAATATCATTGATAATATTTGTCTCTCTTGCAATATCTTTAATCATATCAGCGATTGATTGAAGATGTGCAGTAGCATCTTGAATTAAGTTCATTGATAAAGAAAGTTCATGCATAACTTTGTTTCCATCAGTAGTTTGGGATTCAACTTCCTTAATGAGTATTTCAGATTTTTCAGCAAAAGCAGTAGTTTGGGAAATCATGCTGGTCATCTCCTCTATAGCTGCCATGCTTTCTTGAGTGGCGGCTGCCTGTTGATTTGAAGAAGAAGCGAC
>Ga0208375_1003203_pt1 | contig 14201 bp, 14 predicted proteins | sample RifOxyD1_FD_184038 | JGI IMG/M metagenome (GOLD analysis project Ga0208375, IMG submission 184038) | Soil microbial communities from Rifle, Colorado - Rifle Oxygen_injection D1 (SPAdes) | ecosystem: Environmental > Terrestrial > Deep subsurface > Rock core/Sediment | place: Rifle, Colorado... | reverse complement strand
CTTGTTAATGTTTCTGTACTCTCTATTTCTGTATGTGTCGAGGTATTATTTCTTGCTTTCTCTATTAGACTTTTATCATCTGCCTTATTCGGATCTGTACCGAGTAGGGCCTCTTCCCAATCCTTGAGTCCATCACCATCACTATCCTTATATTGCATATCTTGTGGTATTGCTTTAACAGCGTCTTTTATTGAAATATTGGAATCATAGACTAGATTACCATTACTATTATTTCTATATTCTGCCAAGACGAAAACCCCCCCAACTATGATCAAGGCAAGAATTATAAAAGCTATGTTTTTTAGGCTCGATTGCTTCATTAATAGCCGATATAATTATATCAGAGAAATGCTATAAAGCCTTGTCAATTATTATTTTTCTGTGGAAAACAATATCTTTTTCCAATCATCTATTCCGAGTTCCTCTGCGCGTAGTGTAGTAGACCACTTTTCTCTACCCCAGAAATCCTTCAAAGTATCACTATCTATCATTTTTTCTAGATTTTTTATTAAAACTTTCCTTTTATGGGCAAAACCTATCTTTACTATTTTGAAGAATCTACTTTCTTGTATTTTATTATGAGAAAAGAATTTTTTCCCTATATTTTCTATAGAAAGCACTGCAGAATCGACATTGGGAATAGGTCGGAAGAATTTCCTAGGCACAGATACTATATATTTCGGATCACCATATACCTTTATAGATATTCCTAGAATACTACCTTTTTTATCTACTATCCTTTTGGCTAGCTCTTTCTGTAGCATTATGACTATTATACTAGGCTGTATATCAGTTTCTAGGAATTTCCTAAGCAATTCTCCACTTATATAATAAGGAATATTGGCAATTATCTTGTATTTTCCACTTTCTATACCCATTTCAGCTATATTTATAGCTAGAATATCATCATGTATTACTTTCAATTGACCTTTTTCTATTTCATCTTTGAATTTATCTTGTAATAATGGTATTGCTCTATCGTCTTTCTCTATTGCTATTACTTTTGCCCCCGCTTTGAGCAATGCCACAGTCAGAACACCATTTCCAGGACCTATTTCTAGGATAATATCAGTATTTGATACATTTCCAGAATGTATCATAGCCCCTATTACCTGAGGAGCATGTATGAAGTTCTGTCCTAAAGACTTTTTTGCTATTAATTTCCCATAATTTCCCATATTCTTTATATTTTTCTCTTTTTTACTAAAAATCAATGAAAATCGCCTTTACTCCTCTTATTTCTTCATTTTCTTCTGATTCTATCAGTTCATCACCAATATCGGAAATGAATTCTGATGGAGTATTGACCTTCTGTGTACCGAATATTGTTCGTATTTGGGCATAACTGAGGAAGATCTTCTTCCTAGCGCGAGTCAATGCAACATAGAATAGTCTTCTCTCCTCTTCCTCTTCAGACTTATTGATATCCTCTTTATTTAATCTCTTATGAGGAAATAGGTCTTGCTCTAGACCAGCGATGAAAACATAGTCGAATTCTAATCCCTTCGAAGCATGCACAGTCATAAGCTTCACTGCATCTTTATCCTTTTCCAATTCATCTTGATCTGTAGCAAGTGCAGCATTCGTAAGTAATATTTCTATATCATCATATTGTATTGCAAGTGAAACAAGCTCCCTAAGATTCTCTAGTCTCTCTAGATCTTCATCTTTACCACTTCTATACATACTTTCCATTCCTGTCTCTCTAATAATATATTTTATTAATTCAGCAGGATTCTCTTTCTCTGCGACTTCTTCTATTCTATCTAATAGATTATAGAATTGATCGACTTTCATATGTAGAGATGCATTCAGACTATCTCTTTGATTATTGAATATTTTCAATAATGTTACTTTGCCTATTCCTCTCGGTGGAATATTAATAATTCTTGCTATATCTGCTGTGCTCTCTCTATTACGCGAGGCACGTATGAAGGAGAGTGCATCTTTGATCTCTTTTCTTTCGAAAAATCTAGTACCTAGAATCTGATATGGAATATTTTTTTTCAGGAATGCTTCTTCCAATACTCTGCTTTGGAAATTGGTTCTATATAATACTGATATTTCCCTAGGATTAGAGCCATTTTCTATGAGTTCTCTAGCTTTATCTGCTATTATTCTCGCCTCCTCTATCTCTGTATATGAAATTAATAATTGTATTTTCTCCCCTTCTTGATTCTTCGTAAATAGATTTTTCTCTCTACGTATAACATTCTTCTTTATAATATTATTTGCAGCAGAGAGAATATTCTGTGTAGATCTATAATTCTCTTCCAATAGTACTACTTTCGCTTCTGGATAATCTTTCTCAAAATCCATAATATTCTCTATATCTGCACCTCGCCAGGAATATATCATCTGATCTATATCTCCAACTGCACAGATATTCCTACTTTTCTCTGCTAATATTTTCGTTATACCATATTGAACTTTATTAGTATCTTGATATTCATCTATATGAATATATTTCCATATTGAATTATATTTTTCTTTTATCTCTGGATTCTTATTCAGAATAAAATAACTTTTCAATAATAAATCATCGAAGTCTAGAGATTTCTCCTTCACTAGAGTCCTCTCATATATTTCCCATATTTTCAGTATCATTTTTTCATAGAAGTCTCTAGCTCTATTCCTATATTGTTCTAAAGTTATAGCATTACCCTTCTCTCTAGATATAGCATTCAATACTGTTCCAGGGTCGAATTCCTTCGGATTGAATCCAGCTATTTCCATCGCTTCCTTCACCGCTTTCTTCGAATCTCCTCTATCGAATATAGTGAAATGTCGTGTAAGTCCTATAAGATGGGCATTCTCCTTTATAATATGTACTCCCAATGCATGGAATGTACTCATGAAAGGTCTCTCGGACATAGAGATTGGAGCTTTCACCCTATCTCCACTAGATAGAAGATGGGAAATACGATCCCGCATCTCCCCTGCAGCTTTATTGGTAAATGTTATAGCTAATATCTGTGATGGATTCACTCCTAGATTTATGAGATGGAGTATTCTATGAGTAATAGTTTTCGTTTTTCCCGCACCTGCTCCAGCAAGTATGAGCAATGGTCCCTCCACTGTCTCTACAGCTTCTCTCTGTCTCATATTGAGTTCACTTTTTTCTATTATTTCCATACAGAATACTATAGCATAGTTGACATTTCTTCATAAATGATGCTCTCCACAGTTGCTGTTGACATTTAATATTCACTCACGTACCCTATAGGAGTACCTTCGAAAATAGAGGTATAAATATGGCTTAGTATAGCCATATACAGAAGATTCTGCATTCAGAGAAGTGCCCCCAAAAGGGACTTACAGATATTGACGAAAGACTATTTATATTATGAAAGATAATAGTAAAAATTTCTCTATACAAAGACGATCATATAAGAACTACCATACAAGGGCGGTATTTTTTATTTTATCTATATTGGTAACAATTTCTATTTCTATATTATATCCGAGGACTGCAGAGGCAGGCCTCTTTTCATTCCTATCTGTGACTACAGGTGAAGCTTCTGCGAAGGTGAAGAAGCTTCTGCGAAGGTGAATGAAGAACCGTATATTCCTAATTCTCAGAATATGACCCTTCTCAGAGCTGTTGTTAATGCTGATCCGAATGCGGAGAAAACAGTCAATAGGAGTATAGCTATGGCAACAGAGAATGCTCTTATGGCAGAGATAGGTCCATCTGGCTCCATTTCCGATATTGATAATCAGACAAGTACTGAGATCAGTCTATATACTGTACGTTCTGGAGATACCCTATCAGAAATAGCAGAACTCTTCGATGTTTCTATCAATACTATACTCTGGGCTAATAATTTAGATAGGAAATCAACAATAAAAGAGGGTCAAACTCTCATTATCTTACCTATATCTGGTATACGTCATACAGTGAAGAAGGGAGAGACAATAAGGGGTATAGTATTGAAATATAAGGCGGATTTGAATGAAGTTCTAGTCTACAATGATTTATCTCTAGATTCTATTATAAAGGCAGGAGATATTGTCATGGTTCCAGATGCAGAACCTACAGCATTGCAGACATCTGTAGCTTCGAAAGCGAATACGAATACTAGTATTAATAATGCTAGTGGGCCATCATATCTCGGTTATTATATGAGACCTATATCTGGTGGTAAGAAATCCCAAGGAATACACGGACATAATGGTGTAGATCTAGCTGCTCCTGTAGGAACACCTATATATGCTTCTGCATCAGGTACTGTTATAGCTAATATGACAGGAGGATGGAATGGTGGATATGGTAATTATGTTATTATCTCGCATGCGAATGGCACACAGACATTATATTCTCATAATTCCGTAAATCTTGTTTCTGTAGGTCAGAGAGTGGAGAAAGGTGATACTATTGCAAAGATAGGAATGACAGGTAAGACTACAGGCCCTCATGTACATTTCGAGATTCGTGGCGCGAAGAATCCATTCTAATTAATAATTAACTTATTCTAAAATCTTTTCTCTCTATATTGTAGAGCTTCTAGTATATGTACTTTTTTCACTATATCACTTCCTTCTAGATCAGCTATTGTCTGTGATAATTTCATCGTTCTATGATATGCCCTACCGGACATACCTAGCTTCTCTGCCGAGGATGTGAGGAAGGCCTTCACTCCAGCCTCGAATATTATACATTTCTCTATATCAGATACATTCATTTCACTATTTAGACTTTTATTATTTATATTTTTGCTTTGGAATCTTTTTATTTGATTTTTTCTAGCAAATTCTACTCTTTTTCTTATTGTCTCTGAATTTTCATTCAGACTAGAAGAACTATTGAGCTTATCGTATTCAACTTTCGAAACAGAGACCCATATATCTATACGATCTATAATTGGTCCAGATATTGATTTCCTATAACGTCTTATATCTGCATCAGTACATGTGCATCCCTTATCCTTGCCATATCCGCATGGGCATGGATTCATAGAAGCTATGAGTATACATTGTGCTGGAAATGTGAGCACACCACGCGCGCGAGATATAGTGATCACTCTATCTTCTAGTGGCTGTCGTAGAGCATCTATAACGCTTTTATCGAATTCTGGGAATTCATCTAGGAAAAGTACACCTTTATGAGCTAGGGTTATTTCTCCTGGTCTGGGGAATGTCCCTCCACCGACAAGAGATGCATATGATGAAGTATGATGCGGAGAACGAAATGGAGGATGAGTTATAAAGGATTTATCCAGAGTACGGGCCATGGAATGTATACCTGTAACTTCTAATATATCATCATGGCTAAGTGGTGGTAATATAGTACGGAATGCCTTGGCAAGCATTGTCTTTCCTGTTCCCGGCGGACCATACATAGCGATATTATGTCCGCCAGCAGCTGCTATCTCTAATCCCCTTTTTGCTGTTTCTTGACCTCGGATTAATGAAAGATCAGTTTCGAAATATTGATTACTATAGGTTATAGCTGTTGCAGGATGGATAGAAATTCTCCTACCGACCTTCTCTGATAAATGATTAATGATTTGTTCTAGACTTTCTACTGCATAGACTCTTATTCCTCTGACTAGGCTCGCTTCTATTGCATTATCCTTTGGAACATATACTTCTTTGAAGCCTTGGGCACATACTCCTCTTATTATCGGAAGTACACCATTTATCTTTCTTAATTTCCCTTCCAGATCTAGCTCTCCTAGGAAAAGCTTATTTTCTGTATTGAAATCCAGATCACCACTAGCTAGAAGATATCCGAGAGCCATACCGAGATCAAATATAGGCCCTTCCTTTCGTAGATCTGCAGGAGCTAGGGATATTACTACCTTCTGATTCTTCTGCTTTGGAGAAATATAGCCAGTATTCTTTATCGCTGCGGATATGCGGTCCTTGGCTTCCTCTATACTCTTATCCCCCAGACCTACTATAGTGAATGCGTGTAGACCATTGGACAGATCTATCTCAATAGTCACTATATGTGTATCTAGTCCAGAAAGTTGAGCACTATAAGTTCTTGATATTTCCATATCATTAATCTATCAATATGAAATGAAGCCGAAATAAAAAAAGAATAAAAAAAGAATAAAATCCACAGTTACACAATAAAAATCCCTATTCATTCAATAGGGGTTCTCATTGTATAATGTTGTTTTTCTCCTATTTCCTAGCTTTTCATATGCTTTATGCAGGTTCTGGCAGATGGATTGGCTTCCAATCTCTCCTTCTCTATTGGTTGACCAGAGATTTCACATAATCCATATTTATCATTTTTTATCTTATCGATTGCATCATTTACATCATTTAATTGCTGTTCTAATTGTTGCATAATAAGATTATTCTCTTCCAATTCTTCCATTTTATCTGCGACTTCATTATCATCTGCATTGTCTACCTCTATATCACCAGGTGTAGCATCCCAGCTATCTGGTCTATCCGGATTCACACGGCCTACAGTAGCAAGTTCATCTTCTAGAACCTCTTTTTCTTTCTCAAGTTTTCCTTTGAAATATTCTAAATCTTTTTTATTCATAGCTATATATTATTCTAGTATGCCTAATCTTACCTTATATATATCTGCTTTTCAATACGCTTTATACTTTCTATTAGCATACTCTCAGTTCTAGTAATTATAAGGCTATTCTTATTGATAAAAGAGTATAGGAATAGTAATTCACCATTCGGTAGTCGGAATTCCCTCACATCTCTATTTAATATTTGTCTGTCTGTGAATTCCCCACCGACACCTCGCTCCCCATAATCTAGTAGATCAGATAGATCATTCGGCATATTCTTCTCCCAATACAGCATGGACGCGAAGGTGCTCTGGAAGAAATCTGTAGTAAGTATAATGAATGGTGTATTCTGCCCATTCTCTTCTGTATATGTACCGAGCATGTATCTATCTGTCAATGATCTGATCAGTACATCTGGTATTCCTATATCGAGCTTATTCAGAAATATAGATCCAGAGACTAGGCTCTCCTCCACCATTCCATCATTATCTACATTCTGTTTTATTATAATTTCTAATATCTTTCCACTAATCAATATATTTTTATTAAATACAGAATATATTTCCTGTATTAATTTATTTTTATTAATACTATCTATATTGAGAATTATTTGTTTATCTTGACCAATAATACTTGGTAATGTGATTTGTTGTTCTATGATAGGTCTACTTTGTGATATTGGACTATTTTTATATAAATAATATATTCCATATATTCCACCTCCAAGAAAGACTATTATTAAAGTAATAGTTATAAGTGGTTTTATTATATTTCTTTTTACTCTTGGTTCTGTTTCTTCTTCAGGCTCTGGCTCTAATTCTTTCTCTATTTTAAATTTCGGTTCTAGAATTGGCGGAGGAGGCTGTACAGGTGGTGGTATTGGACGCGGTGATGGAGGCATTGGTTTCGGTGGAGGTGGCGGAGGAGCAGGCTTTAGTATCGGTTGTGGTTCTGGAGGTTTCGGTGGTGGTGCTGGTTGTGGGGGGCGCGGTGGCTCATCTGGCTCTGGAGGTAATACTGGGGTTGGCGGAGTAGGTATAGTAATAGGTTCACCTGTCATTTCACTTCTCTCCACATTCGGAGCTACATCTACTATAGGAGAACTTCTTACCATATCTGGTACTGGTGTTATGGGAAGTACTGGCTTCTCTATTGGTGGTGGAGGTGTAGGCTTCACACCTCCTGTAGATATATTTTCTATTTCTTTCTGTAGATTATCTTTTGCTTCATTTCCTATTTTCTCCATATCTTCCATTTCCTTTTTTTTCTTTTCTTCCTCACTCATCATCTTCTCATCTTTTCTTTTATTTTCAGCAATAACAATACTAGCAACAGATGCTCCTTTTCCTAGGACTTCTGCCATATCACTTTCATAAGTCCTAATCGGTTTCTGTACGAAAGGTTTTTGTATTTTATCGTCTTTCATTTACTATATTATATCAATATCTTCTCCTAGGGTCATCTTTTGTAATGTACAAGATAATATCTCTTGCTTTTTCTGCACTACCATTCTTCCCAGTGATGAAGACGCTACCATCATCCTCTATTGTTATATCTTCTACAGCAGTTTTTTCTTTTATTTCATTTATAGTTTTTCCACCTGTACCTATTACTAGTCCTATTTGATTCTCTTTTATTTTTAACATTATAATTTTCGGTGCATTCGGAGAAATATCAGGACGAGGGCTTGGAATTTCTTTTTCAATTAAATCAAGAATTTTATATCTTGCACTCTTTGCTTTTTCTAATGCTTCTTGGAGAATATTTAGAGGAATACCACCTACCTTTATATCCATTTGTACTGCTGTTATTCCCTCTCTTGTTCCTGCAACTTTGAAGTCCATATCACCATAATGATCTTCTGGACCTTGTATATCTGTGAGTATTTTATATTTATCTCCTAGCATCATGAGTCCAGATGCAATACCTGCAACTGGCGCCTTTATCGGTACTCCTGCATCCATAAGCGCTAGAGTGGATCCACATACTGAACCCATAGATGTAGAACCATTGGATGAGAAGGCTTCTGATACTATTCGAATAGTATATGGGAATGACTCTTTCGGAGGTATTACTGGAGATAGAGCCTTCTCTGCGAGAGCTCCATGTCCTATCATTCTCCTATTCATACCACCTATTCTACCTGTCTCCCCAGTAGAGAAAGGCGGGAAATTGTAATGATGCATGAATCTCTTGTCTGGTGTTTTCTCCATCCCATCTGTTATCTGTGCATCACCCGGACCACCTAGAGTGAGTGCGGATAGTATATGTGTTTCTCCTCTATAGAATATTCCAGATCCATGTAGTATTGGAGATATTCCACCTGCTTTTACGAAAAGTGGTCGTATTTCATCGAAGTCTCTTCCGTCTACTCTTCTATTATTGTGTATTGCTTCATTATGTATGAATTCATTCATTTTCTCTTCGAAGCATTCTTGAGCTAATACTGTATTCCCTTCTGGTATTTTCTCTATGAACATTTCCATCCATATTTTATCTATTTCTGCAATTTTTTCTTTTGTAGCAGAATATTCCAATAGCTTCGGAGCTATTTCTCTATCGAATAATTCATGAGTTCCTACTGTTGGCTCTGGTTTTGTTATTACTATTTTCTTATTACCAATTTCGGAGATTATTTTCTTTTGCCAAATCTGTATCTTCTCTATTTCCTCACTAGCTTTTATTAGAGCCGTATTTATCAATTCTTCTTTTACTTCCATACCAGATACTTCTATCATATTGATAAAGCCATCTTTACCACAAGCCACCATATCTAGACTTATTCCTATTGCATCTCTTTGATTATAATTAGGATTAATATGGAATTCCTCATTTTTTGCTATACGTATAGCAGATACTGGTCCATTCCATGGTATATCGGATGTTCCGAGTGCTAGTGATGCCGCTATTACTGATATTATATCTGGATCATCTTCGTCTATGGAAAGTACGGTAAGTACTACTTGTACTTCATTTCTTATATAATTATCGAAAAGTGGTCGTATGGTTCTATCTACTATTCTTCCAGAGAGTATTGCTTCATCGCTCGGCTTGCCCTCTCTTCTCATGAATCTACTACCCAATATTTTCCCAGATGCATAGAATCTTTCTTCATAATCTACGGTTAATGGGAAGAAATTCCCCTCTTTTTCTCCTTTTCCTATTACTGCTGTGGCCAATACTACTGTATTGCCATAGCGTACTATTACGGAACCATTGGCTTGTAATGCTAGATCATTGAATTCTGCTGTTAAAACTTTACCTCCAATTTCTATAGAATAGTTTTTAGTTTTCATATGATAAATATAACATTTTATTATGGTGTTTGACTATAAATAATTAAACCACTTGCATTTATTTAAAGCATGGCATATGATTTTAATCAAAGGTACCCATATTTGGGTACCAATAAAACACAAATCGTCGATTTATGGAAAAAGACTATATTTTAGACCTTATGAGATCGAATAAAACCATCTTTACTTTCAAAGATGTACTTTTATTATGGGGAGAATCTGATGTAAATTTTGTTAAGAAAAAGATTAATCGCTATGTAAAAGCTGGTAAATTGAATGCCATACGAAAAGGTATTTATTCAAAAGATAAGAACTACGATAAATATGAATTAATTACGAAAATATATACCCCTTCATATATTAGTATGGAAACTACTTTAGGTGCAGCTGGAATAACTTTTCAATTATATAATCAGATTTTTGCAATATCATATACGACTAAAGAAATCGAATGTGATGGACAGAAATATTCTTATCATAAAATTAAAGACACTATTCTCACCAATCAGATTGGCATAGAATCAAGAGAGAATTATAACATTGCCTCTCCAGAGAGAGCTTTTCTAGATGTAATATATCTTAATAAGGACTATCATTTTGATAATTTGTCAGTTTTGAATTGGGAAAAAGTATCTGAAATATTACCTATTTATGGTGGTAATAAAAGAATGGCTAAAATGGTAAAAATGTATAAAGAAGCAGATAATAAAGATCTTAAATAATAATTATATGGCTCTAGATACCGCAAAACATAAGAATATTCTAATAAAAATCTTAAAAGATATTTATACTGATTCTACTATTAGTACAATTTTAGGATTTAAAGGTGGGACAGCTGCTACCCTTTTCCATGATCTCGAACGCTTTTCTGTGGATTTAGATTTTGATTTACTTAATTTAGAAAAAGAAGATTATGTGTTTGAGCGTGTCAAGGTGATTCTAGAGAATTATGGAAACTTGAAACAGGCAATAAAAAAAAGATTTAATCTCCTATACATCCTTTCTTATAATGATAAAGATATTAATGCTCAGAATGTTAAGGTTGAAATTAATCGTAGAAGTTTCGGTTCAAAGTATGAGATAAAATCATTTCTTGGTATATCTATGCAGGTAATGGTCAAAGAATATATGGCTGCACATAAACTTTGTGTTATGTATGAGAGAATTGGTAAAACTAACCGTGATATTTTCGATGTACAATTTATTTTGTCACATGACTGGCAAATTAATAAAAAGATTATTGAGGATCGTATGAATATGCCTTATTCAGAGTTCCTGAAGAAATGTATTGATGTTATGGAGAAGTTTGATGATATTAATATACTTTCTGGTATGGGTGAATTACTAAATGATAAACAAAAGATATGGGTAAAAACAAAGCTTAAGTCAGAAACATTGTTTTCCCTTAGATTGGCTTTGGAAAAGGAGAAAGGAGATTTATAATTTTGACTATGTTGTTTGATAAAAATTTAACCCCACACATTTCTGTATGGGGTTGGAGTTTGACGCTATTCTCCAGAGCGTTTGGCAGACCTACTGTCGTAGCAAAGGATCACGGTATACCAGAATCTACCATATCTACATGGATAGCTCGTAAGGTAGAAGTCCATCCTACTTGCATGACAGGAAGTGGTGGGGATAGCGTCATTGACGAAACAATTGTGGAGCGGTTTACGGAGGATCAACTTGATTCGGCTGCCACTTACATTGCAAAAGTGGCAGACGTTAAAGATGTCTCCAGACCAATTCGCACATAGTGGTTCCCCCACTCGGTGAAGTAACCGTGGCTAACGCCTAAAACTTTCAACAACCGCTCAGAAATGTGCGGTTTTGTTTTGTCTAATCTTTAAACATAAACAACCACAAAGGTATTATCTCTACCCCATCTTTCTCTGGTAATGTATCTTTTTTACTTACTAGTATTCCCTTTTCAAGTTTATATTCTTTTAGAAATTGCAAGACTTGTTTTTGTGATATTTCACCATATTTAACTTCTATCGGTACAATTTTATTATTTCTTTTATCAATAAAATCTACCTCGTAACTATTTCTATAGAAATATTCAGCTTCTAGTTTTGTAGCAACTGCTATTTCTGCTGCTTTTTCTAGGAAATTGTTAGAATAAAAATCTTCTCTAAAAGCAAAGGAAAACCCTGTATTTGAAGGATAAATTTTCTTACCTTTTCTAGAGGATACTAGGAGTCCATGTCTTAGATTTTTTACCTCTCTTATTATTAGAGCATGTTTAAGGTACTCTATATAATTTGCTATAGTGATTTTGCTTCTCCCTAAATCTCTAGAAAGTCTTTCGATATTCATGATCATTCCTGGATCTTTTAGAAATGATTCCAATAATATTTTCATAAGATCAAGATCCTTTATACCAAACTCTTCCGGTAAATCTTTATAGACAATTCTATTTAAGATATCTATTATGTATGTTCTTATATAGCTATCATCAGTTTCATTTATAAGCTCTACATACCCTCCCTTTCTTAAATAATCCATAAATAGAGGCACAGCCGTATTCTCGTATATTATAGGGCTTGAAATATCTATTTTTACACCTTTTGCTTCAGCGAACTCTTTGAATGATAAAGGTTTAATCATTATATCTATAATCCTACCAGCAAGACTTTCTTTTGATCCATATTGTAATGATACAGAAACTGAACCAGAAAGAATTATTTTAATATTGGGGTTAAGATCATAAAGTATTTTTATTTTATCTTGCCATTCTTTTTCCTTTTGTATTTCATCCAGAAATATATAAACTTTAGGTATATTTGATATTTTTTCTTTTAAAACTCTTTCTTCATACTCAGAAATTATTTTTTCTATACCTTCTATCTTCTCATCGAAAGAAAAATATATTATATGTAGTGGATTAACACCATTTTTAATTAAATCATCTATTGTCTTATACATTAGAAAAGTCTTTCCAACTCTCCTTAACCCATAAAAGAGAAGTGTTTGCCTTTTATTGAGTAGTGATTTTATATAATCGAAAACTTCTCTTTCGTATGAGCCTAGGAATTTTTGTGGGACATTACTTTCTGTCCACCACGGATTAAATTTTATTATATTGTCCATATGTTATTAGTATAGTCTACTATACGAATAAGTCAAGTATTAGTATAGTCTACTATTCGAATATCGTGTTTTTCTATAATAGCCATATTTTTATTGATCATTTTAATCATAGTAATGACTCTTTTGTGATACTTGCAGAGGTTCCTTTGGATAAGGATCATTTCTTTATCATCCATTCTTTCCTTTTCACGCATCTTGAGTAGAAGGTTTACAACATCTGTCGTTTCATTTTTTATCAGTTTTTTTCTTTACCTTCCCCTCTTTGCCCCTATGAGATATCTTTCAGCATTCATATCTAGATCTATGAAATCATCTACTGCTTCTATAAGTTTCGCTGATGTGCTCTTGCCGAATGAGACTACCTCTACCTGACAGCCTTCATTTACTTGTAGATATTGTACTAGAGGGATGAAGTCCCCATCTCCTGTAACGAGTATTACTGCATCGAGTTTCGGTGCAAGTTTTACTGCATCTATCGCTAGTCCTACATCCCAATCTGCTTTTTTTGCACCACTGCCGAATATCTGTAGATCCTTTGTCTTTGTTTCTATACCCATCTTTGTAAGAGCTTCGAAGAATGCCTTTTCATCTCCTGCTTCTGTTGTTATGACATATGCTACTGTACGTATGAGAGATCTATCTCCTACAGCGTCTTTTACTATTTGTCCAAAGTTTACCTTTGAATGATAGAGATTCTTTGCACTATGATAGATATTCTGTGTATCTATGAAAACTCCTACACGTTGTTCTTTATGTTTTATTACTGACATATATAAATATTGTTAAAATTAAATTCTTATAAAAATTACTTATGAAAACACAAGCCATATTATGAAAGGCTATGGATGTATTATAACACTAGATAGAAATAAATTATTTCTTCAAATCCAATTTCTTGATTATTCCAGAATATCTCTTTGGAAATTTCTTTTTTAGATATGCTAGATGTGTCTGACGATCTGCCACCATAGCTAGGAGTCCCCTTCTAGAATGATTATCTTTCTTATGTTTCTTCAAATGTAAAGCGAGTTCGTCTATTCTTTTTGAAAGTATTGAAACTTGAACCTCTGGAGAACCAGTGTCCTTGTCATGTATTGCAACATCTTTTATGATCTTTGTCTTTTGTCTTGTTGTTAACATGTTAGAAATCATAGCATACATAGCTCAATTTTGCAAATGTATTGGCAAAAACGTATACTTATACCATGTCGCACAATCTTTCAGAGTTAAAAACCGAATTTCTTCAATATATTGAGATAGAAAAAGGTAGAAGTCTAAATACTGTTCGAAATTATGATCAATATATAAGCCGTTTTCTAGA
>Ga0208375_1003200_pt1 | contig 14215 bp, 9 predicted proteins | sample RifOxyD1_FD_184038 | JGI IMG/M metagenome (GOLD analysis project Ga0208375, IMG submission 184038) | Soil microbial communities from Rifle, Colorado - Rifle Oxygen_injection D1 (SPAdes) | ecosystem: Environmental > Terrestrial > Deep subsurface > Rock core/Sediment | place: Rifle, Colorado... | reverse complement strand
TGGCGCAGATAAAAGAGGACCTGGCACTGAGGTTAGATTTTTTAAGAAAAGAAGGAAAACAACTTGAGGCTTACCGTCTTGAGCAAAGAACCAATTACGATTTGGAAATGATACAGGAGATCGGGTACTGCAAGGGAATTGAGAATTACTCGCGCTATTTCGACGGCCGGAAACCGGGTGATGCCCCGCACTCATTGTTAGAATATTTTCCTAAGGATTATTTACTGGTAATAGACGAGTCTCACATCACAGTTCCTCAGATAAGGGGTATGTACAACGGCGACCGTTCAAGGAAACAGGTTCTTGTAGATTATGGGTTCAGACTGCCGTCGGCTCTGGACAACAGACCCCTTAACTTTGATGAGTTTCAGCAAAGGGTAAATCAAACAATTTATGTCAGTGCGACCCCCGACGAATGGGAGTTAGAAAAGTCAAAAAGTAACATCGCCGAAATTCTTATCAGACCGACAGGTATTATCGACCCCAAAGTTACGGTATTGCCCACAAAGGGACAGATTTCCGATTTATTGGAAAAAGTTAAAGAGAGAGTCGCCCGAAAAGAAAGGGTGCTTGTTACCACGCTGACGAAACGAATGGCTGAGGAAATGGCAGAATACCTTACTGAAAAGGGTATAAAAGTAACTTATCTCCACTCCGACATAGTTACTTTGGAAAGAACCGACATTTTGGACAACTTAAGAAGCGGTAAATATGATGTGCTGGTAGGTATTAACCTGTTACGGGAGGGTCTGGACCTGCCCGAAGTTTCTTTGGTGGCTATACTTGATGCTGACAAAGAAGGATTTTTGAGATCCGAAACTTCTCTTATTCAGACAATGGGTAGGGCGGCGAGGCATATTTCCGGAGAGGTAGTAATGTACGCGGACAACATGACGGGAAGTATGAAACGGGCTATTTCGGAAGTTGACCGTAGGCGCTCTATTCAGGTTAAGTACAACGCGGAACACGGCTTAGAACCTCAAAATATTTCCAAACCCATCCGCGAGAAATTAATAGATGAAGAATTGGAAGAGGTACTGGAAGAACAAAGAGGAAAAAGACACGGACGTGAGGAAATAGATTATCGTCAACTGCCCCCCAAAGAGTTGCAAAGAGAAATCAGAAATTTAGAAAAAGAGATGGTTTATGAAGCTGAAGTTCTGAATTTTGAAAAGGCCGCGATCCTGCGTGACAGGGTCAGGGATCTGAAGAAACTCATCAACTGATTGTTTGTAAGCAACTTTCAAAAATAGTACAGTTTTAATATGAGTGCAAATCCTTTTATTAACGATGCTGAGTCCGGCGGACGCAAGTTTGAGTTTAGTGAGCAGACAAACGAGCTCATCGAGTCCCTGACAAAAATAAAGGATTCGGCAGAGGCTCTCAATATCGCTGACAAACGTTATCACGGGCATGTTCTTGATGCTTTAAGAGATGTGGTGGGCGTTGATAGAGAAGCGGAGGGTACGTACAGGACATTTGAAAAGATTCACGAAAATGCCGGGGTTTTGAAGTCAGGTGTTACCCGGGAACTCGATAAGATGCCTGCTGTTACCGGGAACATTTTGAATGTCGATGAGCTGCAAATTAGAAAGATACTCGGTGACATTACAGACGAAAACTCACAGGAAAGATTTGCAGAGCTTAAGAACATTCAGGACCAAATCGCTTTGTACTACCACGGATTCATGAAAGATAGGTATGAAAACCTTAATTCGAGGAATCGGATCAGAGATAGAATAGAAGAGGCAGTCTACGAAACGCCGTCTTTAAAGAATAGGGCTTTGGAAGAGGAGAGGGCGTCAAATATCAGGGACGAAAGGGTTTCGGTCGTGGTAAGAAAATATAGTAGTCGTCTCGGAGCTTTTGTCGAGATAGTGAAAGAACTTAATTCTAAAGCAAAGGTTTTTGAAGTCGAGAACCTGGAACGAGTGGAACAAAGCTTTAAAGATTTCAACAGAGTAGTTGTCTCGGTCAAAAATAACTTAGAATCTGAGAAAAAGGCCTAATTACAATATAAACATGCGCTCAACTTCCCGTTGACTCGCACTTTTTTCTAAACTAAAATCCAGATAGATAGATGAAGAATATTCCAATATATATTGGGTCTTTATTGATAAAACTCGTAAAAAACACAGGCTACTTTTTTCTATATTTACACGACACCGCTTACAAGAATGTTAAGAAAGCAGTTCATGGTGTGAGGAGAAAGGCAAAAAGAAAAATAATCCCCGGATTCCGCATCCCTCCGGCTATTAAAAACATCCTACAGGTACCTTTTATAATTATCACCTCTCTAAATAACACTTTTAAAAGGATTCGTTTATTTTTGTTCGGTGTTCTCATAACGATACTATTTGTATTTATTCCCTATGTGGTTCGCTCGTGGTTTAAGGAACTGCCGAATCCCGAGATGCTGACGATGGGGCAGAAATACGGTCCGACACAAATATTGGATAGGAACGGTGTTTTACTTTATGAGATTTATGCGGATAAAAAGTATGAGCCGGCGCCGCTCGAACGAATACCGGAAACTGTTGTTAACGCGACGATTGCGGTAGAAGACTCCCTTTTTTATATACACGGCGGTTTAAGACCGGATAGCATACTCAGAGCCTTCAGGAAAACATTTATGGACGGGGATAAGCAGGGTGGCTCAACTATCACGCAGCAGCTGGTTAAGAACGTTTTGTTAACACCGGAAAGAACTTTTTCCAGAAAGATCAAAGAGGCCGTTTTGTCATTGATGGTGGAAGCTAAATATTCGAAACAACAAATTCTTGAAATGTACCTGAACAACATCGCTTACGGAGGCAATGCGTGGGGAATACAATCTGCGGCTCAAAAGTATTTTGCCAAAAACGTCTGGGAGCTGAATCTTGCCGAGTCCGCGATGCTGGCGGGACTGCCCTCATCGCCCTCGCTCTACTCGCCTCTGAACGATATCGCAGTAGCGAAGGAGAGGCAGAAGTATGTACTGGAGCGGATGGTTTCTCTAGGCTACATAAGTAGAGAAGAATCAGAAACAGCACTGGCCGAAGAGTTGATAATAGTTCCGCAAAAAGATTTTATAGGGGCGCCCCACTTTGTAAATTACGTCAGGCAGGTGCTTGAAAACATGTATGGCAGTAACTTTGTTAACCGCGGTGGGTTGAAAGTTATTACAACGCTCGACTATGCACTTCAGCAAAAAGCCGAAGCCATAGTGTTTGACGAAGTTCGGAAAGGAAGTAAATATGGGTTTTCAAACGGAGCCGCCGTAGTTCTGGATGTGAAAAACGCCGAGATACTTTCTTATGTCGGATCGTACGATTATTTTGCTCCGGTCTGGGGAGCATTCGACGTTGTAACTTCCTACAGACAACCAGGGTCTTCAATAAAACCTGTGACATATTCTCTGGCTCTGGCCGGTACTTATACGCCGGCGACAATTATAAAAGATTCTCCTGTGGTTTATAAATTCGAAGGTTCCGAACCATACAGGCCGGTTAACTATGACGGAAAGTATCACGGCAACGTCACTTTGAGAGCCGCCCTGGCCAATTCCTACAACATTCCTGCGGTCAGAGTGGCTAAGACGGTAGGTCCGGATAATATAGTTTCGCTGGGAAAGGATATGGGGTTAACAAATTGGAAGGTCGACGGTTCGTACGGTCTGTCAATTACTCTCGGTGGAAAAGAGGTCAGACTAATCGATCTTGCCAACGTATACACGACTTTAGCCAGGAAAGGAGCTTACGCCGAACTGTCCCCTATAATTTCCATACGGGACGGCAGAGGTTACGAAATATATTCGAAGAAACAGGTTTATCCGCGGCAGGTGATTTCAGAAGAGGTATCCTATTTAATGTGGAATATTTTATCGGATGAACAGGCCCGCCTTCCGGCTTTTGGAACGCGTAATTTTCTTAGTGTCGCCGGCAAGCAGGTTGCGGTTAAAACAGGAACCACAGATCTTATAAAGGACAATTGGACTTTCGGATTTACACCGGGCTACACGGTTGGGGTGTGGGTCGGGAATAATGACAACAAACCCATGAATAAATATATGGCTTCCGGATTAACAGGCGCGGCTCCTATTTGGAACAGGATTATGTCGGAGGTTTTGGCAGGAAAACCTAACGAGGTTTTCGATATGCCGGCCGGGGTGTTTGTTAAAAAAGAGGAGGGCTGCAACGGGAGTGAGGTGTTTATAAAGGCGTCGAACGTTCCAAAGAGTTTGTGTCCGACAGAAGAAAAGAATGAAAGGAAGGATTAGGTATCTTCACAAACCCGAACTTTTACCGTAAAATCATTTGGTTATGGAAAACACCTCACTTTCGCACATCCTAATTAGAGGCGCGCGTCAGCATAATCTAAAAAACATAGACCTCGATATACCGAAGAATAAGATGGTTGTCCTTACCGGTGTTTCGGGCTCCGGAAAGTCATCTCTGGCTATGGACACCATTTATGCCGAGGGGCAGCGAAGGTATGTTGAAAGTCTCTCATCTTATGCCCGCCAGTTCTTGGGTGTAATGGATAAACCTGATGTCGACAAAATCGACGGACTTTCCCCGGCTATTGCCATCGACCAGAAAACCACATCAAAAAATCCCAGATCTACCGTGGGAACTATTACCGAAATTTATGACTACATGAGGCTGTTATTTGCGAGAGTCGGACACCCGCATTGTCCTAACTGTGGTAGAGAAATTCAGAGACAGAGCTCTACCGAAATAGCGCAAACAATTATAAAAATTATTTCCGAGCTTAAGGATTTTAAATCAGAAAAGGGTGTGAGATTTTTTCTTTTTTCTCCGATTGTGAAAGACAGAAAAGGAGAATATTCGGCCCTGTTTGATAATTTGAAAAAACAGGGAATAGTAAGAGCGCGGGTTGACGGCGACATCATGAGTCTGAAAGAACGTTTCGATTTAATAAAAACAAACAAACATACAATCGACGGACTAATTTCCAGGCATTCGGTGAATCACAAAAAGGTTGGGGACTCCGCAGACGCTAAAAATACTTTTTCAGAAATTTTCGCTTCGGTCGAAACCGCTTTGCGCTTAAGCAACGGAACCGTAATTCTGACTGTAATAAAAGATGCGTCATTCGATTTTCCGGAAAATCCAAAGGACACAGAAGATCATTTATTATCCGAAAACTTTGCGTGCCCGGTTTGTAATATTTCTTTACCAGAGATCGAGCCCAGAACTTTTTCCTTCAACTCACCGCACGGAGCGTGTCAGGCGTGTGACGGTCTCGGTATGCAGTTAAGGGTAAATGAGGACGCGGTTGTTAATCCCAGGTTGTCTATTTCCGAGGGCGGTATTTTACCATGGCAGAGATTATTTGAGCACCAGACCTGGACGCAGAACGTAGTTAAAAAAGTTGCTCAGGTATACGACTTTTCTCTCGACACACCTATCAAAGACCTTTCGAAAGACGCGATGAAAATAATTATGTACGGTGTCGGAGACAAGAGATTTAAAGTTACTTACCGCGGACAATCAGGTCATGAGCATACATATGAAGCCGGCTTTGAAGGTGTGATACCCAATCTAATAAGACGTCATAAAGAAACCGATTCCGACTACATTAGAAATGAGATCGAAAAATTTATGATAGACGAAGAGTGTCCGGTTTGTAACGGCTCGAGACTTAAGAAAGAATCTTTATCGGTAGTTATTGATTCGAAAAGCATTACGGAAATTACCGGCATGTCTATAAAAGCCGGCATAGAGTGGGTGAGAAAACTGGATGCTGTTTTAACCGAAAGAGAGCATAAAATTTCCGACGCGATACTTAAGGAAATTAATTACAGACTGCACTTTTTGAGAGACGTTGGTTTGGATTATTTAACACTCGCCCGGTCTTCATCTCAGTTGTCAGGGGGAGAGGCGCAGCGAATCCGTTTGGCTTCGCAGATAGGCTCGGGATTATCAGGAGTTTTATACGTTCTGGACGAACCTTCAATCGGTCTGCACCAAAAAGACCAGGGAAAACTTATCCGCACACTCCATCAGCTTAGAGATCTCGGTAATACGGTATTAGTTGTTGAGCACGACGCCGAAACAATGATGGAAAGCGATTACATTTTTGATTTCGGTCCCGGCGCAGGCTCTGAAGGCGGAAAGGTTGTAGCGGAAGGCACACCTACAGAAATAATAAAAAACTCAAATTCTCTGACGGGAAAATACCTATCAGGAAAAATAATAGTGGGCAAGAACGATAGTAAGGGAAAGATGAAAGGCGAAATGTTTATGGATTTAGATCCCCTTCCGAAAGTAACGAAGTCCGTCGAGGACAAGAAATTAGTTTTAAAAGGGTCGACCGGCAGAAATTTGAAAAACGTGGATCTTTCCATTCCATTAGGAAAATTTGTGTGCATAACAGGTGTTTCAGGTTCAGGAAAATCTACCTTAATCATGGATACTTTGTACCAGGGTTTGAGGCAAAACTTTGGAATGAAGATAGATCAAAAACCTGAACCGTTTAGGTCTCTCGAGGGAGTAGAGAATTTAACGAACATAATTGCCATTGACCAAAGTCCTATAGGAAGAACTCCAAAATCTAATCCCGCAACTTATACAAAAGTGTTCGACCATATCAGGGATCTTTTTTCACAGACTCAGGAAGCCAGAGTTAGAGGATACGGACCGGGGCGTTTCAGCTTCAACGTTAAAGGCGGAAGATGTGAGGCTTGCGGCGGCGAAGGCCAGATAAAGATAGAGATGCAATTTATGCCCGACGTTTATGTTAATTGCGAAGTGTGCCAGGGAAAAAGATACAACAGAGAAGCTTTGGAAATTAATTACAAGGGTAAAAATATCGCAGACGTCTTAGATATGACCGTCGAAGAAGCCCTGACTTTTTTTGAAAACATTCCGCAGATTAGAAGAAGGGTTGAAACTTTGTTCGATGTCGGGTTGGGGTATATAAAACTGGGACAGCCTGCGCCGACTCTATCCGGGGGAGAAGCCCAAAGAGTTAAGTTGTCTTTAGAACTTTCTAAAAGAGCAACGGGAAGTACCTTCTATATTCTCGACGAACCTACCACAGGGCTTCACTTTGCTGACCTGGAGAATCTTATAACTATATTCAAACGTCTTACCTCTCGGGGAAACACTGTTGTTGTAATCGAGCACAATCTGGACGTCATAGACAACTGTGACTACGTTGTCGATCTTGGCCCCGACGGTGGTGACGCGGGGGGAAAAGTAATCTTTTCCGGCCCGTTGAATGAACTTAAAGCACACAAAACTTCTTACACGGCCCTAGCGTTGAGAGAATCGTATAAAGGTCGGGTGCAAAAGTCTTAGAGTATTTTTACAGAGTAACTTTTATTACGGAAATCCTTGATTGTGACGTTCTTTTCTCCGTTTTTCAAAAATATTGCTTTTTTCTGACCCGGCGCCAGAGTTTTACCCTGCACATCGTAAATGAAATATCCGCTCGTATTGTCGAGGACATACCTTTGGTAACCTTGCAAAAGTTTTAACGGATTAAAATTAATAGTTTTGGCAGCACTTAATACCGGATTGAATGCCTCATCTGAATTAGAGAATCCGGAAAAATCGACATCTACCAATTTTTCATTATCAGAGAAACTGTATGCTCCCGCCGGGTAGGGATATTCCGAGCTTTTACCTTTTATAACGAATGCAAAATGATTGGTGTCTAATTTTGTAAAATAATCAGTACCCGACGTTGTCCCCCATGTAGGATCTATCTGAACCCATCCGTAGAAGGGGTCGTAAAATTCCGCCCATGCATGCAAAGTGTCCCCGCCTTTCAAGCTGATCGAAATAGGTTTTTCGACATTATCGTGCCACAAAAAGATCTGTGAATTCCATACATGTAAATGAACCGCGCTGTGTTAATGCCGCGACCGCACCCTTTCTTGTTACCAGACTTTGGTTCGCCGCGGCCTGATCATAGGTTAAATTTGAGGTTATGTAATCGTAGACGCGCTTGGCGTTTTGGGAAACATTCAGTTCAGGGTCAAAAAGCGAGGACGCAAAATTCTTGATCTCATCGTTATCGGTTTCCCAATACTTTTGTTTTTTCGTATACTCGCGGATTAGATCTTTAGGAAGGTCTGCTAACTTCCCCCCGAACTCAGGATTTATCTGCCTGCCTAAAATTTTTGCAGAACCCGTAAGTGTAATTTCCAAACGTTTTTTCGGCCCGACCCAAAATAGTGCCAAAGCGTTACCGTCTTTGTCCAGCCTTATCTTTCTCGGTTTCGGGTCGATGGACGCGTATCTTACCTGCTGAATATTTTGAATATCCGGTGGAAGGGCGACCTCGTACACCGTTCCCAAGATTCTGTTATTTTCCAGCTGGTATTTAATGCGAAAATTAAGAGATTGGTATTTCCCGAACGCTGCTGTTACCCCCTTAGCAGAAAAACTTTCTTTAGCAAAATAGTATGTATTCTTTCCGTTCTCAAATTTTTCCGTCACGGGTGCAGGTGAAACAAATATCTTCGGTCCCATAGAGGCGGGAATAGAGAGGACGATGTTGTAAACGGTCGTTGTTTCAGGAGTATCGATGCCCTGAATGTAAATGTTCCAGACATCTCCCATTCTTGAGGCGACCCCCTTTGTTTTGTACGTCATGGACACAACATTTTGTTTGCCTTCGCCTATAGAATAGGTAGAGAAGGGAACAGTAATAACGGTTTCGTTTTTTCCGGGCATTTCTTTACGAGCCTCCGTTTTTTTTCCGTTGGTTTGTGCAACTATGTCGTAAATATCGAGGTACTTAGTTTTAAAGGAGTAAGTGGTTGGTACCACATCGTTCTTCAAACTGGTTATTGTAGTGTTTTGAGATACTAAAGTTTCACCGGAATCCTGAACATCGTACCTGATATCGTAGTTGATTATGAAATTTTCCTCGGTTTGCGCTCCTGTTACCGGAGATACTATTATGGCTATTGCAACGACCAACCAGTATTTTGCCAAACCCTTTGCGGACATGGGTAAATGCTACAATAACTTCGTGGTTTCCTCAAATCTAAATGAAAAACTGAAGCGTATGCCTACGACGCCGGGCGTCTATATATATGAAGATGCCGAAGGAAAGATTATATACGTCGGTAAGGCTAAGAATCTAAGATCAAGGGTATCTTCCTATTTCCGCCTGACCCTGGACAGGTCATCCAAGACCTTCGCTTTGGTGGAAAAGATAAATAATATGCGTTTTATCGAGGTGGAAAGTGAACTGGAAGCACTGATACTTGAGGCAGAGCTCATAAAAAAACACATGCCGCAATTCAATATCAGTTTAAAGGACGACAAATCTTATCTGTACGTCGGCATAAAATCGGAAAAGATAAATGTTGACGGTAAACTTACAAATGTTCAGAAGATTGAAACTTTCAGAAAACCGGATACTCAAAAATACCGGTATTATTACGGTCCTTTTCCTGACGGAAGATCGGTAAGACAGTTGGTGAGAACCCTGCGCAAAATATTTCCGTTCAGGGACTGCAGTATTGCTAAATACGAAAAATATAAAAAATTGAAAGCGCCCTGCTTGTATGGTCATCTAAACCTGTGTCCCGCACCATGCGTTAACGGTTCCGGTGTCCTGGCTTTGTACCGCAGCAACATAAAGACCGTAAACAGCATATTGTCCGGAAAAACATCAAAACTTCTCAACACTCTTGAAAAACAAATGAAGGATTACTCTTCGGCTGAGAACTTTGAGAAAGCCGCCTCACTAAGGGATACGCTCCGAAAATTCCAATATGTTCGACAAAGCTTTCGTCTTCCCGGTGAATATATAGAGAATCCGTATCTGCTGGATGATATAGCAAAAACAGCTCTGGAAGATCTGGTCAGTACTGTGCCCGTGCTTAAGGAATTACCGACAAGAATAGAATGTTATGACATTTCAAACATCTCGGGTAGGGAGGCCGTGGGCTCTATGGTCGTCGCGCTCAACGGACGGATCGATAAACGGGAGTATAAGCGTTTTAAGATAAAAGCAAAAAGTACGCCGGACGACTTTTTCATGCTTTACGAAGTTTTATACAGAAGACTTTCACACGAGATTGATCCGAAGAAAAAAAGCTGGGGCCTTCCGTCGCTGATTGTTTTGGACGGGGGGAAAGGTCAGTTGTCTTCGGGGATGGAAGTTCTGACCAAGTTAAATTTAGATATACCGATGATAGGGCTCGCCAAGAGGGAAGAGACGGTTGTATATTACAATAACGGTTTTCACGAGACTTTGCCCGACACAGGCAGTCCCGGAATGCGGCTCCTGATAAATCTAAGAGATGAGAGTCACAGGTTTGCCCGGAAATATCACCACATACTTCGGAGCAGGAAAATCTTTGGTGCGGTGAAATAAAAACGCTATAATTTAAGGCATGAGGGGTATTCTAAGGACTTTAACTTTTGTGCTGATTTCGTTACTTTCGGCAAATTACGTTCTTTCTTCCCTGTTCTACGGCAGTGACAAAAAGACCTTTTTTATGGTGGCTCTGGCGCTTACGCTCTTGTTCTACCTCGGTAAACCCCTTTTAGCTACGTTTGGTTTGCCGACAAAAGGCGTAGGATTTTTGTTTATTGCGACGATACTATCTACACTGACCATCTATGTTCTCACGATTTTTTTACCTGATTTCACCATAATGGAGACGACCCTGTCGGATTTGATTATTTTCGGCATTATGCTACCATCGAAAAGCCTGACAGCCTTTTGGTCTGTCTTATTTTCTGCCTTTATCATCTCTATGGTATATACTTTCTTCGAATGGCTGTGCTTGTCTAAAAAATAATATGATAGCTTTATTTAAAACAATGCAAATTATAATTTCGGTAGTTCTGGTTTTGTTGATTCTTATCCAGACAAAGAACGCCGGGCTTTCGTCAGGCCTGAAAAACTCGTTTACAGCCTACAGGTCGCTGAGAGGCGTCGAAAAAGCAGTTTTCGTCTTAACCGCAGTACTGGGTGTTCTTCTTGTAGCAAATTCGTTTTTGCTAATTAAATTATCCTGATATGAGTACCGTAATAATTGAAGGCGGTTCTCCGTTGCTCGGTACTGTTCAGGTTTCTGGTACCAGAAATTCCGCGCTTAAGTTGATGGCCGCCGCCATGTTCTCGAACGACGATGTTATCCTTCAAAATGTTCCCAAAATCGATGTTGTAGAAGACGACATAAAAATGATTAGGATTCTTGGGGGTAGAGCTGATTGGGCAGGGGCAGGCCGGGTTATTCTTAACGGTTCCGATATAACTTCCTACGAGGTGCCTTTGGAAACGGGTTCAAAGTACAGAACGTCTCTGCTTATGGCGCCCCCTCTACTTTTCCGATTCGGAAAAGCTTCCATACCGAAATATAAGACACGCCTTAGTGTTCCTAGACCGGTGAACAGAATACTGGAAGTGTGGAAGAGTCTTGGTATAACCATTGAAGAAGATGAGGATTACTATTTTATATCCTCCGCTAATGCCTCCTCCGGCCATGTTAATTTTAAGATACCGAGCCACATGTCAACCGATGTTTTAATAATGACGGCAGCCTTTCTCCCCGGCGAAACCGAAATAAACAATGCTTCGGAAGAAAGTGAAATAGATGATCTTATAGATCTTATGAATGCGATGGGCGGGAACGTCGTACGTTCGGAGCCGCGCCTAATAAAAGTGAACGGAGTAAATATATTTAAAGGCGCGTCCGTGGAAGTACAGCCGGATAAAACCGAAGCGGTCGTGTTTTCAATAGCGGCTTTGATTACCAAAGGAAACGTTGTAATTAAGAATATAAACAGAAATATTATGGTTCCGCTGGTAAATTTTTTAACGAAAATCGGAGCCAGGTATGAGTTCGAGCAAAATTCTATAAAGATTTGGCGGCACGATGAGGAACTTCAGGCTATGAACCTTACTATTGCGCCGACCCCGGGTTTTGTACCCGACTGGCAATCTGCCGCGACACTCCTTTTAACCCAATGCAACGGGACATCATATATTCACGATACTGTGTACACTGACCGGTTCGGGTACACTAAGGATCTGAACAGAATGGGTGCTAAGATAGAATTATTAAGGCCTTCCGAGGCCGGCATCTCTTATGTTATTAGTGACGACACCTATGATGTTGACAGATTGGGGGAGCCGTATACGGTAGCCAAAACGAACGGTCCTGTAAAATTAAAAGGTGAAAAGATGAATATTACGGATTTTAGATATGGTACCGTGCATGTTCTGGCCGCGCTGGCCGCCGAGGGTCGAAGTGAGATTGAGGGGAGCGACATTCTTGATTGTTACATAGAAAATTTTATGCTGAAACTTAAAAATTTAGGAGCGAAGATATGGGATCAATAGGAATAATGGTGGATCTTTTATTTTTATTTGCTGCGGGATTACTTTCTTTTGTACTGTATCCCGTTTGGATAAATTTTGTTTATAAATTTCAGATGGGGGAAGAAGTACGTGAAGATGCGCCTAAGACACATTTACTGAAGATCGGTACCCCGACAATGGGTGGTCTGGTCCTGGTGTCGGTGGTTGCCGTTTTGACTTTGCTGTTCAACCGCTCCCGAACCCAAACTCTGCTCCCTATATTTGTTGCTCTGATGGCCGGATTGCTGGGACTTTTTGAAGATTTTACCAAGGTATACAGAAAATCCGGACTGCCGGGATTTTTTGAGTACCACTTCCGCGGAGTTTTTAAAAGAAAAAACGTACATCCGAAAGGAATTTTGGGTTTTATTTTAAAGCCGTGGCTGTATTTCAAGGAATTTTGGCGCATTGTGGGAAGTACTGATGCGAGCGGTATGCAGACGTACAAAAAATTTATAATCCAGGGTCTGATCGGAGGTTTTGTAGCTTACTGGGTGTATTTCAAACTGGGGTGGGACTATCTCTGGTTTCCATTGATAGGAGATGTACATATAGGTTTCTTTTATCCGATTGTTGTATTTTTACTGTTTATAGTTATATTGAACGCCGTAGCTTTTACCGACGGCCTTGACGGTTTGGCCGGAGGGCTTTCGTTATTCGCATTCATATCCTTTTGGGCTGTGTCACGGGTGCTCGGGTACAATTCGATTGCGATATTTTGTGCCACTTTTGCAGGTGCCTTACTTCCCTTTTTGTATTTTAATGTTTATCCCGCGAGGATATTTATGGGAAATGTGGGGTCGCACGTTCTGGGCGGTACACTGGCGTTGCTGGCGGTTTTCCTGCATCGTGAGGTAGCCTTCCTTTTAATCGGCGCCGTATTTTTATTCGATGGGATAAGCAGTCCTCTCCAGCAGCTTTCGGTGAAGCTTACAAAAAAGAGGCTGTTCCGTTTTGCTCCCGTTCACCACCATTTCGAACTACTCGGCTGGCCCGAGACAAAAGTTACCCTGAGATTCTGGCTATTCGGCGCATTTTTCGCTTTCGCCGGAATTTTCATTGCCCTGATGTAAGAATTATGAAACCAAAAACTGTCCCTACAATGAGTAAAAAAGACAGATCCTTCGTGTTCCTGATACTGGGTTTTCTTCTCTTTGGAATAATTATTATTGCTGATTCCACAATTATTCACTCCGACAGTTTGTACAACGATCCATATAGATTTGTATTTCTTCAGGTTGGGTGGGTTCTCATGGGTTTGTTGGGGTTCTTTTTTTTCTATAAGCACGATTACAAAAAAATAGATAAAATTGCAGGGCTGATGTTCGGTGTGACCGTTATTTTTCTGTTGCTGTTGGCTTTCGTTGCGGTTCTTCCGTGCTCATCCGATATATTTTTCGCGCCCTGTATAAACGGTGCAAACCGGTGGTTTTACCTTAACGCCCCGCCCCTGCCGAAGTTGCCTTTACTTGGTGTTGTGGGATTTCAGCCGGGTGAGCTGGCCAAGCTCACATTAATAATGTATCTGGGAATAATGCTCCCAAAAAAAATACAGGAAAACAGAAACGTATTTAGTGTGTACGCGGTAGTAACGGGCCTCTTATTTTTACTCGTGATAGCACAGCCTAATATGTCTACAGCTGTCATGGTCGCGGCTATAGGAACTGTTGTATATTTTTCTTCCGGTGCTGCCGTCAAACCCCTGCTGGTTGTTGCCCCCGCAGCGCTCCTGTTGGGTGTTCTACTAATACTCAGTTCGCCGTACCGAAGAGAAAGGTGGCTTACCCAATTAAGAGGCTCCGGCAGTAACGACCGGGACGAGGGATATCACATAAAGCAGGTTCAGATCGCGCTTGGCTCGGGCGGCCTTTTC
>Ga0208375_1003196_pt1 | contig 14253 bp, 15 predicted proteins | sample RifOxyD1_FD_184038 | JGI IMG/M metagenome (GOLD analysis project Ga0208375, IMG submission 184038) | Soil microbial communities from Rifle, Colorado - Rifle Oxygen_injection D1 (SPAdes) | ecosystem: Environmental > Terrestrial > Deep subsurface > Rock core/Sediment | place: Rifle, Colorado... | reverse complement strand
GGGGCGACGACGTCCCGGACGGCAAGGTCACCGACTTCCGCAAGGCCGTGCAGGCCACCGCCGACGAGACGGTGGTGTTCTCCTGGATCGAATGGCCGGATAAGGCCACCCGCGACGCCGGCATGAAGAAGATGATGGACGACCCGCGCATGGACCCATCGAAGAACCCGATGCCGCTGGACGGCAAGCGGATGATCTACGGAGGCTTCAGCCCGGTGGTCGATTTCGCCGCAAAGGGCTGACCGGTCGCGGTCGCGGGGGTCGGCGGCGCTTGATTCCGCCCCGCCCGGCCCCACTGTCCGGAGTCGCTCCCGCAACACGCACTCCGGACACCGACATGACCGCCACCACCACCGAAACCCGTGCCTTTGAAGCCGAGGTCGCCCAGGTCCTGCACCTGGTGACCCATTCGCTGTACTCGCACAAGGAAATCTTCCTGCGCGAGCTGGTCTCCAACGCCTCCGACGCGCTGGACAAGCTGCGCTTCGAGTCGATCGCGGACCCGTCGCTGCTATCCGGTGACGGCGAACTGCACATCGACATCAGCGTCGACGAAGCCGCGCGCACCGTGACCATCCGCGACAACGGCATCGGCATGTCGCGCGACGAGGTGGTCGCCAACATCGGCACCATCGCCAGCTCCGGCACGCGCCGCTTCCTGGAGGCGATGGCGCAGGACGCCAAGGCCGACGCGCGCCTGATCGGCCAGTTCGGCGTGGGCTTCTATTCCGCGTTCGTGGTCGCCGACCGCGTGACCGTGCTGACCCGTCGCGCCGGCGCCGGGGCGTCCGACGGCGTCAAGTGGGAGAGCGACGGCCAGGGCCAGTACACCCTCGACCAGGTCGAACTGCCCGAGCGCGGCACCGCCGTGGTGTTGCACCTGAAGGCGGACGAGGACGAGTTCCTGATGGCCTGGACGCTGCGCTCGCTGGTCCACCGGTACTCGGAGCACATCGCCTTCCCGATCCGCATGCCCAAGGACGCGGGCGGGGACGAGGGCGCGACGCCCGAATGGGAGACCGTCAACGCCGCGTCCGCGCTATGGACGCTGCCCAAGTCGGAGATCAGCGACGAGGACTACCAGGGCTTCTACAAGTCGCTGGGCCATGATTTCAACGACGCGCTGGCGTGGAGCCACAACCGCGTCGAAGGCAACCAGAGCTTCACCACCCTTCTCTACCTGCCGGCGCAGTCGCCGTTCGACCTGATGATGGGCGGGCGCGACGAGCGCAAGGGCGTGAAGCTCTACATCAAGCGCGTGTTCGTGATGGACGCCGCCGAGGAGCTGCTGCCCAACTACCTGCGCTTCGTGCGCGGCGTGGTGGACGCCGACGACCTGCCGCTCAACGTCAGCCGCGAGCTGCTGCAGCACAACCGCCAGCTGGACCGCATCAAGGCCAGCTGCGTGAAGCGCGTGCTCGACCTGGTCGAGACGCTGGCACGCGACGAACCGGAAAAGTTCGCCACCTTCATCCAGGCGTTCGGCAACACGCTGAAGGAAGGCATCGTCGAGGATCCGTCCAACCGCGAGCGTATCGCCAAGCTGTTGCGCTTTGCTTCGACGCGCGGCGACGGCGCCGCCAGGAGCGTGTCCCTGGACGAGTACATCGGACGCATGGCCGAAGGCCAGGACACGATCTGGTACGTCACCGCCGAGACCCACGCGGCGGCCGCGGGCAGCCCGCAGCTGGAAGCTTTCAAGGCGCGCGAGATCGAAGTGCTGCTGATGTCGGACCGCATCGACGAGTGGATGCTCGGTTCGCTGCGCGAGTACGACGGCAAGCGGTTGCAGCACGTCGCCAAGGGTGAGCTGCCGCTGGACGAAGCCGGCAAGCAGAAGCAGGAAGAGGCCGCCAGGGCCGCCGAGCCCCTTCTGGCGCGGATCAAGTCGCTGCTGGGCGAACGCGTCGAGGACGTGCGCGTGTCGGCGCGCCTGACTGATTCACCCTCGTGCCTGGCGCTGGCCGACCACGACATGGCGCCGCACTTCGCGCGCCTGCTGCGCGAAGCCGGCCAGGACCTGCCGGACAGCCGGCCGACGCTGGAGGTCAACCCGGACCACGCGCTGCTCAAGCGGCTCGAAGGCGAAAGCGACGACGCGAAGGCCGGCGACCTGGCTTGCCTGCTGCTGGAGCAGGCCGAGATCGCGGCCGGCGCGCCGCTAGACGACCCGGCCGCCTTCGTGCAGCGCATGAACCGGGTGCTGCTGGCGGGTTGATCGCCACCGCGTCGCCCGGGCCGTGCCACGCGGCCCGGGCGACCCAACGGTTGACCGGAGGCGCGCGAGCCCCAACAATCGCGCCCCGAAGGGGAGTAGCTCCCAATCGCTGTGGCCGTCAATTCGGGCGTCATGCCCCGGTCCAGCAGCCTGCCGCCACGGCAGGCGGGCAAGACCTTCGCCGCAAGGCGACAGGTGCAATGCCCGGACTACGTCACCCACCGACGTATCCGTCCGTATGGGCGCCCTCGAACCTTGCGTTCGATGGCGCCTTTTTCATTGACGGAGCGGATGGATGGACACGATCGGCAACCCCTGGCTGTGGGGTGGTTTCTTCCTGGTGGTAATAGTGGCGTTGCTGGCCGACCTGGTGCTGATGCGCCACGGCGGGCCGCACAAGGTGACGTTCCGCGAAGCGCTGTACTGGAGCATCGGCTGGGTGCTGCTGGCGCTGGCGTTCAACGCCGGCCTGTGGTGGTACATGGTGGAAACCGCCGGCCCGGTCGTCGGCAACCGCGTCGGGCTGGAGTTCCTGACCGGTTACCTGGTCGAGAAGGCGCTGGCGGTCGACAACATCTTTGTCTTCCTGATGCTGTTCACCTACTTCGGCGTGCCGGCGCATTCGCAGCAGCGGGTGCTGATCATCGGCGTGCTCGGCGCTATCGTGCTGCGCGCGATCATGATCTTCATCGGCGCGGCGCTGATCGTCCGCTTCCACTGGATCCTCTATGTCTTCGGCGCGTTCCTGCTGCTGACAGGCATCAAGATGTGGATGGCCGCGGGCCAGGCACCGGACATGGACAAGAACCCCGTGCTGCGCTGGATGACCGGCCACCTGCCGCTGATCCGCCGCTACCACGGCGAGGCGCTATGGATCGGCCAGGGCAGCCGCCGCAAGTACACGCCGCTGTTCGTGGTGCTGGTGATGATCGCGGTGACCGACGTGATCTTCGCCGTGGATTCGATCCCGGCGATCTTCGCCATCACGCTGGACCCGTTCATCGTGCTGACGTCCAACGTGTTCGCGGTGCTCGGCCTGCGCGCGATGTTCTTCATGCTGGCCGGCATGGCCGACCGCTTCCACCTGCTGCCCTACGGGCTGTCGCTGGTGCTGTGCTTCATCGGCGCCAAGATGCTGCTGGTGGACGTGTTCAAGATCCCCGTGGGCGTGTCGCTGGGCGTGGTTGCGGCTGTCATCGCCACGACTGTCGTGTTGAGCCTGAAACGGCCGCCGGTCGCGGAATCCGGGTGAGGCCGGCTGTTCGGAAGATCGCGTAGCCCGGGTAAGCGCAGCGCACCCGGGTCGAAGCCCGGGTGCGGCCTATGGCCTTACCCGGGCTACGCGTGGCGCGCCAGCATCCACACCGCCATGCCGACCATCATCAGGTTCTCGGTCAGCGACACGAAGCCCAGCGGCACCCGGCTGTTGCCGCCCACGCACGCACACTTGATGTCGCGCTTGTCGATGTACACGGCCTTGAACACCGACACCGCGCCGATGCCGCCGATGAACAGCGCCAGCGGCGCCGACAGCCAGGTCAGCACGCCGGCCAGCATCAGCACGCCGGCCGCGCCTTCGGCGAACGGATAGATGTACGAGTACGGCACCCAGCGTTTGGCCAGCAGGTCATAGCCCAGGAACATGCTGGAGAACGACTCCACGTCCTGCAGCTTGAGCAGTGCCAGCGCACACATGCTGATGGCGATGAACCACTCGATCGCACGGCCCGTGAACGGCGTGCCCAGCGTGGCCTGGCTGACCGCCAGCGCCATCAGCGCGGTCATGGCGAACAGGGCGATGACCGGCCGGTAGCTGGTCGCCTTGGGGTCGCGGATCTTCATCCCGAAGTGGCGGCGCAGGTCTTCGTACCCGCCGATGCGGTTGCCGTCGATGAAGACCTGTGGCGTGGTGTCGACCCCGTGTTCGGCCTTGAACGCATCGGTCGCCTCGCGCGTCTCCAGATGCCGGTCGTCGACCGTGAAGCCTTTGCGCCTGAGCAGGTCGATGGCCTTCAGGCCATAGGGGCAGACGTGTTCGGCGGTCACCATCCGGTGGACGATGGCGGTCCGTTTGGGGCTCGGGGTCGGGGTCATGGTGGGAGTCCTGGCTTGTCCGGGAGCGGACCCGGACCTATGTACCGTGCGTACCACGGTACGGAGTCAAGCATGAGCGCCCTGTCGATCTCGGAATTCGCCCGCGCGGGTGGTGTTGGCGTGGAAACGGTCCGCTACTACCAGCGGCGCGGCCTGCTGCCCGTCCCGGCGCGCACGCATGGGGCGCTCGGCGGGGGCATCCGGCGCTACGACGGCGGCGACGTCGGCCGCCTGCGTTTCATCCGTTCGGCGCAGGCGGCGGGCTTCACGCTGGAGGAGATCGGCGAACTGCTGGCCCTGGACGCCACGGCCGACCGTCGCCGCGTGCACGCGCTGGCCGAAGCCCGGATCACCGCGCTCGACGCGAAGATCGCCGACCTGCAGGCGGCCCGCGATGCGCTGGCGCGGCTGGCACGACGCTGCGGCGGCACGGTGGATGGCAAGCCCTGCCCCATCCTCGATGCGTTCGAGCCGGCGCTGGAGTGATCCGTAGGATGGGTGGAGCCGGGGGCCATCCCCATCAGCATTAATCCACGGGCACCGGTTTGACGGGTATCGCGTCGCTCCACCCATCCTACGGACCGCGTGCGTGCAGCAACTCCAGCGTCCGGGTGCACGGGGTGCCATCGAACTTGGAGGCGAGCACCGCGCGGAAACACGGGTCATCGCCCGCCGCCTCGAACAGCGTCATGCACGAGCGCAGCTTGAGGTCGTCCGGCGAGCCGAACAGGTCGTGCGCGGACACGGTCGACGCCGCCACCACGTCGCTGCACTCACGCAGCCGGGCGCCCAGCACCGGATGCGACAGGTAGGCCCGCGCCTCGGCCAGCCCGCTGATACCGAAACGCCTGGACATGGCGCTATGCCCCAGTCCCACCAGCTGCGGGAAGACGAACCACATCCAGTGCGTGCGCTTGCGGCCGCCGTGCAACTCGGCCAGGGCCTGGGCATACGTCCCGGCCTGCGCCTGGATGAAGCGGTCCAGGTCGAACGGGTCGCCGGGATTCATAGCCCCTCCTGCACTTGCCGAACTGTCACGCGTCAAAGATGCCCCGTGAACTCCGGTGCGGCATCCCAGCGATCATGCATCCCGTCGACATACTTGATAGGAATGTTCGACAACGTCGCCTCGTCCACGCCCTCCAGGCAGCCGATGTTGATGCCGTACATCGTGCCGATCGGCGTGTCGTTGCCCAGGCCGAATACCCGTACGCCGCAGTGCCGGCAGAAGTAGTGGTGGTTGCGCATCCCGGCAAACACGTAGCGGGTCAGTTCGTCCTCGCCGGCCACGATGCGAACGTCTTCGGGCGGCGCCACCGCCGGCCAGAAGCGGATGCGTCGGCAGATCGAGCAGTTGCAGCGGTAGCTGGGTTGCGTGAGATCCAGGTCGGCATCGACGGCAACGCGCCCGCAGTGGCAGCTCGCGCGATAGGTCTTTTTCATGGGGCCTCCTTGTGGTCGTGGAACGGTCGCGGCGGCGCTGTCATACCTGCACGGTCTTCCAGCGCCCACGGGTGAACAGCCACAGCGTGAACAGCCCGACCGCGGTCTCGGACACGAACACACCCCAGAACACGCCGGTCTGCTGCCAGCCCAGCTGCAACGCGAGCCACCAGCACAGCGGGATCTGGATGAGCCAGAAGAACACCGCATTGATCTTGGTCGGCGTCACCGTGTCGCCGGCGCCGTTGAACGCCTGCACGGTGACCATCCACCAGCCGTAGACGAAGAACGAGTAGGACAGGATCCGCAGCCATTCCGCGCCGACGTCCACCACCGCGGTGTCGTCGGTGAACAGGCCCACCAGCTCGCGCGGGAACAGGAAGAACACGATCGACACGGCCACCAGGTACGCCATGTTGTACCAGCCGATCCGCCACACCGACGCCTCCGCGCGACCCGGCTCGTGCGCGCCCAGATTCTGGCCCACGAGCGTGGCGGCGGCATTGGACATGCCCCAGGCCGGCATCATGGTGAACATCATGATGCGGATGGCGATGGTGGCACCGGCCACCGCCTCGCTGCCGATGCTGGCCAGGATGCGCATCAGGAAGATCCACGACGTCATCGCGACGATCATCTGCCCCACCCCGCCCAGCGAGGTGCGCACGATGTGCCACAGCGCCGCGCCCTGCAGCGCCAGGTGCGTCCCGAGCACGCGGATGTGCTGGCCGCCGCGGAAGAGGATCCACAGCTGCATCAGCACGCCCGCACCGCGCCCGATGGTGGTGGCGATGGCCGCGCCCTCGATGCCCATCGCCGGCACGGGCCCCCAACCGAAGATCAGGATGGGGTCCAGGACGATGTTCAGGCCGTTGGCGACCCACAGCACCCGCATCGCGATGGCCGCATCACCGGCGCCACGGAAAACCGCGTTGATCACGAACAGCAGCATGATCACAACGTTGCCGCCCAGCATCCATTGCATGTACGGCACGCCGTGGGTGAGCGTCCACTCGTCGGCGCCCATCAGCGCGAGCAGTTCGCGAGCCCACACGATGCCGACCAGCGCGAACGGCACCGACACCAGTACCGCCAGCCATACCGCCTGCGCCGCGGTAACCGCCGCCTCCTCGCGACGGTGCTCGCCGATGCGACGCGCGACCAGCGCGGTCACGCCCATCGCCAGTCCGATCGCAATGGAATACAGCAGGAACAGGTAGCTCTCGGTCAGCCCGACCGTCGCCACCGCCGACGCACCGAGCTTGCCGACGAAGAAGATGTCGACCACCGCGAAGGTCGACTCCAGCACCAGCTCCAGCACCATTGGCACCGCCAGCAGGAACACCGCGCGACGCCGCGGGATGGTCGTGTAGTCCGCGCCGGTGCCGCGGATGGCGTCGCGCAGTTCCGACCAGAGCGAGTGGGATTCGGCACCGGCCGCCGCGGCCGCCGCGGCCGCCGCGGCCGGGGCGACGGTAGCGGGCTCGGGGCTGGCGTGGGGATCGGTGCTCATCGGGTATCCATTTGCAGGCCGCAGGGAATGGTACGGCGGCCTCCGCCGCACCGTGTACACCGGTACGACGGGCGAGCATGCGGGCTTTCGACAGTCAGTGCGCCTACGGCAGTTGCCGGGCATCCACGCCCTTCACCAGCAGCCACAGCGCCAGCGACAGCTCCGCGACCAGGCACGGCAGCAGGATCCACGGGAACAGCTGCGCGCCCAATGCGGGCGACAGGAAGCCCGCGAAACTGTTGACGATGTAGCAGAGGCCCGCCAGCACCATCAGCAGGCCGAGCAGCCGTGGCAGGAACGTCGAACGGGCGATCAAGGTGCCGATGGCGATGCAGAACCCGCCGAAGAACACCAGGCCCATGCCGAAGCCGTTGGCGAACAGACGCGCGGACGCATAGGCCATCGCCTGCACGTGCGTGTCTGGCAACCCGACCAGTGCCGGATCGCCCAGCACCCGCAGTGGCGCAAGCAGTTGCAGGAGGCTCGACGCCTCGACCGCGATCCCCACCAGGTTGAGGCACAGCGCGAGCAACGCCAGTCCCGGCCCGACGTTGCGCAACAGGCCGTACAGGAGCACCGACACCACGACCGCGCAGGACAGGTAGGCCAGGTGGACGGCGAAGCCCAGCCGGTACAAACCCTCGTTCGCGAAGATGTTCGCCGCCGTGGCAGCCGGGTCACCCGGGACGATCAACGCGCCCCGGACGAACGCCTCGGCGAACAGCCCGCCTGCGATGATCGCCAGGTACAGCGCGCCCGCCCAGCGGGCGGCGACCTGCGGCTGCATATCGGCGATGCGCGAGGACATGGGCCTACCGCCAGCGGGGCGACAGGCGCACCGTACGGCCGCCCGACCCGCGCGGCGTCTGCCGGAAGTCACCACGAGGGGCCTGGCAGCGGGTCGAGGCCGCCCGTCGCCGTCTACGCCTGTCCGGTGTCAGGCGTCCCTGGGCTCGAGCGGCCTGGACGCCCACGCCAGTGCCTGCTCATGCTCGGCGCCGGGGAACACGCGCATGTCGATGCGTGGGAAGAATGCCGAGCCGAACCGCACCAGCCCGGTCAGCCAGTCGCTGTCGGTGACCACCGCGCCGCGCGCGAAGCGGTGCCACTCGCCCAGCTTGCGGACCGAGTACGCGACATCCTTGCCGAACGCGGCCGGTGTCATGCCGCTCATGCCGCGCATGTCGAAGTACATGGCGATGCGCTCGTGCTCGGCCAGCCGGGATTCCAGCGCGGCGACCACCGCGTCGTAGCCGTCCTCGGTCAGCTTGCCCTCGACCCGGAAGGCGGCAACATGCGGCGGTGCGGTGAGTTCGGTAACCATGGCGGGGCTCCATGCGGGGTTGGCCGCCATTGGAACGGGGACGGCATTAAGCAGCGGTCAATGCTCCCCGACCGGATGCGGGGTCAGTAGCCAAGAATTTCAGACATGACCCGGTTGGTCTTTGCCGCCGAGGCGCCCTGAGACGGATGCGGCACCCCTGCCTGCAGGTGCCTGATCATGTTCTCCACGTGGTGGACCTGGATGTTGACGGGGTTGTCGATGAAAACTGAACGCTCATCAGTGCCGGCGCGCAGCCGCAGCGGCCTTTCATCGAATACGGAGAAGGCGATCGAGCCTTCGGCCCCGATGATCCTGACCTCGTCTTCCCGGTGGTGCCCACCAAAGTTCCAGCTGCCGCTGCCAAGCGCCCCGCTCTCGAATCTCCAGCAAGCGCTGACCGCATCCGGGGCCCGGTAAAGGCCCTGTGTGTTCGTCGCGAAGCCTTTGGCTGCCTCGATGTCCCCGAGCAGGAACTGCAGCAAGTCGAGCCCATGACTCGCCAGGTCAGAGAAGTAACCGCCGGGCGCGAGGTCCGGATCCGTGCGCCAGTTCGGCTTCGAATCCAGATCGCGCGGAGACGGCGGTTTGACCAGGTGCCAGTGGACGTCCCTGACGCGCCCTATCGCCCCCTGGCTCAGCCACTCCTTTACCTTGAGGAAGCGGGGCAGGGATCTGCGGTAGTAGGACACGAACAACGGGAGCCCGCGTTCGGCGAATGCCTCCACCACCGCTTGGCATTCCCTGTAATCGAGTGCCATGGGCTTCTCGACGCAACACGGCTTTCCCGCGCGGGCGACTTTCAGCGCCAACTCCATATGACTCGCTGGCGGCGTGGCGATATAAACCGCGTCCACCTCATCCGCGGATATCAAGTCCTCGACATCGGAGAAGACGGTTGGTACGCCATGGCGAGTGGCATAGTCCCGTGCCGCCCGTGCATCTCTGGACGCGACGGCGGCAAGGGTCGACCCCTGGGCCATCGAGAACGCAGGGCCGCTCTTCACTTCGGTTACGGCACCGCAACCGACCATCCCCCAACGCACCGTCTCGGACGCCGGTAGGGGGCGCGGTTTCACCCAGCCGCCCGATGTCCGAGGCTTGCGGCGTAGCCAAGCCAATCGGACGTCGTGGAGACCACGTGGGCGTTGGTGCCCAGGGGCGCGACTGCCACGCTCATGTGTGCACCATCGGCAAGTTCAGCCCCTGCTCCTTCGCGCACTGGATGGCGATCTCGTAGCCGGCATCGGCGTGCCGCATGACGCCGGTGCCGGGGTCGTTCCACAGCACGCGGGCGATGCGCCTGTCGGCTTCTTCGCTGCCGTCGCAGACGATGACCACGCCGCTGTGCTGGCTGTACCCCATGCCGACGCCGCCGCCGTGGTGCAGGCTGACCCAGGTCGCGCCGCCGGCGACGTTGAGCATGGCGTTGAGCAGCGGCCAGTCGGATACGGCATCGCTGCCGTCCTTCATCGCCTCGGTTTCGCGGTTGGGCGAGGCGACGCTGCCGCTGTCGAGGTGGTCGCGGCCGATGACGACCGGCGCCTTGAGCTCGCCGTTGCGCACCATTTCGTTGAACGCCAGGCCGAGCTTGTGGCGCTGGCCCAGGCCGACCCAGCAGATGCGCGCCGGCAGGCCCTGGAACTCGATGCGTTCGCGCGCCATGTCCAGCCAGTTGTGCAGGGCCGCATCGTCGGGGATCAGCTCCTTGACCTTGGCGTCGGTCCTGTAGATGTCCTCCGGGTCACCCGACAGCGCGACCCAGCGGAACGGGCCGATGCCACGGCAGAAGAGCGGGCGCACGTACGCAGGCACGAAACCGGGGAAGTCGAAGGCGTCGGCGCAGCCCTTGTCCTTGGCCATCTGCCGGATATTGTTGCCGTAGTCGAACGTCGGGATGCCCTGGCGGTGGAAGGCGAGCATCGCCTCCACGTGCAGACGCATGGACGCCTTGGCGGCATCGCGCACGCGCTCGGGCTCGGCCTGCTGCTCGGCCAGCCACTGCTCCACCGACCAGCCGGCCGGCAGGTAGCCGTGCACGGGGTCGTGGGCGCTGGTCTGGTCGGTGACCGCGTCGGGTTTGACGCCGCGGCGCACCAGCTCGGGCAGCACTTCGGCGGCATTGCCCAGCAGGGCGATCGACCTGGCCTCTCCGGCCTGCGTGTACTTCTCGATACGCGCGAGCGCGTCGTCGAGGTCGGTGGCCTGCTCGTCGACGTAGCGGGTCTTGAGGCGGAAGTCGATGCGGCTCTGCTGGCATTCGATGTTGAGGCTGCAGGCGCCGGCAAGGCTCGCGGCCAGCGGCTGCGCGCCGCCCATGCCGCCCAGGCCCGCGGTCAGGATCCACTTGCCCTTGAGGTTGCCGCCGTAGTGCTGGCGGCCCATCTCCACGAACGTCTCGTAGGTGCCCTGCACGATCCCCTGGCTGCCGATGTAGATCCAACTGCCCGCGGTCATCTGGCCGTACATCATCAGGCCCTTGCGATCCAGCTCGTGGAAGTGCTCCCACGTCGCCCACGCCGGCACCAGGTTGGAATTGGCGATCAGCACGCGCGGGGCATCGGCGTGGGTCGGGAACACGCCGACCGGCTTGCCCGACTGCACCAGCAGGGTCTCGTCGTCGCCCAGCGTCTTCAGGGTGCGCAGGATCGCGTCATAGCTTTCCCAGTCGCGCGCGGCCCGGCCGATGCCGCCGTACACCACCAGGTCCTCCGGACGCTCGGCCACGTCGGGATCGAGGTTGTTCTGCAGCATCCGGAACGGCGCCTCGGTCAGCCACGACTTGCAGCTGAGTTCGGTGCCGCGCGGCGCGCGCACGGTGCGGGAGGGGTCGTGGCGGGTGGACATCGGACAGGCCCTGCGGTGGAGGCGAGGGCGGGATTATCGCAGGGGCGGCGAGGCCTGTAGGAGCGGCTTCAGCCGCGAACGCCTCTCCGGATAGGTTCGGCGCCCCCAGGATGGAGGTGAGCGCCGCATGCGTTTCGGTCGAGAACACGAACCGGCGCGTTTGTAGGAGCGACGTGAGTCGCGATCGCGCGTCTGCCCGGACCTCCATTCGCGACTCACGTCGCTCCTACAACGGCGCGGAGGTCCGGCCCGGGTTTCGTGGCTGAAGCCGCTCCTACAGGGGCCGGAATGAAAACGCCCGGCGTGGCCGGGCGTTGTTTCACTGCATGGACGGGTCGTCAGTAGATCGACGAATCCAGGCGCCGCAGTGCGTCGGCGATGTCCACCGCGCCAGTGCGCTCGATATCACTGCGGCTGTAGACACGGCCGTTCGCGACCACGCAGTCCTTGCCCTTCTCGCGCATCGCGCGCGTCTGGATGCGGGTGCCGGTGTAGCGCATGCAGTTGCGGTCGGCATCCTCCTGCACTTCGGCTTCGGCCTCGAGCTGGGCCTGGGCCCGTGCGTCGGCTTCGGACTGGACCGGCGGCTCGGCCGAGGCGGCAAATGCGGCCGCACCCAGCACGCCGGCAACCAGCAGGCGTTTCATCATCGGATGGTTCATGGCGTCACCTCGCGGGGTGGGAACACAACGGCAGGCATCACCTGCGCCCACCCACGATACGCCGATGGGGCCGCGCCGGCGGCCGCTACGGCCCGGGTATTCAGAACGAAGTCAGCCGCGCGGACACGTCTCGCTGCGGCCCGCGCGGAACGCCGCCACCTCCTCCGGGGTGGCCGGCCGCGGAGCGATGCCATCGTCGAACAACACCCGCCACACCCCGTCCCCGCCGCGGTGCCAGACCGAGGTGAACGCGCCGATGCGATGCGGCACCGGGTCGGCGGGGTCGACGGCTTCGTATAGGGCCGGGCCGCTGGACCATGCGATGTCTGGTTCGCCACCGATCACGGTGTGGGTCGGGTACCAGGACAGGCGCACCCGGGTGCCGTTGATCAGCCCGAGCCAGTCGGAGGTGACCGTGTCCCGGCCGCGGCTGGTGCCCGGGCGGCTGACCCCGAATGCGGCAGCCTCGTGCAGGTGCGATGCGAACGCCGCAGCATCGCGGTCGGCGACCGATTGGGCGAAGCTCAGCTCGCGCGCCCAGACCTCGCATTCGGCCGCGCTGAGGGCGGGCGCCGGCGGCGCGGGTTGCGCGTGGGCGGACATCACGAGGAACGACACCAGGACGACGGTGGGGATGCGCATGGCCAAGGCTCCGGACGGTTGCCGGCACTATCGGCAAAGCCCGCCACGGCAGCCAGCGACTAAAGTCATCCCGCAACAACCGTCCGTCAGAATGACCGCATGCGAATGATCCCCACGGCCGCGACGGCCCTGCTCGCCCTGCTCCTGTCCGCCTGTGCCACACCCCGGCACGCGTCGCCGCCCGCCTCCGCGGCCCCCGCGCCGGTACTGCTGGTGTCGCTGGACGGCTTCCACCCCCGCTACCTCCGCCAGGGGCGCACGCCGACGCTCGACGCGCTGGCCGCCGGCGGCGCGCGCGCCGAATGGATGACGCCCTCCTACCCATCGTTGACCTTTCCCAACCACTACACGCTGGTGACCGGGCTGCGGCCCGACCGCCACGGCATCGTCCACAACACCATGTGGGACGAGGCCCTGGGTGGCTTCAAGCTGAGCGACCGCGACGCCGTAGGCGAAAGCCGCTGGTGGGGCGGCGAACCGCTGTGGGTGACGGCCGAACGCGCCGGCCTGCCGACAGCGACGCTGTCATGGCCGGGCAGCGAGGCCGCCGTGGACGGCGTGCGGCCGACGCGCTGGCACGAGTTCGACGACACCCGCCCCATCGATACCCGCGTCGACATGGTGCTGGCCTGGCTCGAGGAGCCCGCTGCGACCCGTCCACGCCTGGCCACGCTGTATTTCGAGCACCTGGACCACGCCGCGCACACGCATGGCCCCGACTCGCCCGAGGCGCTGGCCGAGGTCGCCCGGCTGGATGCGGCGCTGGGAAGACTTGTGGCGGGCCTGCGTTCGGCCGGGCTGGCCGGCGCCGTCAACATCGTGGTGACGTCCGACCACGGCATGGCAACCGTGCGACCGGGGCAGGTGGTGGCGGTGGAAGACATGGTCGACGCCACGGACGCGCGCGTGGTCACGACCGGCCAGTCGGTCGGCTTCGCGCCGCTGCCGGGCCGCACCGCCCAGGCCGAGGCGCAGCTCCTGGGCCGACATGACCACTACGAATGCTGGCGCAAGGGCGAACTGCCGGCGCGCTGGCACTACGGCACGCACCCGCGCGTGCCGGCGATCGTCTGCCAGATGGACGAGGGCTGGGATGCGATCAAGCGCGACTGGGCGGACAGCCGGCCGTCGCACGATCGCGGTTCGCACGGCTTCGACCCCGCGCTGCCCTCGATGCGCGCCCTGTTCATCGCGCACGGGCCGGCGTTCCGTCCGGGTACGGTGTTGCCGCCGATCGAGAACGTCGACGTGTATCCGCTGCTGGCGCGCCTGGTGGGCGTGCCGGCGACGCCCCACGATGGCGATGCGGAGGCGTTGCTCCCCGCGCTACGCGAGGCGACTCCGTGACCCCTGTAGGAGCGACGTGAGTCGCGACCGATCTCCACGCCTTGGCGAGGTCGCGACTCACGTCGCTCCTACATACACCCGGCTGTTGTAGGAGCGGCTTCAGCCGCGATGCTTTTCCCGCCGCCCGACTGTGCACCCGATCGCGGCTGAAGCCGCTCCTACAGGG
>Ga0208375_1003195_pt1 | contig 14254 bp, 13 predicted proteins | sample RifOxyD1_FD_184038 | JGI IMG/M metagenome (GOLD analysis project Ga0208375, IMG submission 184038) | Soil microbial communities from Rifle, Colorado - Rifle Oxygen_injection D1 (SPAdes) | ecosystem: Environmental > Terrestrial > Deep subsurface > Rock core/Sediment | place: Rifle, Colorado... | reverse complement strand
GTACCCATCGTCGTAATATCCCAATAGCTTGGAATAAGGGTTTAAATTAGAGAAACCAGCTGAGTTTCTCTAATTATTCTCCCAACTTGTTTTTGAGCAACTGTTCTACGATTTGCGGATTAGCCCGGCCTTTGGTTTTGACCATTACCTTACCGATTAAAAACTTTAACGACGCTTCTTTCCCCCTTTTAAAATCCTCCACTGCCTGTTTGTTTTCTCCAATGACTTCGTCTATGGCTGTCTCAAGCTCGCCTTCATTGGATATCTGCCCCATATCTTTTTCCCGCATTATCTGTTCCGGATGCAAACCGGTTTGCGCCATTTCCTTGAGAACCGCCTTGGCGCCGGTGGATGAAAGTTCTTTGTGAAAAATTAAAACCATCAGTTCGGCAAATGCTTCAGGCGATATTTTTATCCCTTCAATGTCATCTAATTCTTTGGTTGAATCCATATTAAGAAGTGCCGGAAATTCGGTAATGATATAATTCGCCGCTAAACTATGAAGTTTCATTGACAAAATATGCGGCTCCGTTGGTTCATCGCCCCTCAGTCCCTTTTTCTTGTGGTAATCCATGGCCGCCGCGTCCAATTCGCTTGCAACATGCTCATAGTAATCTCCAAGGTGTTTGGCAACCGTAAATATTTCAATATTGGCGTCCGGCAAGCCGTATTTTTTGAATCTTTCCCTTCTCTGCTGGGGCAATTCCGGCAATTTTGCTTTTATCAGTTCAATCTGCGTTTTGTCATATTTTAACGGCGGCAAATCCGGTTCCGGAAAATATCTGTAATCGTGAGCCTCTTCTTTTGAACGCTGACTGAATGTCGCCTTCTTGGTTTCGTCCCAGCCCCTTGTTTCCTGTTTTACTTTTTCACTCGCTTCCAGTAATTTGGTCTGTCTTTTTATTTCATAGTCCACCGCATCCATAGCCGTTTTTATAGAATTTAAATTTTTTATCTCCACTTTCGTGCCGTACTTGTTGTTTGTCTCTTGTTGCTTGTCTCTTAAGGATATATTCACTTCCACTCTCATTTGCCCCTTTTCCATATTGGCATCGGATATGCCGGCGTATTTTAAGATGAGCTGAAGTTCTTCGGCAAATTCTTTAACTTCTTTTCCGCTTTCAAAATCAGGTTCCGTTACCAATTCCATCAATGGCACTCCGGCGCGGTTAAAATCAACTAATGAATAATCTTTGCCGGGTAAGTGGTACAGACGACCGGCATCTTCTTCCAAATGAATCCGCGTAATATTGATTTTTTTGCCGCCTTTAAGAGCGAGCTGTCCTTTTTCGCAAAACGGCTTTTGATATTGGGAGATCTGATAACCCTTGGGCAAATCGGGATAAAAATAATTTTTTCTTTCAAAAAAAGAATCTTCGGCGATAGAACAATTCATCGCCAAACCGGCGAGAATCACTTTTTCAACCGCCTCGCGATTTATTACCGGAAGAGTCCCTGGGTGCGAAATACATATGGGGCATATATTGAAATTTGGATGTTTCTCATTGGGGTCATTTATGGAATCACAAAACATCTTTGTTTTTGTGTTAAGTTCCGCATGGATCTCTAACCCAATGATGGGTTTATATTTATAATTATTTTCCATATCGATTATTTAAAATGAAACGACCAACAAGATTTATACATTTTTCAGGTGAAGTATTAATATCTGTTTCACTAAATCTAAACACTTTATATCCTCCGCTTTCTAAAATTTTGTTTTGCCAATTATCTTTTCTAATAACATTATGCTTCTTTGCCCATTCTCCTTTATGCCAATAATCTCCATCACAATAGATTACAATCTTATATTTTGGCAAGTAGAAATCAACAACGGTAATTTCTTCAAGTGGCATCTGTTCTTGAAATATTAACCCACTCTCTAAAAGAGCTTTTTTAATCTTAATTTCTATTTCTGTTCTTCTACTAGAAAGAAGACCTGATGTAATCATGTTAATAGCTCTAATTCTGCTTTTCATTTTTACTTCCTTTGTATGATGCCTACCCCAAAATGGATTCTTGTATCCTACTAACTTACCAACCAAATTCCTGCTTATTTTTTCACGAACATCCCGAGAAACTTCATGTCCCATTAACTTGCTACTGACCTTAGCCCTTGCTTCTGAATTATACATAGGGTTTTTATCGCTTAACATTCTTTCAGTCATATACAAACTAACTTTCTTGGCAACTTCTAATCGCTTCATTGGATTTTTATCCCCCATTTTTGATAAAGAAATTTTCCTATTTCTTGTCAAGATTTTTTCTTTATTTTCCTGATTCTGCCACCACATTTTTGAATTCTTACCAACTTTTTTCCTAAAAGATAGTGGCATAATAAGACCTCTATTCCAAGGATTCATACCTTTGTGTGATTTGCTTAGATTTTCTAGCCAAATTTTATATCTAATTGGATCTGTTGGAGCTGGCATAATATATAAATTTTATCATTATTCTTCTAATTAAAAAAGTCCCTCACCAGTTTTTATAAAAACTGGTGAGGGACCGTGTTGTTGTTTCAAATCTTTCCTAAATTTTTCCTTCGTTACAAAGTTCAGCGATATCCGGGAAATGATCTCTGACCATTACGCCAATCAAATCAGCATACTGTCTTATTTCCCATTGGGCGCGCATATCCGTTCTTAAGTGTATGAAGTTAATTAGACTTTCAACCGGCGCCGTCCATACAACATACATATAAAAGCTGTAAGGTAAAATCATAGCCGCTATTTCTGCCGAAACTCCCATCTTTCTCAACCTTAAATACCGTTCTCTGCAGGCATCCTTGTGTTCGGTTAGATTGGCCTTGGCAATTTCATTTTCTTTGTCATCCATATCAACATATTGGTAAGACATGGATTTGCCAAGCTGTTTTCTAAAGTGTTTAGGCAAATAAAAAGAATTTCTTTCAACGATTGTATCATAATCCAAACTCAACTCCGTCATGGCGCCGTACCTGTGACGCACCCATTGCCTAAATACAAAAATAGGCATCTTGATGAGAAACGACATTCCGCCATGGCCAAGCGCCTTTGAAGGATTCGGAAAATGATCAAGACAAGAAATCATCAGATCTTGGTTGCCGTAAGAACCGAGCAATCTGATTAAACCTTTATTCAACACTCTGACTGTTCGTTCAGAAGGCAACTCGCTAAGCAATCTTTTATTTTTTCTTAAGCGTTCATTGACCCAGCCAAAATCAACCGGACGAGGTTCTTTCTCAAACGCTTCAAATGCCCACGGGGTCCAATTCTTGATAATTTCTCTGAAAACATTTTTAATTTCCCAAAATTCCGTTTTGGTATGCCTTGTATTCACATTAGTCCAGTTCAAAAATTCCATAATGTGCCGCAGAGAAATCGTCATATAGAATTTGGTATAAAACCGATACAAGTGGGCGAACCTCGCCATCTCGCGGGCAACCCCGAGTTCAAGCAATTTTTTGTAAGCCCCATGCGCTTCTTCTTCCGCGTCCTGAAATTCTTTCAGAGCCGAAGCGGAAAGATTTGACGGAGTATAATAAGTCCCGTCAATTTCGGAATACCGGCCGGAAAATTCGTTAAAAGAGGCAAACAGCTGAAACAGCGGCTGGGCATAAGCAATCGGCACCTCAAATCTTAAACGGAAAACCGCTCCGCCCTCAAAAGGCGTAAGATGCTTTTCCCGCCACAAAGCTTGAATCAATCCCTCCGCTTTTTCATCAACTTCTTTGGAATCTCGGCCGGTAGAAACCCTTGCGCTTCTTATAATTGCCGGATCCTGAAGCGCGTCCTCGGCGGCAATCATAAAATATTTCTTGCCCGTTTCCGGGTCAATGTGAATTCGCCAGCTATCGTCATTTTCTTTGGCGACCCTCACCAAGACTCCGTCAACCTCAACCGTGCCGTAAGAACACGCGAAACTTCGGTGCGGCTTAAATTTTTCTATTAAACCCGCCAATTTGCTCATTTTTGCATCCATCCTTTTTTAATCAATGTTTCATTCAGCAGATTCCGCACATCAACAAAAATTTCTTCTTCGGTTCTGTCAGCGTCAATAATATGGCAATCAGGATATATCTGCGCAAAAAGATAAAAATTGTTTTTAACTCTTTCCATCGTTTCCATTTTTTCCATTTCATCTAATTTCTGTCCGGTTTTCTTTGCTCTTTCCAACCCTCTAAAAAATGCAATCTCAGCCGGTAAATCAAAAATGAAGGAACAATCCGGCCAAACAAAATATTCTCCCAAGCATCCCTGATTCATTCCCATAAGCATATGGATTTCCAAAAAATTCCATTTTTGGGCGCCGTAAACACAAGATGAGTGCCTGAAACGATCGGTGAGAACAATGTCTCCGCGCGCCAACACCGGCAAAATCACATTTTCGCAGTGATATCGGCTGTCTTTAGCAAATAACATTTGGAGTTCAAGACGATGAGTTGCGGCAAACAAATCTTTATCGGCTAAAATCTCCCTGATTTTCTTGCCGAACGGCGGTTCGTTAGTCGGTTCTTTGGTAAGAACAACATTGCATTTTTTTTGAAATTGAACTCTCAGATAATTGGCCGCCCGCGCCATTTGAGTGGATTTTCCGCAAAAATCAATTCCTTCAAAAGCAAAAAACGAAGCCGGATACGGATTGGTAAAAACTTCATTCTTGTCTTCTATTAATCTTTCCATGATTGTCCTCCTATTGGGTTTTAAAAGAACAAATAGTGTTAGAATTTTAATCTTTAAAAAAATAAAAAACAAGAGTGCGTTTGCGGCCCACAGAACGCGAACTTTCTATAATTGACTCAAATTCTTAAAACTGATAACCTTTTGCCAGTACAAAAACAAACTGGAGACAAAAATGACAGACCAAGAACCGCTTAAACCAGTCGAAAGACAACTTAAGTGGGACAAACGTTTTCTTGAACTTGCCCGGTTTGTCGCAAACTGGTCCAAGGATCCTTCCACTAAAACAGGCGCGGTTATTGTTGACAACAACCGACATATTGTTTCAATGGGTTATAATGGTTTTCCGACTGGCGTGGCCAACCTTGAGGATCGGTATGGTGATCGTGAAATGAAATATAAAATAGTCGTTCATTGCGAACGCAATGCGATCATTTTTGCCAAAAAACTTTTAGATGGATGCACGCTTTACACCTGGCCGTTTATGTCATGCTGTCCTTGCGGTAATGAAACTGCGGGCGAAAGCCAGTGGAGATTCATTAGAGCCCCAAAGCCCGGCATATGCCGGGCTTTGGGGCTCTAATCGTTTTTATCTTAATTCTTCAAATTCAATGCCTGCTCGATTCGAGACATTCGGCGGTTTAGAGCCGCCACCTCATCTCTTACATCAAGTTCTCTTTTAACTTCCGCGAAACCATTCGCAACTATCATAGCCAAGTTATCTATCTTTTCATCCACGGAGTGTGCCAGGTTATCTATCTTTTCATCCACGGAGTGTGCCAGGTTATCTATCTTTTTGTCCACGGAGTGTGCCAAGTTATCTATCTTTTTGTCAAGATTATTGATACTGCTCTTTGTGGCTAATTTCCCTAATTGTTTATCAAGATATTCTTTTGTAAGTTCCGCCATGGTTATATTATATTATTACAATAAATTTAACGCAAATTATTTCATCCCGCACCAATCTTATCCGCCGACCGCCGTACTTACTTTACCTCAATTCCCATTGAGCGGGCGGTGCCTTCTATAATCTTAACGGCGCCGTTTAAGTCGTTGGCATTCAAATCGGCCATTTTTTGTTCGGCTATTTCCTTAACTTGAGCTTTGGTTACCTTTCCTACTTTGGTCTTATTCGGAACTCCCGAACCTTTTTCAAGGCCGGCCGCCACCCTTAAAAGATAAGCCGCCGGCGGAGTTTTAAGCTTGAATTCAAAAGTTCTGTCTTCGTAAATGGTAATTTCCGCAGGCGTAACCTGCCCCATCTTGTCTTTGGTCGCTTCGTTAAACTGAGAGACAAATTGTTGCAAGTTGATGCCGTGCGGCCCCAGCGCCGTTCCCACCGGAGGCGCCGGAGTGGCTCTGCCTCCTTCAATTTGCAATTTTACGATTGTTTTAATCTTTTTTGCCATAATAGCGACTCCAATTTACAAATACACACGAATTACTCGAATAATTACAAATTTATTATCCGCTTAGGTTTCAAATATGTATTTCTAAAATTTACAAATAACCCCAATTTTAAATCACTTGTTCTTAAATACCTTAACATTTGATAATAATCTTCTTTTGTTATGATTCTCTTTGCTTTAATATCAACGATTATTTTGTTATCAACCAAAAAATCTAATCTATTACCCTTTATATCAGAAAGTTTATCCAAAGAAAATTCTCGTTTATAATTTACCTTTTCATTTTTTAAAAAGTTTTCAAGTTCATCCGCATATTGTTTTTCTTTCAAAAATCTACCCAACCTATTATGAATCTTGAAAAATATCCCAGTAAGTTTATATGACTCATCTTTATATAAAATCTTATTCGCGTCATTCGTGTTCATTCGAGTATTTGCGTCGGGTTTAGATTTTTTTGATCTGTAAGAAATCCAGTTCAACCGGCGTTTCTCTTCCAAATATCGTTACCAACACCTTAACTCTTCCTTTTTCCGCGTCAACCTCCGAAACTCTTCCGTCAAAATCCTTGAACGGCCCGTCAATTATTTTTACTCGATCGTCCACCGCCACATCAATCTTATATTTAGGTTCTTCAACGCCCATTCTTTTCATCAAGGTTTCAATTTCAGCATTAGCTAAGGGCGTCGGCACCGTTCCCGCGCCGATAAATCCGGTAACATTTGGCGTATTCCTGACAACATACCACGAAGTGTCGTCAACGATCATTTCCACCAAGACATAACCCGGATAAATCTTTTCTTCCACGATTTCCCTCTTTCCGCCTTTTATTTTAATTTTCTTTTCTTTCGGAACAAGAACATTAAAAATCTTGTCTTCAAAACCCAGCGATTCCACTCGCTGTTTTAAATTTCTAGATACATTATCTTCGTAGCCGGAATAGGTGTGAATGGCATACCAGTGTCTTTCTCCTGTTGTAATCTGTTTGGGCATAAAAGCGACTCTAATTTACGAATTCACTCGAATTTACAAATATTATTCGTGTTATTCGTGTCCATTCGGGTATTAGTGTCGGTTGCTACCTTAGCAAAAACTTATTCAAAATAAACTCAAAAATAAAATCCAATAATCCCAAAAATAAGGCCAAAAACAAGCTTAAACCGATAACAATCAGAGTATACGAAATCATTTGTTTCTTGGTTGGCCAGCTTACTTTGGAAAGCTCCACTTTAACTTCTTTTAAAAATGTAGTAATTTTTTCCATCCCGTACGAAGTAGCTACTGCGTAGCTCTAAAACATAAATTAAGAACGCAGAACAACTATTGTTAGTTTTTGAATACTCCGTTCGTTTTACCCGTTAGGGCTACTTCGTTCGGGATTTAAAAACCGCCCGCAGGCGTATTTTCATGTTATCAAAACGCACCTCAAATGTCAACTCCGCCCTTTTATTCTCCCACCACCTTTTTCTGCACATCGGTCGCCATCAAACCGTTGGATTTAAAATTATATTTTAGATTTTCAAGAAACCTGATGCCGTCGCCGGGATACAATTTGCCCGGTTTAGCTTCTTTGTAATCGTAAATCCCCTCATTCATTATGCTTTCAATCGCCGGATGCCGGCATTCCACTTCTACGCTCACAGCGCCGGTTGATTCTTCGTCATAATTAAACGAGGCAATCTTTTTTAATTCATTGCCGCCAATCACCTCAAATAATTCCACGAAATATAAAATCGTCATAGATAGGACCTCCGCGCTTGAAATAGGAAGCCCGCAATCCTTAGGGCTCAACCTATTTCAAGCCACAAGGGTTTGGCTAATTTCTTCGTTAAAACCTCCGCGTCTTGCTCGCCATATTGCAATATGGCTCGCTCGGTGCTCGGTTTTGCCTCTAACTTAGCCAAACGCGAAAGTCCTAATTTCAAAAACACAATTTTTTACTATTATATGTCCAAATTCTGCACCGACTTGGCGTGAGTCTGAATAAACTTCTTCCTCGGCAAAACCTCCGCCCCCATCAAAACATCAAACACCCTGTCCGCCTCTTGAGCGTCTTTTACCGTCACTTGTAATAACACCCGATTTTGCGGGTCAAGCGTAGTTTCCCAAAGTTGATCCGGATTCATTTCTCCAAGACCTTTGTAGCGTTGGATGGAAACGCCAGCTATTTTCTCGTCTGTCATGCCTTCTTTGTTCGGCTCTTCAAAAATCTCTTCTTTGCCATCAACCGGAGAAACCTCCCATTCGCCTGCCTGTGCAAGCAGGCTATCTATTTTTTTCTTCTTTGTTTTTTCCGAACCGCCTGACATCTTTCTGAATTCTTCTATTATCTTGTCCTTTTCTCCGTCATTATAAGCATACTGCGCTTTTCCGCTTTTTTGGATTTTATAAAGCGGCGGCTGGGCGATGTACAAATAACCGCCGTCTATTATCTGCGGAAAATATCTGAAAAATAAAGTAAGCAAAAGCGTGCGGATGTGGGCTCCGTCAACATCGGCATCGCTCATCAATATAATCTTATGGTAACGCAGTTTGGCCAAATCAAATTCTTCGGCAATGGCGGTGCCCATGGCAATAATCAAGGCTCTAATTTCCTGCGAAGCGAGCATCTTATCCAACCGCGCTTTTTCAACATTTAAAATCTTGCCTTTCAACGGCAATATTGCCTGTGTTCTTCTGTCCCGCCCGGATTTTGAACTGTTATGAACAAATATCCCGCTTGCCAACGCGAAATTATGAGTTTCGGGGACTTCAATATCATAGACATCCATTTTTTCATTAAGTTTTTCAATTTTTACTATTTTATGATTATAATTTTTAGCGGCTTCCAGCATCACATTATCGTCCCCGCCAAAAAATCTTTGGCAGATGGTCTCAAATTTTATCAATGTTCTGTCTTTTAAATATATCCTTTGTTTAGTATAACTTTCTTTGTCAATAAAACCATTTTTTTCAAAAATTTCTTTCATTAATCTCAATGCCTTTGTCAAATAAGTCGCATTATATGTCTCTTTTCTTTTTTTTCTAAAAGAGGGCGACCATTGTTGTTTTGTCGCAGAACTTCGCCACTGACGCAAGTTTAAATTGTCCCATTGCTGTTTCGCCAAATTGGAAAGCATTATTTTTCTTTCCGGATTTTCCTGAAAAAAACGACTCACTCGTTCAGCTTGGTTTTTTCTGTTTTTCTCGTCAGCCCAATATTCTTTTTGAAGCATGTTCAGTAAAATATTGTTTTTTCTTCTATAGTCTTCATTTTTATTATAAAATTCCAAAAACTTGCCCACCATATATTGTTTGTAATTTGGATTGTCCCACTGTTTTTTTGCCCTCGCGCTTAACATGGCTCTCATTTCCGGTTTTAACATTGTTCTGCTTATTTTTTCTCTGTATTCTTTGGATTGCCTTATCTTTCTTAATTTTTCCAAAACATCGGGACGAAATGCGGTTTTGAAAAGATGTCGCGTATGAAAATTCAAATGCTCTTGCTTGGGCATTCGGGTAATATTGTCCGGGTTATTATTAAGTTTATTAAAATCTTGATGGTGTCGGGCATCTCCCTTTCGTTCAAAATAAACTCCGTTTTCTATATTAAACTGGTCCGCCAAAACATGAGAAAATCTCCAATAATTTTCTTTTGGATTAAAAACCATTTCATATCCGTCAATGGTGATTTTGCCTCCGATTTTTGAAATCTTCCGATAAAGGGGCATCAGAGAATCGCTATTATGAAGCTCGCTCGCTTTTTTATATTCACCGCTCCTCAACATAAATAAATGGTCGGGGGTGCAAGTTATCTCTTTGCCGTTATCAAGAACAATTTTTACAACCCCTGCGTTGTGTTTGGTAATTCTCGGACTCAATATCGGCGCCACGCCGATATTGCCGTCTTTTTTAACGGTATAACAAAAATTATTTTTACCCTGTTCATATTCTTCAACTAATTTTTTAAATGTGATATTGCGCCCGTCTAAAAGAGCCATCTCCGTGTCTCCCGAAAAACAGCCTCCGGCGCTGTCGCCTTCTACGATGAACAATTCCGATTCAGACGGGTCGCGGCTTGAACAATCGGCCAGCTTGCCGGGCAAAGTAAGTCCTTCCATCGCGCCTTTTCTCAAAACAGTTTCACGGGCGGCTTTAGCGGCTAATCGCGCCTTGGAAGCCAAGATGACCTTCTCCATGATTTGCCTTGCATCCAAAGGATTCCTCTCCATCCAATCCGAAAATTCAACATTAACCACCGTTTCAACGGCAGTTCTTGCTTCCGGATTGCCAAGCTTGGCTTTTGTCTGGCCTTCAAATTGGAGTTCCTGCGATTTGATTTTGACCGAAATAACAACAGTCAATCCTTCGCGAACATCATCGCCCGATAAATTGTCGTCTTTTTCTTTTATAAATCCGTTCTTGCGGGCATAGTCGTTCAACGATCTTGTTATCGCCGATTTAAAACCGGTTAAATGCATACCCCCTTCAATCGTGTGAATGTTATTGGCAAAACTCATTTCCCGGCTCTGTAAATCATCAACATATTGTAAAGCCACCTCAACAAACATATTTTGCTGGTCTTTACCGACATAAAAAATGGTCTTGTGCTTCGACTCTTCCGTTCTGTTAAGAAAAGCGATGTATGACATTAATCCTCCCTCAAAATAAAATGAATATTCGGCGATTGCTTTCTCTTTGGAATCCGCCGCCGCGATCGGATTTCTCTCGTCTTTAATGACAATTTTAATTCCTTTTGTTAAATAAGCCTGCTGGCGCAGGTGGCCGAGTATTTTTTCCCAATCAAAAACAATCTCTTTGAATATCTCCGGATCGGGCTGGAAAGTAACTATCGTTCCATGCCCCTTGGCCTTGCCGGCTTTCTTTACCGGCTTTTGGGCGACGCCTCGCGTGTACTCCTGTTCATAAATATCACCGTCGCGGATAACTTCGGCTTTAAGCCAAACCGAGAGCGCGTTCACCACGGATACACCAACACCGTGCAAGCCACCGGAAACTTTGTACGCCTCACCGCCGAATTTGCCTCCGGCGTGAAGAGTGGTCATAACCGTTTCAAGAGCGGACTTGCCGGTCTGCTTGTGTCTTTCAACCGGAATACCCCGGCCGTCGTCTTTTACCCTTACCCGGTTGTCCGACAAAAGTGCCACTTCAATGTTCTTGGCGTGCCCGGCCATCGCCTCGTCCAAAGAATTGTCAAAAACTTCCCAAATTAAATGGTGCAGGCCGTCCACGCCCGTTGAGCCGATGTACATACCCGGCCTTTTACGGACCGGCTCAAGCCCTTCAAGGACATAAATATCTTTTGCCGTATAACTTCCCTGTTTTTGTTCTTTATCTTCTGCCATATGGTCAATTAAAAAGATACGCCACTCATTATAATTTCATAATAGTGGCTAAGTTTTTATACTATAATCATACTCCTTTGAATGGCAAAAACAATAGTATGTATGTAAAATTAAATCATTAAAAGCTTATTCTCTCGCAAAATCTTATTCCTTAATTTTTGCGTATTGCCGTGCCTTAAAAGTCCCAAATAAGAATTAAGGACTTCCGATTGTTTGTTATTCTCCAACTTCTTAATCATCCTCCTCCTAGTTGCCGTCCTCAACACCCGAGCCCTCCCATTATGTACAAAATGCCCTCTATACCACTGCTCATTGATCCGCCGGCCGGCGGACTCTCCAAGCTGAATCTTATTTGGGATCTATAATCCTCCAAGATCCTGTACCAAGTATTGTTATTTTAAGAGAAACTAGCGAGGCGCGCTGAGAGAAGCCGTAACCGCTCTCATTCTGTCCTACATAGTCCTAGAATTCGGCCGCCGGAAGCCTTAACCGCCGACAGATTAGCCTAATATCCAAATATATTTGTAGCACATATCATCATAAAAAAGAAAGAACGCCTGTTCGTGAAACACGAACAGGCGTTAGGAGACCAGGGGTCCAGGGATCCCGCCTCCGCTAAAGCTACGGCGGGCAGGCAAGAACCCAGAACCCCAGAAAACCAAGTGCCTACTTGCGAACGGCAGCGAACCGGCAGATGTCGTCCCACCTGAGGGCGTCCCAGCCCAGGCTCAGCCTGCGCCCCAAGCCGTCCCTGTCGAGGTAAGGCACGCCGCGGTCGCCATCGCGATACTGCCACGCGGAGCCGAGAGCGACGATTGGGAACTCGCGTTGCTTCTCCGGGTGGGTGGTGCCGAAGGCCAGTAGCTCAGGGAGCGTCGCTGCGCAAAGACCGCGAGCTTCGAATTCCTTTAGTACCGCGTCCGATGCCATGTCCCGTCCGAAGTGAACGAGCTCGACGACCACTTCCTGCTTGCCGTTGCCGGTCGTCGGGAAGTTGCCGCTGGTGATGTCGCTGTTGACGTAGTCGTATTTGCCGTTGGCGATCATCCGTTGGAGCGTCTGCCCGTAGTCCACGAGAACCTTGTAGCAGTTCTCCACGAGTTGCTCGATCGGCTTTCCGGACTGGACGATCAGTGCGGCGATCTTCTCGATGATGCTTTCGCCTTCAGGAGTCGCCAGCCGATAGATGTCCGTGTCTGTGCCACCCTGTTTGCGCACTGCGGATACGAGAGCGGTGATAATGCTTGTGAGTATGCCGAGCGCACTCACAATTGCCGGAACGTTCTTCCGTGCCATGATGTTTTCTCCTTGTTTTAGCTCATCCCTAACCCTACGAAATTGCAGGGCCTTAGACTTGCCAGAAACGATCCATGCCAGAGGACTATCCACGATAGCCATAGCGGTAAATTCACACCCGCCAGCTGGCGGATTGTGGACTTACCACTATGGCTATCTTCACAAGTAGTGCTTTTAAGGTGCTAACTTAACTATTTTTCAGTTATACTCTCTTTTGACTAGAAAGTCAACCCTCTGTGGTAATGTGTACCCATCGTCGTAATATCCCAATAGCTTGGAATAAGGGTTTAAATTAGAGAAACCAGCTGAGTTTCTCTAATTATTCTCCCAACTTGTTTTTGAGCAACTGTTCTACGATTTGCGGATTAGCCCGACCGGCAGTTTTGGCCATAACTTTACCGATTAGAAACTTAAGGGTTTCCTTTTTGCCTTTTTTGTAATCTTCAACCGGTTTTGGATTTTCTGCAATAACCTCAAGAATGGCTTTGTTTAAGTCCTCTACGCCGGAAACCTTGGTCGCCGGCAGATTCGCCTACTATCCAGTTTTAGATTAACAAATCAGTTTAAAAAAAGAAATGGCTCGCGTGGTAAACCACGCGAGCCAAAGACCAAGGATTCGAGAATCCAAGTGCCCTATGAAAATACTTGCGAAAGAATCTGAAGGCCCTCGTGCCACTCATCCTGATCGTCAACCGAGCTGGCACAGACATACCAGCCACGGCGACCGGCGTACCAGTGCGCACCCACTGCCCAGAAGTTTTCATCACTACCAATGATGTACGCAATAATTGCATACCCATTGGTAAGAAGCGGGCCAGCTTGACCGTTGGACTGTCCCTCCAACTTCTGGAAGAAGTGAGCCAGCTGGATTTCAGTCGCCGCCCCTAATTCTGCCATGATAGAAGCATCCGTAGATGCCTTTTGGAGCTTACTGACCACGAGCTTTCCAGCCGGGACATCTTCCTCAACCTTCTTATTCAAGAAGAGGCGCTGGAAGTTTTCGCTCATCCAAACGATGTTGGCGGATTGGATGTGGGCGCTGGCAATAAACTTTCTGGTGGCACTGACGGAAACTTGGGCGACTTGCTTAAGCAGGTCAGATGCCTTGAGAGTCAAGCCATCGGAAAGAAAACGCTTCACGCCTTCCATGCCTCCGAGCTTGTTCACGATTGCTTCCATTGTTCCCCAATCCATTTCCGGATACTTTGCCATTTCTTTCTCTCCCCCGACTATTAGTCGGAATTGTTCCCTGCCTGTTAGACAGAGGCCGCGCCATGCGGCAAAATTTTTGTTTGCCAGAGGGCCATCCACGATAGCCATAACGGTAAATCTACATCCGATAGTGGCGGACCATAGACTTATCGCTATGGCTATCTTCACAAGTAGTGCTTTTAAGGTGCTTTAACTATCTTTTAATTATACGCCTTTTTGACTAGAAAGTCAACCCCACTGTACCCATCGTCGTAATATCCCAATAGCTTGGAATAAGGGTTTAAATTAGAGAAACCAGCTGAGTTTCTCTAATTATTCTCCCAACTTGTTTTTGAGC
>Ga0208375_1003190_pt1 | contig 14296 bp, 15 predicted proteins | sample RifOxyD1_FD_184038 | JGI IMG/M metagenome (GOLD analysis project Ga0208375, IMG submission 184038) | Soil microbial communities from Rifle, Colorado - Rifle Oxygen_injection D1 (SPAdes) | ecosystem: Environmental > Terrestrial > Deep subsurface > Rock core/Sediment | place: Rifle, Colorado... | reverse complement strand
CTAAAGCCGTGGCACAAAAGAAACAAGAGATGAACTGGTCAAAAGAACATGAAAGAGAAATAGCAAAGCGGTACGAAGCAACCACCCAAGGCGAATGGGTGGTAGGTGGCATCGATGCCACGGATCACGTCCTGATCATGGTTGATCCGGGCTGCACTCACCCGGAGTACGCTGAACCTCCCCAGTATGAACCCATTTGTGAGGTCCGTAGAGATGTAGATGGTAAGGTGCCAAATGTAGGTAACTTGAATTTCATAGCCAATGCCCATCAAGATCTTCCGGACGCACTGGCAGAGATCAAGAGACTCCGGAAAGGACTCAGAGAGACCAAAGGTAAACTTGCACAAACCCGAGCCAACTACAGGCACCTATCGGAACGGCACTATACCACTCTTGGCAGAGCCATACCAAAGGAGGATGATACTAATGGCTGAGAAATGCCCAAAGTGTGGCTGTGCCATGGAATGGTACATCCAACATCCACTCAGACCTATCCCTATGATGGGTCCAATCCAGCATCACACTGATGGTGTAGAATGCTGGGCGATCCAAAAAATACAAGAGGACCGAGACACCCTGGAGCGACTCTGTCGGAAACTATGTCCACACCACGCCAACTGTACCAACACCAATTGCCCTGAGTGCACCCGACTTTCTGAGGTACCTCAGAATGGACAGCAGAGAAGGAAACCAGAGCAAAACAACTCCTAGCCATGAGTGAAGACATAGATGGGCAAAGCGGCATATCCGAACTGGCTGAAAAGTTGGATGATGCTCTGAAGGAGATTACAAGGCTACGACAGGAAGGTGTAACCTGTGACATTGCTGACAGCGACCGATGGGTTGATGTCTGTAAAGCGGCTGAAAAAGCCTTTGGGTATGCTGCCTATGCCCGATAGAGTTACCAGCCGTCCTGAGCCAAATGGGTGCCAAGATAGCCATGTTGCAGAAGAAACTGCAAGCCGTTATGTTAGGTGTGACCAAACCAGAGTAGTGCTAGGGTGTGTGGCTTTTTTGCGGAGAGGGCACCAGATGAATTTTGAGTTCCCATTGCTAGAGCGAATCAAAAGTCCTGAGAACTACCCTGCACCACTCTTCCTGTCTTGCTCAGACAATAGTGGACTACGGGATCATGCGGATGGCTTCTGGATGACCGATCAAGCCCCGTTCTACCCACGGGGCCAGATTGACACGTACCACCTAAATTGGACTACCGTAGACGGTGGTAGGCACCCACCCGTGGACGTACATTGGATCTACAAGCTGGACACAGCGGTCATCGGGCTTGATAGCAACCATGCCAAGGCTCTGAGTCACTGTAAGAATCTGGCTACAGGTACCGACATCCATAGTAGTTCATCTGATCCAGACTTGGTACGACTTTTGATTGAGCCATCTGTAGCCGCTATTGCCACGTACTTCAAGGTGCTGGCCCGGTGTATCTGGGATGCAGAGAACAAGCAATGGTTGGATGACCAAATGGCCCACGTCTACTGGCACGCCATGCTGATCCGGTTCTGGGATGGACAGGAAGAGTTGCCTATGACCAAGTTGAGGGAACTAGCACACATTGATAGCTTATGCCCTGTCTGTGGAGGCCTGATGGACTATACGGATCTGGTCAAAGCGTTCAACGGCTGCATGGGGACTCGTAACAAAAGAGGGGGCAAAATATGACTGATAAACCTTTTGCAACAGTGACTTGGGAAGTTAGTCTTTACAAGGATTACTTGGGCCTTGGCATTCACGACTCCAAGATTGTCGAAAGCACCCTGGACCCAAAAACAGAACAACGGTACTATGACCTGATTTACGGAGACGCCTACTCCGCGGGCAACCATTATCTAGAAGACTTCCTGAATAATGATCTCCCCCAGATAGAGAATTTTCCCAAAGAGGGCACTCCCTACCTTGTGACCATGGGGCTCTTCAAGGACTGGGATCAACCGGGTGGCACCCCGGATATTCCCATCAAAGTAGAGGAAGGGGCTGACGATACCAAGACATTGATTTGGCCCCGAGAGGAACCCACCGCCTCCGAACCCACAGAGGCTCCCAAATGACCAGTTTGAAGCCTTGCCCATGTGGCAAAGGAATCCCACAATACAGTTCAGAACCCGATGACAACTGCATCACTTACTACCAGATCAGATGCCCAGCCTGTGGGGTGGAGACCGGATACCTCTTGAGCCATACCGACGCAAAACTCGCTTGGAACGAATTGGTAACCCACAATAGTCGCCCACCTGTCATCAAACCCCCGACCAAGGAGCAGCGGCTGGTCCGACTGTTCGGGCACCTACTGGATCTAATGGCCACTGATGCAGACCTTTCCGATGAAGAAATGAACGAGGACTTGAAGGCGCTAGGGCTGGACCCTGATAAAGCTGTAGCAGAACTACAGGCTAAGTTGGATCAAAGGGGCAAAAAGTAGCTATACCTGAAAAACGACTTCATCGCCTTCCTTGACGTTATGATCCTTTACCACTGTAGACGTAATGGGCTTCCCAAGAGTTCCCACCACCACAACTCCGTCGTATCCCTCTGTGACCACACTCTGGATATGCTTTGACAACATCTGGGGAGCGGACGATACCCACTTCCAGAGACGTTTGGCATTCCTGGCATTCGGAGACACCTGCGTTCTGATATCCTTGGCTATCTTCTTGGCCCACCACTTACGTCCCTTTGCGGTGGTCATCCCTTTGACGAAGCCTTCTCCTTTACGGAACGCAATTGCATCCATCAGAAGTCTGCCAACGATCCTATCCACACGCCCCTTACCAATCCGATCGTCCAATGCATGAAACATGTACCCAAGCATGACCTGGATGCCCTTCTGTGTGCCGTCTTCTTTGATTACCTGCGACAACGACATCGGCAGAGAGGTGGGCGATCTTTTCCCACCCCCCTTGCTGTATTCTCTCCTGAGATAATCGAAGAAGTTGACCACACCATCCCCAAGAGTCTTAGTCACTACAGAACGCGTCCCCTTGGGCGAGAGCCTCAAAATTGCCAAAGCAATGAAGTAGCTTACCTGTCTAATGAACACATCCCGCTCCAGAGCACTCTGATTATGAGCAAAAGTCTTAGTCGCATAAGGATGGTGCTTCATGTGCGACTCACTGCCAGGAACATACCTGTTGATACCACTCTGATGGAATGTCCCCTCCAACAAGCCCTGTCTCACCGGGGAATCCTGCTCATCCAACCAGATGTGACTCAAGAACAACATCTTCTGCTTTTCAGTGAGCGCCTCTGCATCTCTAGACTTGACGATCTCCAGGACTTCCTGCAATTCCTCCCATTCAGACTTTTCCTTCTCGCCCGGGAGTGTCACTTCAGGCTTCCCCCCGGATTCCTCCTCGGGGGCCGACTGGACTTCAGCAACAAATTCAGGGGCAACCTCTTCTCCATAGCAGGATGCGTGCCGTTCCTTGAGATCGTTGGTGTCATCCTCGGTCCAGGAAGCAGATGACCCCACCCACAACTTCTCCAACTCCTTTATCTCTCCTGTAGTACTATTGGCCTTCTCAAGTACTTCCCGGAGTGCTTCCTTGCCCTGGTCGGATGTTTCTTCATCATCCAGGGGATTCTCCGATTCGGGACCCAGCTCCACCCTATTGGGGGCTTTGTAGTAACGCTCCAAGAGTTCAACAACCACAGGTTTGGGGCAGTCTACCACAGTGACCTTGTACCCGGACAGGAAAGCTATATCGTCTAGTCCATAGACATCGGTGGGATTATTAGTAGCCAGAATCAGAGTGTCCTTGGTCTTCCCTATAGGAACCATCCCATAACGATAGGCCACTTCAGGGGGCACTAGCGAGATGACGTCCTCTGGGATCTTAGAAGCCCCCTTGAAATCATACTGCCCCAAGCTGACTGAAGTCCCGTCGTAACCAAGAACCTTTCCAGCCGTGGAGTCTACTGTGCTGGATTTTGCGGCGTCACGAGGGATTTCAAGGCCAGGTACCTTCGTGGCATCCTGATTAGCCTGCACTTCTTCAATGAAAACGTCCCCTACTTCACGCCACAGTTTACTATAGCGATCCCTGAATTCTGCGATCAGATCATCGCTTGCAACCGCCCCCCTATCCAGATTGTGGGTTTCACTGGCAACACTCCCTTCCGTCAGTACTTTCTCTGTCTCTCGAACCTTTGCCACGAAGCCCTTGGTGTCTTTCAAGTTGCCCCAACTCTTGGACAACTTCTGTGGCTTCACCTTTTTGGAAGTCTTTCTCTGTGCCTTGGGTGCAACCTTCTTTACATTGGTCTTCTTACGCATATTTGCTGATCCTCGCTGTTAGTTGTTGACACCTAACTCCTCTGATTCACAAGACAATGCAAAGCATACGCCGCTCTCTGCCCATCTGTCAACTGTATGCCAAAATCCATTGGATTCAGAAGAGCCCCTCTTGGATCGATGGCAATCTCATCGTCATGCACCTTAAGCAACGTGCCATCCCCATCCCGCAAAACCACAATCCGGGGATCATCACCATCCCTATCCTCTATACACCATTGCGAGACTTCCCCGACATTCAAACTCACATAGTACGGTCTGGAAAGATCATCAATGGGGCACGGTACCCTTGACTCGTAGACCCGACCAAAGATATGGCACTCTCTAGCAATCTCCTGTAGAGCCTCAAAAGGCAAATCAAACCACTCTCCATGCTTCCTGGCAAGGCCGAAGTGCCGATGCCAGTATATCTCTGCCCGTTCATAATCCAGTGAGCGGAACCAGCCTACCACATGGATCGGAATGGGAGACATCGTTCTCAGTGCCCGAACCCGTTGTCTCAAATTCGCCGCTCTACCTATCTTGAACTTGTACTCTTCTCCACCTTGGATGACATAGACATAGCCCTCTGACATTTTCCGACCTGGTCACGAAGGTTTCAGCACAAGGGTACTGCCAGAAGGGACTATACCGCAGATAACCCGTCACAGAACAATTCGCACAGATGGCACAAGACTGGAGGGATGGTACTTCGTGGCGTCAACTACCAGAGGAAAGATTCCAGGGATTTCTCAATTCAGATCGTCTTCCGGTGTGGCATTTGCTTTCACAGTGCCCATCTCCTTGGACACGGATTCCCGCATTTTGGCCAATTCACTATTTGCCACATTCAACTTCTTGACTAGAGCATCAATGAAACGATGTTCACTTGTACTGGGGTCACTATCCCTAATGAATCTGAGCATGGCTTGAATCTCAGAATCCGAGGCACCTGGGATACCTTGATGAGCGAAGATAATTGCACGGGAGACGATACTCCCGACAGCTATAAAAAGGACATTGGTTATGGGGTTGCTGGGAAAGGCTTGTTCCATCAGATGGCTGCCCGTGAAGATGCCCGCTATGTATATCTGAAGCTCTCGTTCTGTGAGTGCCATTAGTTGAAGCCCTCTTCCGACTTTGCTCTCGCCAGTTCTGACATTACCTCAACGGGATCCCGCCCCTGTTGGGACGCCATGTCAATCTTCTGGTTGGCCACCTTGATTGTTCCAAGAATGGCTTCGATCAGTCGCAATCCGTCCTCGGACTTACCGTCCCTCATGCTTCTTATGAATTCCCTAACATCAGAGGCCTTGATTCCATGAAGTCCGACCCCGGACGCACCCGCCAGGATTGCCCCCATTACATCTTGTCGTGCCTTCAAGAGATGCCTCTCGTCTTCTGGGCTGCCACCCGAGGATAAGGCGGTTTGGAGACTGTTCCCCATCATCATGCCAGCCAAGAAGGCTATGAAGTCTCGCTTGGTAAAGTCCATTCGTCCAGGCCCTCCCGTATACACCACTAGCTACTACTCTAATTTCATCGGACCTAACAGATTTTCTACAGAACCCAAGTAGGGGGCTTGGGGGCAGGCTCGGGGCGGGAAGCTATGTTGTAGGAATCGGGCAATACTTTCTTGATCCCTAATGTGGAGGCGTTCATCTGCATGTAGCGCCATTCCTCGTAGCTATCCACAGACCGTTTCGATGGCGGTTGCTCTACCCACTTTTCCCTGGCTGCCTTATCCGTGAGATCATCAAATCGTCGCTGGATTATCTCTTGCCGGATCTGTGCCGCTTCCTTTTCCATCTGGACAGCCTGCACCATCTGCTCATCGATCCACTCCTGCTGTTCGATCATGACGGGATCTGGTACAGGGACTGCAATGTCTGGCTCCAAGATCACATCTATGGATGCGATTAGGATCTTCTCAGAGGGGAAGACTGCCTTCTGTCTACACCCACTAATGAGGAGCAGACCGCAACAGATCCCGAATGTCCTTAAGAGAGTCGTTGGTCGCATTGATTTTCTCTTCAAGCCGTGCTAGTGAGTTGGAGTTGTTGGTAAGACCATCCCGAAGGGCCTGTGCTTCTTTCACATCACTCTGGAGACGTGCTATCTCCGAATCCTGGACTGCAAGTCTGACTTGAAGGGAGACGCCCCAAAGGATAAGGGGGATGACTAGAGCCGAGAGGATCCTAAAGGCTATGTCCAGGTATCTCACCGGATGCCTCTATTCCTCATCCTTCATGATGGCGCCCAACATCTGCTTGAATTCGGCCGGGGAGACACCCTTCATACGCTCCTTGGTCTCCGGCTTTGCTTTCTGTAGAAATCTCCGGAGCAGTTCAGCATCCGGGACAGGCTTACCCGTTGAGGGCTTGTCTCCCTTGAACTCCTTGACTTCTTCAGCATCAGCATCCTTCAGATCATGCTCTTCCATGACTTCCTTGACCTTGGGGTGCCACTTCTTACCGCTTGAGGGCTTCTCCCCCCCCTTTGCAAAATCAGGAATACCTAATTTTTTATATCCAACGTCTACATCACCCTCACCCTCAATGTATGCTATCTGGATGACCTGTTTGGCGATCCCCTTAGCTTCCTGTGAGTCTCCTGATTCCTTAATGAATTTCGTAGCGGATTGAAAAGCGTTCCCACCCTTATGTGCCCCGTATTCCCGGAGATCCTTTGTCAGCATGGCTTTTGCCATCTCCGTATCCTTCGGGGTATTGTACCCAAGATCCTTTTTCACTTTTTTGAAATTAGCGGTACCTTTTGACCGAAGGGACTTCTCCAAATCCCCCACATCCACAGTACTTTTACCACCTGAGGGCTTCTTAGTAGCTTTGGGTGCATCATCATCTTTGGGGCCGTGTGATCTCCCCTCAAGATCTGCTAATTGCCAATTAGACAACCCCACGATAGCGTTATCCATATCCTCTGCCTTCTGATGCTCCTTTTCATAGCCGGGAGCACCCTTGGCAGGGATCAAGTGCTTACGTTCCTGTTGCTTCAGTCTAATCTTCAGGTCATTAACCTTTTCCTGTGTCCATTTGGATGGATCACCAAGCTCCTTCACGAAGGGGTTGTTCTTCCGGACACGGACAGCACGAGACCATAGTTCGTCCCTGCTGGTATCTTTCTTGGCTTCCGGTTTCTTTTCGTCCTTCTTAGGCTCTGGCTTCTCTTTCCCCTTCTCAAGATTCTTGAGAGCCTTCTCATGCTGCTCAGGCGTCCAACCTTTGGTCACCCGGTCAAACAGATCGCCCATTGACTTGGGGGCTTCCTTCTCTTCCTTCAGTTCATCCCCCGCCTTCCCAGTGTTGAGCACCTTCCTTTCCCACGCATCCTTATCCAGGGGTTTCTCGCCATCCTTACGTTTCTTCTCAACGTACTTCTGATACGTAGGAGCCGCTGCTTCTCTCAGCAAAGGGACCAGATGCTGCCTCAACTCCGGGTTGCTATGCGCTAACTTCATGACTGCTTTGGTCAAAGTATCCATGTTGTCACCCACAGTCTTTGCAAGGATCGTCCTGACCCTTGGGATTGATTGCGTTAACCGATTGACCGTACCTGTAGCTTCCTTCATAGCATCTTGCAGGCTTATGCCCGTGGATTTGGCCACAAGAAAAGGCCCTTGCCACACTACTGACACATACCCCTCTTTCTCCCAATCCTCAGCATTTCGTAGGGCTATACGCTCGTTGGGGTAACTCTCCTTGGACTCTATCCACCAGCGCCCACGTTCCTTCTCAGGGGAGAACACCGTCACACGGACAGACTTATCAGGATTGTAGGGTGGGTTCGCAGGGGATGAATCATAGCCCGCCGTTCTCTGTATCCTCCCCGCCGCATGGGCTTTGTCTTTCAGGGAAGCAATCACCTTCTCAGCGGTGATTGTGAATTGCCGTATCCTATCAACTGCATTCTCCAAGTAATCACAGGCAGTTTCCGCAGCTCGCCAGTTTTCTGGGCCAATATCTTGATCCAATTCCCACCCTAAGTCCTTATCACTCCAGAGATCACCAAGCTTACCAGCCTGTGCTTTGATCTCTGTGACCAACTGATCCAGTTGATTGATCAAATTTCTAGGTAGAAGAACAGCCGATTTGTCACTAGCTGACTTACCTTGGCCAACCGACCGAGCCTTAACCTCCAGGTACTCTAGAGTCTCCTGAGTCTCCCGTAGTGGCTCCTTGACATCTGGAAACACTTCCAACAGAGACTGAGCAGCACGCACCACTGCCCGCCAATTGTCCTCATTTACCCCACCCTGTAGGAGAGGCTCTAAGGCACGATTCCACTCAACATCCAGCTTTCCGATTCTACGAACGATATGTGGGATCAACGCCGAGAGTTGCTTGATCTGGCCTGATGGCATAAACATGGTCCCCAACCCCCAGAAGAAAACTGTCACTAGAGAATAGGGACTGATAAGATGAAAAACGAAAGGGACTTACCACACCTTCTTGGCCTTTGGCTTTGTGACCTTGGCACCAAACTCAAGATCAAATGTCTCTTTGCCAGATCTCTTGTACTGCTTTCTATACTCCGATGCTGGAATCGTCGGATTTATCTCCCAAGTCGGTATCTGCAAACACAACGTACCATCGTTGAACCAATGGTCATAATACATAGCGTCAAAGTCGCTGCCCGGACACGGGCTGGACACGACCAATGCCTTGTTCTCTACCGGAGCGCCAGTACACGACTGATAGCATCCAAAGCTACCCCTAGCACCAGGTGCCACCCGAATTTCCCCAAATTGCCTCTTGTATAGATCACTCCAACCTATCTTTCCACAATGGGCCGCTTCATTGATAACAACCATGATAGGGACTTGGGTACCCCTGAGATATCTCACATCTGCGTGAACGGAACACACCCTCACCGTAAACGGAAACTTGGCAGCATCAGCAAAAGAGCATTCAGTGTGACGTAACTGCAGTAAGCTGCTCCGCAGAGCATCACACTTCAACGCACCCTGAAGTGACCCGAACCACTCTGCCATAAACCTAGCCTGATCCATCAAAGGCCCAAAGAGAGCAATGGCTCCTCCATGCCCGTAATATCCCCGCACATCCTTCAACACCAACTTGTACGTCTCATACGCCGCTATACACTCACACAGGACATCCTTCCCACTCCGTCTCCCAGCCGACAAAATCAATTCGGAGTACCCAATACCACCGTTCCTACCATTGGGACTCCACCTATTGACTCTCCCACTATCCAACAGATACTTGTAGTACTCCCGCTCAGACATGGATTTCCGTTTGGTGCTATCCCATTTCAGAGGGACAGCAAACACATCCGTTCCCAACGGTATTCCATAAAACAACTTCAGAACAAACTTCTGCACCGGATACAAGTCAATGCCCAACTCCTGCTTCACAAAGGTCAGGATGTCCATTGGTTCTTCGGGAGATGGTGCAACCTTTAAGGGAGATCGTTTGCCCGGTATTGCCAGCCCCAAGCAGGCATCACCAAGTAACTTGGATAGTTCCCTCATCTTGGGAGAAAGCCCATCCGTCAACTTCAAGGCTTCAGATAGGGTCTTAACTACATCGGGTTTCCTGGCAACCATTGATACCCTCCACATCTTAGGGGGAAATACAACCACACAGAGGACTATACCACAGAAACTAGATTGTGAGTTTACACTCAGCCAGATATCATACAAACATGGTGCTGGATGGTTCTAATAAAGATAACAACATCGTACCACAAACAAACAGCCACGGTAAAACCATAAAGCTGCGAGGACTGACAATTCCGCGAGAAAGTGACGGGCCGAAGGAGCTTCTCACCGAAATTCCGTAGCGAGGCTGTTGTAGTCCCCGCATGATTTTAGTTGTGCGAGCCTTGTGTTCTGTGGCTTTATCAAACTGCTGTTCAGCGTTTTGTTTCAAGGATTCATACTTGCTGGACCTTTCCAGGTCGAGCGAGATTCCTCCGATACTATACGAGTTGTGTGCAAGTATGCCATTGGCGAGAACGAAGTTCTCCGGCCCGGGCACACTCAGATCGTATGTGTACTGGTCTGGTGGGAGTAGGGTTAGATCCTTGATCTTGCCGTCAACGATCTTTCCTTCCTTCACTACAACGATAGTCTCGTCTGGGGCCAGATTACCAGTCGCCATGGGCCAGAGCTTTCCTCCGATCTGCTGGAACAGGCTGTGGTCCTCTGTAGTCGTCACGGTACGACCATCCACTAAATCTACCCTAATCAACTCTTTGTGGGCCGTGTTGTGCCGTAGGACAGCCTTCACGGGCATCCTGATAACCTTGCCAGTAGAGACATCTACGGAATCAACTGTCAACTTACCAGACTTGAAAGCTTCTGTAATGTACTCAGCGGCTCCTGCCACCTTACCATTGCAAATCTCATAGAGATCCGCAATGGTTAGGTCTAGGAAACCACCACCATTGGGAAAGTATACCCGCACCAAAGTGCTTGATATTATTGAAAATTCATCAGCCACCCAATTGAAAGCCAAAGCCATTGCAGCATGAGTGATAGCACCCCAGAGGATAGCTGTCCTCCAAACGGGTTTGCTCCCAACCAAAGTATCAATGGTAGAGAGATCCTCTGTCTCGGGTGGGGCTGCATTCCAGGTATCTAGAGATCGCTCCAAATACTCCAATAGCTCATCATCGTCCCAGATCCGTCCGAACACTTGATTGTACTGATTGAGCCGCCCTTCATGCTCTGGGGGTCTGAAATGGTAGTGGCGATCGGGGTGCTGATCCCGAATTAATCGCCTCAATTTCAGGATCATATCCTGTTCGGCTGTCGAGTAAGTAGCCGCCGTCAGGGTAGACGCTGACGCAACCTGCCATTCTTGTACCACTGTTGTGATAGCAGCTCCGGAGTCCTCGCGAAAATGCCAACGTATCCTGTAGTAACCTATCGTTGCCGAAGGTGGCACCATCAAGCTGGCGTAGAACTCACCTACCGTAGGGTTGACTGGGGTTCTAGTAGCAGATCCAATCAGAATCTCTGTCTCTGCGGGGAGCCCATAATCCTGAACGTAGTAGATAGCATAGGTAATCTCGTAAGGGTTTGTTGGGTTGGTGTTTGAGTCCACTAAATAGATAGCCAACTCCCCTCTGATGAGGGTCTGCCCGGGAGTGAATGCCATGTCAGCTCCTACTTGAAATGCTACTCATACAGTTAACTCACCCAATGCCATCTAAAGGCATTATACGAAACAAATTCACACTCGGATGGACGCACCACTTTGGTGAGTCGCTCCCCGGTGCCTATCGAATGCAAACTAATTCTCTCATTTGACGTGCCGCCTACATACGTAAGTCCGTACCGGGCATGTCGCACTAATGATCCTCGCCTAAATCCCATCGATCTAGTACCACCATGGGATCTCCTCAAACCACCTTTAGCTGGGACTTCCAAATGCAACGCCCGTCTCCTATAATCCAGAGGGGCTATGCAAAGCAATCTCCATAGTGTGGGTTGACGCTTTACTCCCAGCCCGTAAAGGGCTAGGACAAAACTGTCAACGCAATGAGCAGCAAATACTTCATCCATCTTGGCTTTAGTCTTTTTCAGCCCAAGGTCATCCCTAAGTGCCTTGGTTTCCCACCCAGCAATCAAAACCAAGGGGAGATTCAGGACACCAATTTGATTAGCAAAATAGGTCTTTCCTGCCTCCAGGGGCGAGAATGACTGATTCCATTTACGTTGATTTTCCTTCGACTTAGCCTTAATGTCCTCAATTACCACCTTGGAGACCGGGTAGATTTTCATCAACGCTTTGACTATAGTGAGTTTCCAATCCCATCGAGCCTTCGTAGAAGGCGGGATACGATCCTGTGCTACTGATCTATTGCTTTTGGGTTTACGGCAAGGCGTATTCCTGCCCCGCCGTGCACGGCGCAATGCCGCCCTACCCTCCAACTTCTCCTTGATTTTGGTTTTGGCATCCAACTGAATGTGTAGCAGGTCTGTCAGTTCCGTAAGAACGGACACGCCTTCCTTTTTACTACCCGGATCAATTCCAATGACTACAGGTTGGATCACATAACCGGATGGTTCCACATTGAGTCGGACACAGAAGATACCGAGTTCGTTCACGAACGGGGTCGCTTTCCGTATCCGAACCCATAACTCCACCCGCCTTCTTCGTGCTGGCATAAGAGGTTTGCCTTGAGATGAGACCACAGGAATTCTCTTGGCGAGGGATGGAAAAGACTTCGTGCCTATAAGAGCAGCAAGTTTTTCCATCTTCGCCACTGACCCTGACAGAGGTAGCAGACTAGACGAGCATCCGCTACATGCTTGCCCCGCTGTTGCCGTACCGGCAATAGCTTCGCAGAATTCAGTTGAGGTTCTAACGATCATCTCTCCCTCTTAGGCTAATCCCTTGACCTGAGTTAACCGTAACAACATGGTTTTCAAGTCAAACTCTGGGTTAGTATTCCTGACCCCCTCTAGCCCATGTGAGCTAAGGTTTTCATACTTCTGATCTCATCTACATAGGAAAGGGCTACTACTTTGCTGACCCGACCAAAGTACTGTCTCTTCAAATCTGGGATAGCTTCTGTGTCCTCAAAGAAGAAGAATATCTTAGGGCGTCCATCATCAGAGGATCCTTTCTTGGCTTCCACGAATGGAACACCAGCGACTTTGAGATAAGCAGCGAAATAGAGATCGGCTGTACGGAATTGTTGTCCGAGCATGTCTTAAATCCTCCTGTACATCATCGTAAAGAGGGCTCCTCGGCCAAAGACTCACGGAGGTAAGGAGCCCCTATCCTGCAAGGGTGTATAAGATGGCTAGTGAGTGGATACACTTCTGCCCGCCAAGGAAAACGAGCAGAAGTGCCAGTATGGGGGAAGCAGCTGAGGGAAGTCTTTACAGGATGTTGCCCAAGGAATCGTACACCATGATTCCCCGGAACTGTCCCGTTGCCGGGATATCAACGTGATTGGTGAGCAAGGTGGTCTCAAAAGTTGCAGTTGCGCCCGCTGCGATTGCAGAAGCTGCGTTGATACCACAAGAGAAGGTGGTTGCGTTGATTGCAGTTACTGTATAGGTACCGTTGAGGGCATTTGGATGCGCTGCCCCGGCTGCGTTCGTGGCACCATTCAGACGGATAATGTCACCTGTGATAAAGGGGTGGGATGCACAGGTGATGATGGAGGGGTTGGCCAGTGTACCAGCCCCAAGAGTAATGGGAACGTTGTTAGAATGGGCCGTTCCACGAACGTTACCACTTGCCCCATTGGCGACCCCATAGGTTGCCAGGGTCACACCATTGGGCAGAATCTCGGCCGTATAGCCGAACGGTACTGCGCTCGCCGGGGTGCGCTTGAAGATTGAGAGATTGCCTTCACCCGCTGATGCAGCGAGAGACCCACTCAGGTACAAAGCTCTGCGACCCACATAGTCTGTACTGTGGGGCCATGTCTGTGTTGCCAGAGTGGGGTTTGGTATCTCCAAAAAGCCGGAAGCCAATGCCGGAGTAGCGTCGAATGCCGGGTGAACCACGGCACCAGCGTTGGAATACAAACCACCAGCAGTCTGGATGATAGCGCCATTACGGACTTCGTAGATATCACCCGCCAGAATCCGCAAAATCTCCTCAAGAACCATCGCTCCAGTTTTACCCGTAATGGCCGCAATCGGGCCATCCAGATTTGCCTGCGTGATCGTGGGGGCAGTACCCGTCACCATTGCCCCCACACTGTTGATGGTGGTAATCAGGTTAGCGAGTGTCAGAGTCTGACCCGACACAACCCGCAGAACGAGACGGGCAGCAATCGACCGTGCCTGAATCGCCGTTAGGGCATTGTCTGCAACGGCTGTTGCCGGGATGTGATCCAGCAGATACAGGGACAAGCCACGAGCGGGGCCAGTCACGACTCCAGCGGGAATAACGGGCAACACCACCGTAAGTGGCGGTACCCAAGTGGTACCTGCATAGTGTCCATGGTCAATGTATGCTGTCTGGCCTGGACCCTGGATACCCGGATTTGCCTGGGACG
>Ga0208375_1003188_pt1 | contig 14301 bp, 15 predicted proteins | sample RifOxyD1_FD_184038 | JGI IMG/M metagenome (GOLD analysis project Ga0208375, IMG submission 184038) | Soil microbial communities from Rifle, Colorado - Rifle Oxygen_injection D1 (SPAdes) | ecosystem: Environmental > Terrestrial > Deep subsurface > Rock core/Sediment | place: Rifle, Colorado... | reverse complement strand
ACATCCAGAATTATAATAACGCAACTTTATGTGGCAACACGACGCATTTCCCTCTTGATTTCCAAGCTGGACAAGATGCAGGTGTTATTGATATTAATGTGACTGTTCCCACAGATGCCCCAGCAGCGTCTGTAACAAGTTCCGCAACATTCACCTTCACGGGAACGTCCAGCGGCTAAAAATAAGAGTATTTTGATACTCTATAGTTAAAGATATTATAATGCCTTGGTATAGTAACCAGGATAATCAAATTAAAGTGAGGTATATAGAATGAAACAAATTTCCAATAAATCAATTATGGTTTTATTAGTAGCAGCGCTTGTGATCACAGTTGTTGGTACTGTTGTTAGCGTTACAAAGCTTGCTGAATTGACATCAATCTATGCCTCACTTGCTGGTGCTGCCACGAGTACAGCGACAGGCCAAGCAAATATAACAATCCAAGCTACAACGTCAATCACCAACAGGGTTCAGAATATTGATTTCGGAAGCGGTTTTGCGGATGGTGGAACCTGTGTTATGGATAGCAACGGCCAACATAACCAGACCGGTGCGTTCTGTCGATCATTTAATAATGTCAGTTCTGGATTTTATCTTGAAAATACAGGGAATCTCAATTTATCTGTAAATTATTCATGTACGGGTAATTGTACTGCAGCTTCGTTTATTGGTGGGACAAACCCAGCGTTTGAAATTAGGGTAAAAGGGGCATTCTTCCGAAACGTCACTGGGCAAACAAATGATACGGCTGCATCTTGTTTGGGGTATAGTGGTGTTAGCTTTTATGGCTGGAATATTTCGAACGCTACTGGCGGTGTAGGCAATATAACTAATCCAGAAGGAACGTACGTTAACATCCAGTATTATAATAACGCAACTTTATGTGGCAACACGACACATTTCCCTCTTGATTTCCAAGCTGGACAAGATGCAGGTGTTATTGATATTAATGTTACTGTTCCCACAGATGCTCCAGCAGCGTCTGTAACAAGTTCCGCAACATTCACCTTCACGGGAACGTCCAGCGGCTGAGGAGAATATATTCATCTTTAACAAAACCTGAAGAAAAGGTTTTTATACTTTTTTCTTCTTTCATTCCCTGTGGTGCGCGCAATAAAAAGAGGTTCTGTATTTTTCATACTGTTCCTGATAGTACTACCATCGCTTCACGGTTTAACCCTCAGCGGAAGATATCTCGGATTAATTCTCTATAAGCCTGGCGATACGATTACAACTAATTATAAAATTTCAGGCACTGACATGCCTACTGAACTAACGCTTTCTGGAAATGAAGAATTAATGAAATTTATTTCCGTGAGTGAAGTGAAAGGCAACGAATTTGACTTGACAATTGCTTTTCCTGAAACGTTAATTCCTTCGGGCATGTACGATTTTTCGCTTTCCGTGCGTGAAGTAAATCCTGATCCAAAACCTGGTCTTGCTGCACTCCTTGCTGTAAATAAGAGGTTTAACCTTCAAGTTTATTCGCATGAGAAAGATATTCATGTTGGATTATCCGCTTCAAATGTAAATGTAGGGACTCCCGTGCCGTTTAAAATTCACATCGAAAGTCAAGGATATCAAGACATTGAATCCGTGCGCGGTGTTATTACGGTCTACGATGCAAAGAATAAAACTCTTGGTTCCATTACTACCGAAAGTAAACCTCTTCCTGCGTTGGAATTTGTTACTCTTGATGCTTCATTTGACACCACAGGCCTGCCTCCCGCAGATTACTGGGCCAGAGCGGTTGTTTTCTATGATGGTGAAGAAAAAGAAGCAACAAGCCAGTTTAAAATAGGAAACATGGATCTTATGGTGCGAAATTATACTTCTCAACTTGATCCTGGATTTTCGGAATTTAATGTCATACTCTATAATAATTGGGGGAATGAATTACGCAATGTGTTCTTTAAATTATACTTGAATGGAACAGAATTATTACATTCCTCTACAATTACCCTTGCTCCCTGGCAGGAAGAAACTGTAGGTGGGATTGTCAAGATCGAACAATCACCAGGAAAATATAATGGGTTATTACACCTGTTTTTTGAAGGGGAACAGAAAGAACAAGAAATCCAGCTTGAGATCAGATCTCCTCCTGAGCCCCAACAAAAAAATAATAGTAGCATATTTACAATGATGGCCACATCTGGTATCGTGGTTGTTCTGACGGGGTTAGTATTATTATTTATGAAACGAAGAATAAAGAAAAGAGGCAACAATGAATTCTAAGAAAAAGAAGATCTTATTTTATAGTTTAATTGGATTTATTATTGTTACAACTATTTTTACCTACCTTCACTGGCCAAGATGTACGGTTGTGAAAACGATTGACGCTTCCCTCACGATTGAAGAAGGAAAACGTAAAATGGTTGGATTTAATACCGATACTGATGCTTTTAAATTCGGGAAAATTTCTGCTGGCGCATGGGTACGAAGATCAGCATTAATAACATATCCACAAGAAGCAGATGTCACCATCATGGCAGTGGGCGATTTAGCGAAGTGGATAGAAATTACACCAGACACTTTTCACGTATTTCCAGAGAAAGGGATTGGCGTTGAATTTTATGCCTACGCACCCAAAACTGCATCTCTCGGCAATTATACAGGAAAAGTCGTTTTTTGCTTTAAAGAATAAAATTCTAGGAGAGTAGAAAGTAACAATATATTCGTAATATTTATATTTGTAATATTCGTAAAAAAATACCTAAAAAACAGAAACATTATATTTTTTGCAGTTTCTGTTTTGCAGAGGCCAATTTTTTAATTTCTGAGTTTAACGAATCAATTTTTTTCTTCATGTCATTTCTTTTTTTCAATAAGTTATCTTCCTGCTTCCGTAAATCGGCAAATTCACCGCGTAATTTCATCTCTTCCCGAATGATCGTTGTTAATCGTTGGGAAAGACCTGTTATCTGCTGCTTTGATTTGTCGCGCGAATCACGAAGCTTACGAAGTTCAGTCTCTAATTGTTCAAGAATTTTACCAAATGCGCCAATTCCATGTGCCATTTTTCCCTCTTTTTTGTTTTCTTATTTCTTTCTTTTTATTTGTTTAATACCCTGCCCATTTGAGCGATTGGGTTTTTCATTTTGATCGCGTACTCATGCAACGGAGATATTCTCACAAAGAGAATATAATTATTTTTTATAAATTGTTTTATCTTTTTTATCTTTTGCCTGTCCATATTTAGGCAAAATGCCCTTCTTTTCTATTTTTTCCAGCAAGGGTTCAATTTCTGATTTCATTTTGTCATATTTCTCTTTTTCAAGAAGACCTTCTCTGCGAGTTTCACGCAAGAAAGCTAATCTTTTCCGCAGCCTGATAGAATCATTTGAAGTCATAATCTTATGTTTGACAATGGTACGCCCATTTCCTTTCTCTTTTCTGCGTCCTCCATGCCGGCGTTTTATAAGGGAGAACAAAATTGCCAGGAGTAACAGCAGGAAGATCACTATAACTAAAGCAAACCAGACTAGCTGTTTTTTTAAGAACGCGGCAGCTTTTTCCAAAGGGGCAAGTTGTGGCAGCGGAGATATAATGCTGGTTGGTCCTTCTATGGTAAAGAGTTCTGTCGCCGTGCCAAAAGAATTTCCTGCAACAACGCGTATGCCAAAGAGATACGTTCCTGGTTGGAAATTCTCAGGAATGGGAAACGTTTTTGTGAACGACGCTTGATCTTCAAAAGTAACTGATTCTTTTTGTTCAAAATATAACGTGTTCTGAAGATCAGTGATCGTATACGTAATATCCACATTATACGAAGAAATTCGTTGTAAATTAAACACCGTCACGGCGGCAATCAGTTCTTCTCCAGGCTGGAATGTTTTTCTTGGCAAATCTACGCTTGCGTCAAATAAAATTTCATCAGATTCTACTTCTAACACCACTTTGAGTGTTTTTTCAAGTCCGCTGGAATCAGCGGAGAACGTAATTAATCCCGTGTAAATGTCTGGTGTGGCATCCTGTGTAGGATTAAATGTAATTGTGACTTCTTTTTGTTCGCTAACATCCAATGTAAATGCTGCTGGATTAAGTGTAATAACGCTGTCAAGATGGCTCTCTAAAATAGTAATTTTAATGGGAACTTCTCCATTGTTGGTAATCTTTATTTTTTTCTCTAATTTCTGTGATTGTTTCACATTTACTTTGATAATTTCCTCGCTGAGCGTAAATGATCGTTTAAGGGGAGGAACTTCTTCTAATTTTTTTGCAGAGACACCCCCACCCCCACCGCCGGCAGCTCCCGTTACCGCAGCAGGAGCTGGCGCTGCTTCTGCGATGGTTAACGTGAATGTGTCTGTTGTTTCATTATTTGAACAGGCGGTGTTATCTTGAACCGTTATAAGAATATTAGAACTGCCAACATCTCCGGAACCGGGCGTGAAACTGATATACCCGCTCTGGTTAATGGCAAATAAAGAAGTATTGTCAATGTAACTAAGAGAATGGTTATTAGCATCCGTAGCTGTCACTTGCAATGTATATGCTGTTCCTACTGTTGCGCTCTGATCAGCAATAGTGGTAATAGATGGCGGGGCATTAATACACAATAATGTTTGCCCGGAGGAAGCAGAAGTAGCATCACTTGTCAGAGAAGTGGAATGGTTTGTGATAACGGAAAGGATAATAAAATTGATAATATTTATAACCAGCAAAAATAGAGCAAAGACTGCAATCAACCTCTTTTTTAGTTCCATGCATTGAAGAGTAAAATCTTTTTGTATATATATTTATCTATGTATATGAAATTGGTGTGAAGTAGATATTTCGTACTAATCTCTATGTGTGGTGACATATCCTATGGACTTAGATAGTGGTGAATACTTTTTTGAAATTAGTAACTTTTTGAAATCAGTAATTTTTAAAATCAGTAACATTTATATACGTCATGGATCTCAAATAAAAAGACAAAGGTGGGAGGGTAGTTACTTGATTTTAGAAACATTAGTTCAACAAAACCAGATCAAATATCATTCTGCTACAGCGATAGTAAAAGCAATCTCAGCTGTTATTTTGGATCATAGAACATTTGAATATCGTCAACAGGAAACTTTTTTTTCACAAATTCCTCTTCTTAACTCTTCTGAAAAAAGAAAAGAACAAGAAACTTTTCTGGAACACGAACTAAAAATGTGTAATTCCGGGAGTAATTCCACAACTCAAGATAGTTCCAGTACTATACAGCAGAATCCAATACAGCAGAACCCAGAAAAGCTTATACGAAAGCTTTTACAATGGTCTCCATTAGAAAAAGAAGTAGTTGAAGATTCTAAGGTAAGAAGTAACTCTTTTGTACCTGAGAACCAAAACAAAGATCTTCCTGCAGGTGTGCAATACTCATTTGAACACTCATTTGAACGATGGAATTCACTTGCTGCGCAATTCTACAACGCTGCCAACGCTGGTTCTATAAACTATCATCAATTATTTTATGGCGAGCATCCTTCTCAGAAAGCGTCTTTTCATCAGGAAGATGAGTATTGGTCTCCATCTACTGTTGCCGATACTGAATCTGAACTGCTTTCTGCTGAAGAAGCGCAAGACAAGTTTACTGAGATTCAATATGCGGTCGTGATGGGCAATCGTTTCTCAGTCAACTTTCATGAAACGAGAAAACTCGATTTATGGATTAAATTTAACCCTGCGTTGTTTTCGGCGTTTGAGTCATTGTATGCTGTGACGAGGGATGTTGATTATTCTTCGTCATAGAATTTTCATTTTATTCTATCTGCCATAACATCAGCATCTCTTCTTCTGTAAAATGTAATTTTCCTGGAATAATGAGGCAGTGTGGTGGTTTGCCAAAATCGTATTGTTTTATTTTGTTCAATAAGCCGCTTTTGATAATTTGATTTTCGCTTCCCAGCCGCGCGCAGCCGACAACAAGAAGATCGTCATGGATTATTTTTTGATCTTTTTTCGATTCAATCTTTTCCAGAATGTCTAAAGCTTCCTGTACGGTCATAAATTTATGTTGATTTGGTTTTAAGTCTAATAAAAAAAGGGTATGCAACCCCATTTTTTGATTTTCACTGAGTACTGTATACGGCGTTTCCAAGTGGGGATGATCCTCCAGAAATGGAATCGAAGTGACTTTTCCAAATTTATACAACTGTAATCCTGTTACACCTACAGCCGTAAGAATGGATGCGTTGTGAATAATATGTACGTCCACATTTTGTTCTTTTGCCAGCTTGAATAATTCAATATGGGTTGTGGCCGAAAATGGATCCCCTATGACCAGAAAAGCAATGTTCTTGTCTTTCGCTTCATGAACTATTCTCTCAGCTCCTTGTTCGGTCATTTCCCGGTCAGCAAGAATGATTCTTTTGTTGTAGAACTTTTCAAGATCTTCCGCAGAACATTGTAATAGCGAAGTGTAATTTTCAGCATAGACAAGATCGCATCGTCCTACAATCTCCCTTCCTTTCACAGAAATGTCTTTTTCATCTGCAAGCCCAAGGCCGATAAGATAAAGTGTCATGGTACGTTTTATTTCACTCTTCTTATCGCTACTCTCTGTTCAAGAGCACTTGTAACTTTTACCCTATCACCGGGGAAGAGCATTGTTCTCTGGGCTATTTTTCCTTTCGGCGTAATAATTGTAGCATACGCTTTCACGTCTTCCATAAGCTGTTTATTAGTGTGGCCACCAAAGAGGTTCTTCGTAACACGCTGCCAGCCGTCATTTGGCTGTACGATATACTCTTTAAATTCCGGGGATTCTTCCAGTGGGATGAAAATGTTTTTTTCTTTTTTTGTTACAATGAAACTTTGTTTTTGTCCATGGTGATTTTGAATCTCTTTAAATCGTCTTCCTGTTCCGAGATACTTTTCTGCTAATTCCCACGGATTATCGCCTGGTTTCAAGACATGCGCAATATAACGCTGTCCATTTTCCTTCTGTACTATCTTTTCTCCTGTGATGGAGTGATGCGATTGGCTCTTATCTGCCGCGGCAACTTTCGTTTCACTCGTTGCGGTAATTCCATTCTTTGCGGTCTCGATGTTATTTTCATTTTTTGAAACCATCCCTGATGCAACTTGCTTATAAAGAGATTTTCCGGCTTTTTCAAGTACATCATCTAACGTGCCCAGTCTTTCTACTGTTGCAGTGAATGCTGTGGGAATTTTGAACTCTGGTGAGAAGTTAAAATGAGGATTGGTCTTCTGAGATGAAGATGATGTTGTCGTAGGCGATTCTAGCGAGGGAGTATAATTCTCCATGGAACCTTTTTTTTGTAGAGAAGGTGGCTGGGGATTTTCTGTGATAATATATGCTCCTAAAGCGACGGCAGCGGCAGAAAGAAAAGCAGTTATTTTTCTATTCTTCTTCCATGATGATTCTTGAGGAATACTTTTTATTTCAGGATCTTTTGGCAGATACTTGTCGCTGGAGGGGGTTGTTTCATTATGAATTTCTCCAAAAGAAAGTTCATTATTTTCTTCTGCATTTTTTTCTTCTGTTTTTTTTCCAACAATAGGTTTATCTTGAGTATCCCGTTTTTTATATTTAGTGGAAAATTCATTTTTTACATTGCTGATTTTTATTACAGGAAAATTCAAATCCGTTGTTGTAAACGCTGTATCCCTGGTCTTCTCCTCCTCTTTTCTAAAGTTTTTCTTGAGATACATTTCTAATACTTCTAACTGTTTGGTGTGATCCTCATTCTTCGTATTACTTTTATCAATTTGTTCTTTTAATTCATCAAAGGCATTGTATAATTGTTCAACCACAATTGTCCCGTTATCTTTTGCTTCCCGCGCTTTCCGCTGAACTGCTCTGATTTTATAGGGTAAAAAAGTATCGCTGTCCAGAATTTCGCGCAGAGACTTCTTTGAGTTTTGACGAAGATCTAATTCTCGTTGCAGCCGGCCGCGCGCCCGGCTCAACTCATCCCGAGATTTTGCACTGAATCCGCCATTCTGTTTGATCTTGTTGCCAATTTTAGTAATATCCGCATAAATGCCCTGAAGCTCATCGTCGGTATAAAACGCAATTCGTTCTTTCGCCAGTCGGTCGTTATAGGTGCTAATTAAGTTCACTTGCGTTTGCCTATAAAATGCCAATTCGCTGTTATGGGCATAGATATCATATTCCACATCTGACAATTTACCAGACGCAGCATAAAGCTTATCCGTTATCTCTGAAAGGGTATTAAAATCATTCAGAGAGAGATCTATACTCTGATTGTCAAAACGTCCTTGGATCTCTCTGATTCCGTCTGCACATTTAGTTATTTTTGTCAAGCTGTCCAGAACTGTTTTCCGCTTTTCCAATTCTTTTTCTGCCAGACCTTGCAGATTTCTGGCGCCAATAAAATTTATCTCAAACTTGATCTGATCTAACTGTTGATCAGAAAGTGTTTCTTTTCTGTCAAGAAGGAGCTGATAGGTTTCAATGAGATTTTGTTCAAAGTTGGTATATGCCTCTCGAAGAGCTTCTCCGTCTTGCGTTCGTGTAACATCATACATAAACAAAAAGGGGCCGTGTATTTCTTCTCTTGATCTTGCTGCCTGGGTAATTGTTTCTTGGATCAATTCCTGTACTTCAGATGCAGATTTTACAGCTCTTTGTTTTAAGTGGTAGTGGGAATGAGCAAGGATATTGGTACTTAACCCGATTTCGTTGAGGTACGTATCTCTAAATTCTGGTAGGCTCATAAAAACATTCCGACAGAGGCCTGTTTATAAACATTTCTCTTAAAAAGTATGTTTAGTAAAATAATCTTTTGATTATATGTTTTTAACCATATACCACCCTTCTTTTTCGTAACCAAGTTTTCGATAATACTCACGTACACCGACACCGGAAATAACCACCATTTCTGTTTTTCCATATCCTTTTGCAATCTGTTCTGCTTTCTGCATCAATTTTTTCCCCCAGCCTTGATGCTGCACAACTCCCTCATCGCCAATAGCTGTAGCCGTTCCATACACATGCAATTCCCGGATAAGCGCGCTCGTTTCTGTAATTTCTGGACGCAGGAATTGCGAAGGAAAGCGCAGCCGACAGAAGCCGATGATCACGTCATGCTCCCGATCTTCCGCGCTGATAAAAAATTCCTTGCCTCCGGATGCTTCATATTCGTGGACACGAAGATCTACTTTGTCCCATTTGATGGTGTTTCCTTTTGGTTCACGGCAGCGGATGCACCGGCACTGCACGTCATATTTCTGATGCGTGTACTGCCGTAAATTCGTGCGGTCTACTCCCGCTTCCCAGTATTTCGTAGGCACATCCCGCTGCACGCGCTGAATCCGGCAATATTCCGGCACAATCTTCTTCCATTCCATAATGCGTGCTGCTGCTTCTTCCGTGGAGATTGGTTCGAACTCTCCTTTCTTCCACTGGTGATACAACGCCGTGCCGGGGCCAACCATGCAGGGATACATTTTAATCATGTCTGGTCTATAATCAGGATCCATAAACAGTTGGTTCATTCCTGCAAGATCCCTTTCCCGATCCGTGAGAGGCAATCCCGGCATGTAATGAAAATTGATCTTAAATCCAAGATCGCGCAATATCTGGATGGATTTTTTACTATCAGCAGAATCGTGTCCCCGATGGACATAATGTAGGACATCATCATAGACGGACTGGATTCCTAATTCCACCCGTGTGCATCCTTGCCGCAGCATTTCATTGCCATGCTCCAGAAATCCCCAGTCGGGCTTTGTTTCAATGCACAGCGCAACACAACGCACTTTTGCGGTTTCATTCTTTACTTGTTCTTGCTCTAAGGTAGTTTGTGTTTGTTGTTTTATTTTTCGTAGTTTCTCTTTAATAGAAAATTCCCTTTGCTTATCGTACATATCGCCGGGCAGTTCAAAAAAATGCTTAAAGGTAATAAAATTGAAATTTCCTTCCACATCGAAAAACAGTTCACTGAAATCATTCATCGCTTTGAAGCATCCGTAGATGAATTCTTCCTGATATTGTTTTGTTGTCGCAGGAAATGTTCCTCCCATGACAATAATTTCAATTTTATCCATGGCCTGCCCCAGCAAGACATATTGCTGCAATCTGTTAAACACTTGCAAATATGAATCATAGTCATTTCTGATGCCCCGCATCGTGGCCGGCTCATGCCCCGTGTACGATTGCGGAACGTCACCCCAGGGACTTCCAATGCCGCCGGGACAAAAGGTACATTTTCCATGCGGACAGCGGTCAGGTTTGGTCATGACCGCAACAGGCGAAACACCGGAAATTGTCCGCGTTGGTTTGGTTAGAAGAATATGTTTATATTCATGTATTTGATCTTCCGGTAAGGAAAGCAGGATTTCAATATTGGTAGGGATTGATTTTAAATGATACTTTCTGGCAACATCTCTTTTAAGATAATTTAATTTTGGCTGCGTATCTATCTCTTGTTCTTTGATTTGTTCCGTGATTTCGTGCAGGGCTGTTGTGCTCATACTGGTTAATTTCAGCCTGTTTTTTATTAAGATTTTGTGGTTAAAACAGAGATTTTAAATATCCAAAAATGTTGATTATCAAAAAGGTGATAGGTTTTTGTCAAAGAAAAGAAAAAAAAAGGGTTGGAAGATTCCTCCATTTCTTACGCCTCTCCTACATGGATTTGAACATTTTACGGATAAGATCATTCCTTTTTTGCTAGTAGCTCTTGCTATCTTGTTGATCTTAGAGAACCCTTTCTGGACGCTTATTCATCTGGAAGAATACGAACCAGGGATAACCATCTTTGATTATACGATTGTAACCTTTTTTGTTGTTGATCTGATCTTTAAATGGTTTAAAGTCCGGCGTGTAGGAACATTTTTAAAAATGTACTGGCTGGACATCATTGCCGTGTTTCCGTTTTTCTTTTTCTTTAGGCTCTATTTGCGCTTGGGAACTTTACTGCGGATCGGCGAGGGAATCAGTGAAGCACAGAAAGTTGCGCATGAAGCAGTGTTAATTAGGGAAGTTAGTCTGATTCGAGAAGTAGAACTGGCAAAAGAAACTCGTTTGCTGAAAGAAACTCGTCCATTGATCCGTGTCTTGCGTGTCGTGCAGCGGTTTCTGCGGTTTTTGAAAAGCCGTTTTGTTGTAGGGAAAGAAATAGCGAAGAGATTGCCGGAACCAGCAAAAAAGTGATGGCCCATTTCGTTGTTCATGGGTCGTAAAGCCAGTTATCTGATGCTTGAGCGCACTTGCGGATAATTTTCTGGTAGAGAATCGGGCTTGCATTGCGAACTGCATCACGCCATCGTTCCGATGTTTTCAGTTCTTCCTCCCGATGATCTTTTGAGAAAATAAAATGAGTAAAAAAAAAGAGAGGATCATGAGGCTCTACTTTTGAACTGGTTCGAGGAATTTCACCAAGATATGCTTGGATAGCGGTGTCTGGATATCCGTAACATCTTCCTATTTCTTGTTCATATTCTCTTTTGGCCGGAGCATTTTCAAATTCTTTAAGTGAAAGAGGGTTAAGATGCTCCACGAAAAATTTATCAGCAGCTCGTATTTGATCATGCCAATATTCAGTGCTGCCTACGTAAATATCTTGCAGGAAGGTATTTTTTTCATATTTTCGTATGTCTCCAAATGTGAACGGCAAGTCAATTCTGGTTACTAGTTCTAAGGCTCTGCCAGGCTGTGGCGAAACACTCTCAATGCCATGCTGCGATGTTGTCGGACACTCTAAAATAGTAGCTGGTTTCTCATGTAATAATAAGAGAAGAAGTTCTATTTTCTTGGTTAATGGCAAGTATGCGTGTTCAATATCCTGTATTTGCGTTGATGACATTTTTTCTCTCCATCCTTATTCTTCATCTTATTTTGTTTTTAAAACTTTCTAAAAACACCACCTGTTAGTAATAAAAATAATTTTATTAGCATAAAATTAACTTAAAAATGACAGAAATCTTTATAAACAACTTCCCAAAGTAGCTTTCCATGGTTAAGAGACTGGGAACAAAACAACGGAAAACACGGCATAAATTTCTCCGTTATTACAGGGAAAAAGGAAAAATCTCATTAAGCCGTTATTTTCAGGAATTTGCTCAAGGTGATAAAGTTAATTTAAAGATTAACTCTGCAGTTCAGAAAGGCCGATTTTTCCCTCGTTTTCATGGATTTACGGGAACAATCTCTGGTCCAAAGAAAGGAGTTTGCTATGAAGTGACTATTAAAGATGGTCAAAAAACCAAAATGTTGTATGTTCATCCGATCCATATGCAAAAAGCATAATTTAAAGCAAAATGGGAAGCCCACAATTCATTGAAGAACAACCTGTACCCTTAGCAGAAGTAAGAGGTATTCTCGATGCTGTAGAGAAACGGGATACAGAATTAAATTATCGTTCCAATAAAGTAAAAGAATTTCTGGAAAATTTCCCTTCCCTCTCAACAGAAAAGAAGAAAGAATTGCATTCTAAATTGATGGGGTTGAACCTCACCAGATTAAAGGAAGAACATATTGCGAAAATTATTGATTTTCTTCCTAAAACACTAACAGAATTAAAAGTAGTTCTGCAGGCGTATCCTTTGACCATTCCTAAAAAGGATCAGGAAAGTACGCTTGCTGTTGTTAAAGACTTCGTGCCGGAGTAATAAAAAACATAATTTTTATTAATCTCTCCGACATTCTCTTAAAAATGATTGAAGAACAGAAAAAACGGGAAGAGAACGCCATCGTCCTAGATTTTTTACCTCATGGATATCCTTTCGAACAAGGAGCCATGAAGACGCCGATAGCGCAAGCGTTAGGCATAAGTCATCTTACGTTGTTAGAGCTCATTCCCAAAAAGGATATGTTTCTGCAGCCGCATCAGGAAGTATATATCGGCGAAGGAAAACGCGAAGAGATCCATCACATTAAAGGACGTATTCCCATAGAAAAATTGACATCCACCGCGTATAATGAATTAAAACATGCAGTAGAAACAGTTGTTAACCGTGAACCTGCACGATTTATCATTTTTTTCAATAAAGCGCAACCATTAAGCATGCGCATGCACCAATTGGAATTACTTCCCGGACTGGGCAAGAAACATATGTGGGAAGTTCTCGAAGCGAGAAAAGAAAAACCATTTGAGAGTTTTGAAGATATTAAAAATCGAGTGAAACTCCTTCCCGATCCAAAATCAATAATTATAAAGCGCATTTTGTCAGAAATTGAAGGAAAAGAGAAGTATCAAATTTTTGTGGGGTAGAAACCTCTTTTTGTTTTTTTTCGGCAACTTGAAATGTTATTCTCTTGCTAATTTGTGATCAAGATTCCTCAGATTTCGTATAATCATAACTCGATAAAATTCTCCATATACATCTAATAGAAGCCTAGCTTCGAACAGGACTTTCAATTCCGCCGAAGAAAATTTCTGTGTAGAGATAACGCTTTGAATCAACCGGTATCGTTCTTTTTCAAGTTCTGGGTCCATCTTATTCTTATGGAGGGCTGTGAACAGATGAGAAATAAACATGAAAAATTCTTCCAAGTGGAGATACAACTCTTTTCTCCATTTCTTATCTCGAAGCATTTCCGCGATAAATTTAAACCTGTCTACTGCCGGGCTAAGGCTGGTATAAAAGCTATATAATTGTATTTTTTCAGCTTCAGTCCTTTCTGAGTTTAAAAGCACACGGAGAAAGTATTTAATAAACCTCTCCAGGGTATCATGTTTGTCTTGCATCTCTTCTTGCGTAGGAACGATTCCTTCTCTCAATGCCTGTAGGAATTCTCCTACGTACTCGTTCCATAAGAAGAAAATTCGTTTTTCTATTTTATCGGGAGTATCTTCATCACTAAGCGAGAAACATTGTAATTCCGTCGCCTGTGCTGTTTGCGAAATAATTTCCATTCCTATAAATTGATTTGTTAGATTTTTGATGTAATGTTGAATTTTCTTTGATTTTCCTTTAACATTAGCTATTTCTGTATTTTGATAAAATAAAGATATTTCATTATAGTTGTGAATGTAACACATTTCTAAGTAGCGAGCTAGAGAGTACTGGCTAAATTGAGAGATATCAAGCGTACACTTTCTGTTCTTTACCTTCCTTTCTGTTATAGAAAAATAAACTTGATTTTGCTCGGTAGACACATCCAGTTCGTCTCCTTTTCTCACATTGTGTTCCTTCACCCATTTTGTAGGCAATGAAACCATCAGTGTTGACGGTCCAATTTGGGACACTTTTCTTTTCATTTCTTATGTAAATGGCGGAGATTATTTAAATTTTTTGGAAAATTTATATTTTATAATAGATTATTATAATATAATGAAATAATTTAAATATCTGGTTTGCTTGGGGCATGATTAGACGAAATAACATTTTGTCTGTAAG
>Ga0208375_1003184_pt1 | contig 14319 bp, 4 predicted proteins | sample RifOxyD1_FD_184038 | JGI IMG/M metagenome (GOLD analysis project Ga0208375, IMG submission 184038) | Soil microbial communities from Rifle, Colorado - Rifle Oxygen_injection D1 (SPAdes) | ecosystem: Environmental > Terrestrial > Deep subsurface > Rock core/Sediment | place: Rifle, Colorado... | reverse complement strand
TATTTTCAGCAGACATGGCAGGCCCTTCATTTTGTATGGGGGTTGTGCCATCCATGTAGGCTGAAGGGATAAACTGGATGATGTCATTTGAATTTCCGACCCTGATATCCACTCTTGAGATTGGGATATTATTCTTTATATTGATATCATTCTCCCCGCCCAGATCGGCTGTGACAAACAATCCGTTCGGTGATTTTCCGCTGCGCGTATATCTCTGGCATCCTGCGCCCATCTTCTTTCCGAAGAAGATATCATATCCTTCTTTTGGAAATTCCTTATCTCCTGATTTACCGCATTTATCCATCAATATCGGCTCAAATTTAAAAGCCGGTTCCCTGCCGTCAACTCCTATGAGGAATGTTTTTGTTTTTTTGATATTTACTTCATTGCCGCTGTCATCTGCAGCGCATCTCTGGCCGTCAGTTGATAAAAACTCTCCGGTAATCTTAAGCGTAAATGCATTAAGCTCATTCTTAAGGGTTTTTGATGAAAAGTCAATACGGAATGATTTCCTGAAATTTGTCGCTCCGCTTATGTCTCTGACAGGAATATCAGAAAGTTCTCCTTTGCCATCTCCTGCCTTCAGCAGTTCAACTTTGACAGCATCAAAAGGCCTGTCTGTCGCTATCAGGTCCAGGTCATATTGCTTTTTTCCGAGAATATTCGGCTTCTCGCCTGCAATGCCTGAAGATTCTGCCATCTGTATCATCCCGTCTGGATCCCTGAATGAATACGTGAAGCCAGGATCTGATTTCTTGAATTTGAGGTCATATGCCTTTTCTATCCTATTGCCCTGGAAATCAGCTGCAGCCACTATAAGCTGCCTTGATTTTTCTGCTGCTGTCTCCAGCAGAGATTCAACTTTTATCGGGCCTGCAAAAGGCAGATATTTATGCGTGTCCAGGTCAATGATATGCTTTTCAGGGCCGGCCATGCTGTCAAGAGTATAGCTCATCACATCGCATCCTGAGGCAAACTGATGTATTGAAATATAGGGATCTTCGCATCCTGCAAATAAATTTATGCCATATCCATTGACGTCATTTGGATTGTAGTCTGCGCCCTTTCCCTGAAGCGCATTGGCAAGCTCATATGCGGGTATCAGCCTTATCTGCGGGGCAGCATCATCAACAACAACCACTTTTACATCTCCCGGATTGCCTTCAAAGCTTCCGTCTGTTTTGCATTTTATATAATATTTATTTACCCCGCTTTCCGGAACTGCAGAAGCAGTTATCGGCGCCATAGAATCAAAAGACACCCCACCCTGTTTGTATCTGGAATATCTGCATTCTCCGGGGCTTTTTGACAGAGAAAATATTACAGGGGCTGTTTTATCTTTCTGAACTGTAAAATAATCAGATATTGCTATACTATTTGTATCTTTTACATAGACTGTCATGCCATAGTCATTCTTTCCGCTTCTGACCATGTTTCCAAATCCATCCTGGCACTGATAATTAAAGAAATATATATTGTCTTCAGGCAGTATATAAGGGATGCCGAATTTTCCGTCTGGATCCTGTATCGGGTCTGGATGCTGTGTTAATTTTGTTCCGTCAAGATTATGCATTGTAAATCTGCATGTCATCGGCTCAGAAGGTGCAAATGCCAGTTCATATCTTATTCCTCCGGCAATATCCTTTCTCTCCAATGCTGGTATCGGAGGATTTGTTTTGATATAGATCTCTTCGGATTTCACAACCTCGAGGTTATGCGCAGCATCCTCTGAATAATATCTTAATTGCCTGATTGTGTCTGACTGGGCAAACCATGAATCATCAGGGAATATAGAGCATACTGCTTTTTTATTTGGATATTCGTCCAGCGCATAATATGTCGCAAGAATTGCGCCGTCTGTTATCACAGGTATCTGGCTGTAGATCCCGACTGCTCTCTTTCCGTTTTTCTGCTCTTTTGAAGGCAGCAGGCTTGTGATAGGAGGTGTAAAATCTTTTTTGCATATATTAGTAGTATCCTTATCATCGCAGTCCGGCTCAGTGCTGCCGTCCATATCCTTGAAGCATTTTTTATCTGTCTCCGGGCCGCCCCATCTGCATCCTCCAAAATTAAATTTATCATTTGATCTCAGCTCAATCTCATTTGTTATGCCTGTTCTTATCATCTCAGTATTATACTCTGCATTTATCTTGACATTCTGCGCTTTCTGCCCTGCGCCTATGCATGTATCCATGGAGGTATAAAGTTCACAATAGCCTTCCTCAGCCATGTCTATGCAGCCGGCATCTGTCTGCAGGCATCCTGTTGCGAGGCTGCATATTTCCGGATCACTTAAGCCGAGACCGCTTAAAGGATTTGTTGCAGGTATGCTGCATTTTGCGCATACAATCTCTCCTGTGCTTTCTTTTTTTTCGCAGCTTTTGGTGAATGTGTTTCCGTTCCCGTCAACATTCATGCATATCCCATAGCCAAGCTCATAATAATTATTGCCGCCTTTTTCAAAAGGGATCCATTTGCACGGCCCGACTCTGCATCCTCTCAACGGCACTTTATCCGGCTCTTTTGGATTTTCCATGTCAAATTCGCAGGCATACTGGGACTTATAGTCAGAACAGCTGTTTATGCCATTGCAGCTCTGGAACATGTCTGTGTTTGTCTTTGTATAATCCAATGAGCAGTATGGAAGCTCCCTGCAGAAGTCAAATGTCTTGTCAATGGGCCTGTTTGCCTGTATGGCTAAATCAGCCAAAACTAATCTGGCTGTTTCTTGTTCTGCCGGGTCTGTTATCACACTTAATATCTGCTCAAGAGGCATTGTCAATAATGATCCCCCGAAAATTCCCAAAACGCTGTTGCATGCATCGCAGTAATCCGGCTTTGCTGCGCAGCGTGAATATAAGCTTATTTCTTTTGCATCTTTCGGTGTTCCGGGTTCGCCGATGCATATCTCATTTCTTTTTGCGCATGAGCCGTCCTTTCCGCTGCCTCCGTCAGGAGCTGTGATTGCCTGGCCGGCGGCATTGCATTCCTTCACTAAACTGTTGCTGTCTGCGCAGAATCTGTAGCCCGGCTGCTGGCCCATGCATTCTTCATCCTTTTTTGGGGCGCATCTCTTCTGCACTGCAGTCAATGAGGGAAATAAGACATTTATCTGATAGCAGTAATTCTTTTCTTTTTTCGCAGAAGCCGCATAGGAATAAGAATTAGTATTAAAATCTAAGGGTATGTTTTCGCCCACAACTTTAGACCTGTATTCAATATTGCAGTCGCTTTGCCCTTCCCCTAATTCGCATCTTTGTATGAATATGCCTGCATAGGGGCATTTTTCATTGCTTACCTGCCATTTCAATACATCTTTTGCCAGGTCTTCTGTCCTTTCAATTGAATCAAACTGGATTATATTGGGGAGTTTTGCGGCAAGCGCATCTGCGCAGCCATATTTACACATCTGGCAGTTTATGCATCTTCCTTCTTCCCCTGATGAAGAAGCGCTGCATTTTGAATTTGGATCGCTGGCATCGCATACTTCTCCTTTATCAGGCTCAAATTTTTTATCCCCGCATACAGCAGTGGTGATCTCCTTAGGTATGCATGTCTTATCTTTTGAGCACATCAAATTTAAATCATTCCTGCATTCATCATCTTTATAGCATATGCATGTTCCCTGTTCGCATATTGCCCCTGTTTCTGGCTTAGTTGTCCTTAAGCTTAGGCAGTCCTGGCTTGTTTTGCATCCTTCCAATGCTTCGCCGCATCCTACTTTTATGCCTGCGCACTCTTCACATCTGATTATCGGCTGTTTTTTTGACTTTATGCACACATTATACTGGCCCATAAGCGAAGATAATTGGCCTGTGTCAATCAGATTGCCTGCATCATCTATGCTGATGATTCCGCTGGGTTCAGTATAATCACATTTTTCCGGCGGGGTCAATATGCCGTCGCCGCATAAGGCCTGCTCTATCTCTGTGCATACGCCTTCAACACACTGCAGCGGGCTTATGCAGTCAGAATCTTTTAGGCAGTTTTCATCTCTGGGGCACAGCCGAGCGCACTCAGGCGGAGCTCCGCATCCAAGAATGCATTTTGAAACGCACGCTCCTGTTTCCTTATCGCATTTTTCATCCATGGAGCAGTCTTCATCTGCGATGCAGCCTGACGGAGGCATTTTGCACTCCCCAAAGATGCATTTTGAACCTGGGAGCTTTTGTTCGCATTGTGAATCAAGGATGCATTTTCCTTCAGGAGGGGTTGGCATGCAGGATATCTGGGATGTATCTATTGTTTTGCTGAAATCAAAAACAGGCTCTCCAAAGTAGCCTTTTGCATTATCGCATTGATTTTTATTATACACCGCGGGCATTAACGCATTGGGAGCATAACAGCATCCGATCTTACATTCGGGCGCGGCAACAACGCTGCATTCGCCCTTTCTCGCTTCTTCTCCTGCGCCTATGCACTGATTCATGCCCTGAAGCGTCAGTCCTGCCGGAACTTCAGATTCAGCGCATCCTTTTTCTATTGACTGCGGAGTCAAGCAGCACCATGGCTCTGTATTAGATGCCTGCGCAGATGCAAAATTTCCAAATACAGAAAAAGCAAGAAGTATGGCTATAATAAGCGAAATTAACCTCTTTTTTTGCATCCGTTCACCTGCTTATTTACTCTTTATTTGCCTATTTATATTTATAAATACAAAAACCCCTATCCAAAGGTATTTTAATTATTTGCCATTTAAAAATATTGTGTTTATTGATGACGGAAAATGATAATATCCGCAGATCAAGAATAAGGCTTGGTAAGCTGGGTGCATATGCCACGACTGCAGGAAAATCCAAATGGGCACTGCGCATAGGGGTTGGGGCTTGGATTGCATTCAGCGGTTATGGGGAAAAAAGAATCCAAAGGCGCAATTCTTATTTTGAGATGCTGTGACTGCGCCATATCTGGATCCGGATTTCCTTTTTCTCTTGCGGTTATTGTTACATCATGGATGCCCAGATGCCTATCATCGCTGCCGCCTATGTCTAATGAGAATGTTGCGCCGGTGCCGTAGTAGGTGTTTATCAGAAGAGGCTCCGCCCCCGGTGGCAGATTGCTTATCTTATTTGAAGGCTGCCATGATGGAAAGAAAATTGATCCATCGTTTTTCATGCATTCATCCTTTAATTTATGTTCCTCAGATGTTTTGATTTCTTTTTTGTCACATGCTTTTTTATAATAATTTATCTCAACCCTTTCCAATTCATCCTCAAATTTGCAATTTCTTTCATCACACATATATCCTGGATTATTTAAACATTGGGCTGTGTAATGATACTCTTTTCCTAAAATTGAATTAAGCTGGCCTGTCACTAAGCTTATGCATTTTTCTTCACACACAACTCTCTCGTTGGGTGGCAAAAACCCAAATATATATGTGTTTAGCCTGTTTTCATTGCCGCTCTCTGTGAATCTGCATGCCCAGCCGCCAACAGCATCAAAGAAGTCTGGGTTGCCTTTCATAAACTCGCTTTTTTCAATTTTTTTTGATCCGCCTGCGCTTCCGCTTCCTTCAAACTTATCCTTATAGCTTACCTCCCACCCTTCAATCTCATACTCAACAACATCCTCATCAGGATCAACAGCCATTGCAGTTATTCTTAATGGTGCGGATGTTGCTGTCATTGTGATGTCTGCGAAATCGGACCGGATACAGCCTTTATTTTTGCACATCTCTTTTTTATCAATAAAATCCAATGCAGGCGGCCTGTCTCCTTTTCTCACAAACCTGAATTTCAGCGGATTGCCGCTTATCTTTGAAAAATCATCTGTCACTGTTATCAGGTCGCCGTTTTCAGGATTAAGTTTCTCAATCGGCTCTCTCTCAATCTTCATCTTGCCGTCCCAGTAGTATGTCTTGAATTCCGGAGTGTTCACATCCCTGCTTATGTTGTAATGAAGATATTTTATGTCGTTGTCAATCATGTATGCAACAACCCCATACAGCCTTTTCAATCTCAAAGGCAGCACAACGCTGAATTTAAGGCTCTTTGAGCCTCCCTGCTGGCTTTCAAGCATGACATTCATATTGAGGTTTGCAGTGACATCCTCTTTCCCTATTATTATATCGCCGTAAGGGCCGTCTATCTTTATTTCGCTGCCCGTGATCTCCTTAAGCGCATTCATATTATCGGTTATGCACGCAGAGACATCATTTATCATCATATCTTTTATTTCCTTTTGGATTGAATCGCTTCCATAAGAGCCAAGAGGGCACGGATTTGCATAGACAAACATTGAAACATCATTTGGGCCTTTGGTTTCGCACAATGGCACAAGCTGTTTTATGGATGTGACTGATGCAGATGTTTTTCTCATTGGATGCAGGCTCTTTTTCAGGGCCTGCGGATAATAGATCTTGGATATGTGTGTCGGCGGATTCAGATTATCCAGTTTCCCAGCTAATTTTTCAGAATCCATCGCAGGGATCACCAGCTCTTTCTTCCCGTCTTTTTCCACTTCCACAGGCATCACAGGATTATTGTTTATTGTTACGGGCGTGGTTTTATCTGCCAGATCATATTTTCCGCCGTTATAGGCAATCTTCTGTACACTTGCCTCAACAGAATTTTTCATGCAGGAGGTTATGAAATCCTTCACTTTTCTTGACTGCTCCAGCTTCTGCAGGACATCCTCTTTTTTAGTCTCAAGCCTGCCTGTCTTTGCCGCATTTGAAAGATAGAACACCATGCCGAATGCTATTATCATGATTATGCCGATGAGGATGAATGCGGTTATCTGGGATTTTTTGTTTGGCATGGAAAGCCTCTTTTGATGCTAAACAGAAGTTTATTTTTATCTATCTTATCACTTATTATTGAAATTTCTGGCCATATTAACTAACTATGCTGGTTGTCAGAGCGCATGGATTCCCTTCCCATGATGCCGTCAGCTTAAACGCTTCTTCTGCATATTTGCCTGCATCACCCTCAATACATTCGTTTAGGCCACCATAATTTTCTTTGCATACAACATATGCTTTTATCACTATTTCAGCATCTTTCACTTCTTTTTCATCTTTTGGCGTATATTTATATATAAATTCCTCAAATGCAGTTTGGCGTTCTTCAAAACACTTTTTTAAATCTATTGCCTGTCCGATAATACTTTTTGTCTTTATGCACTTATAATTGATACATCCATAATTTTTATCATTATATATTCTGCTACAGGCTGCATTATCAGTGCATTCTATATTATCTCCAAGCACACATACGTTATCTGCGCAGGTATAATCATATTTACATTCTGATGCAGGCGTTCCGGGATTGAGGCATTCTGATGCTTTCCCTTCCAAAAAGTTCCCAAAGAAATCCCTGAATCTCTCTTTTTCTGCCGGCGGCGCATCTCTTAATTTTTCAGCAACCTCCTCTCTTCTATTTTGTATGCACTCTGCATTGCTCCAGCATTCTATGCCTGCGCATTTTCCGCCTTTGCATGCCTGCTTGTAAGGGCAGTTGTCATTTGTCCTGCATCCCTCTGCGCACTTATTATTTTCACAGATGCTGCCTTTTACGCATTCATTGTCTGATGCGCATTTCGGCTTTTCTTTATGCAGGTTTAAGATTCCAAATCCTTCAATCTGCTCTGTTGTATAATCTTTTTTAAGGCCGCGCAAAACAGGAGCATATCCCTTCTCATCTTTGGTTATTTTTTCAAATGTGTGTATCAAAATGCCTGATATCGGCATATCTTTTTCCATATAGCTGGCAATCTTTCCATCAGGAAAATTGATAGAGTACCCGATATATTCCTCAAAATTTATCCTATCCCTGGGCAGGTCAATCTGTATCTGGTCGCCCGGGTAGATATCAAACATGCCTTTAGTTGCTGTAATGGCGGCGCCAGTCACTGCAGGCAAGCCCCAGTTTTTGTTATATCTCGGCAGTTGCTCCTCTTTTCCGCCTGAATCCCCTAATCTTGTCCCTGTGGCAAGCTTCTGCCAGGCATCTGCATCATACTCATCATCAATAAAAAATTCAAAATTGTCATTGCTTTTCACATTTACGCCGCAGTTTAATCCTGATTTTTTTACAGGCTCAATTTCGCATAAATTAACCCTGATATTGCCGTAAGTGATGCGCATCATGCTGTCATCAGCAAATGCTATGATATAGCTGTCTCCTTCTTTCGCAATATATAATCTGCCGATCATCGCAGGATTGCCTGCATATTCAAGCCCGCCTGCGCTGCCAAGCAGTTCTTCTACCTGCACAAGAACCTCCGCATATCCTAACGGAACCACGCCAGTGTACGGATTTATCCCATCATCTTCGGGAGTATAAAGGATGCTCTTCAGGCCTTTGCTGTACCACATATTTTTTTTATTGCACTGCTTATACTGGAAGATATTATCCGGGCTTTTTGCTGCATCATCGCAGTAACTATGGCGGTTACCCTGCATTATGCCTTCTTTAGCTATGTCAAACAGATTAAGAAGTGAATAATCGGCAGAATCCCCTTCTATGTTTATATCTTCCTCTGAGGAAAGGCCGAAAATTATCTTATTTGCAGATGCCTCTTCCCATCCGAATAGCTTATTCAGCCATGCCGCCAATCCCTGCTTTCCTTTTTCAAATTCCATGACACAGCCTTTGTTATATGCCTTTCCCAGAATTTCGGCTGCTGCCGGCGAACCGCTTGGAACTGCATAATCAAACTTATTGCCAACTCCATTGAAAATATGTTCAGTGTCTCCGCATGAAAGGCTGAAGTGGTCTTTGAATCCACCATTTTGGCTAAGCGAAAAAAGCGCAGCTGCGATTGTATTAAGCTTATCAGCCCAGCCGCCGTTGAAACATATATAATCATCTTTGACGCCTGTGCTGTCAATATTGCTGCCCGTATTGCCAATATTGCTGCCTATGCTGCCAACACATTTCTCGCCGTCATAGCATTTATCTTCTTGGCATATCCCACATTCCTTTGAATTGGGGGCGCATTTTTGTATTCCTTCTGCCCATTTGCCTGCATCACATTGCAGCCCTGTATCGCCTTCATTCAGTTTTATGGCCTCTTTCTCCTTAGTCTCTTCTGATTCTTTTGCAGCAGGCCAAAGGCTGCCGGTATCAACACATTCCTTTCCATCCCAGCATTTACTTTCTGCTTCACAGCATCCTGAAACAGAGCCTTCTGTTATTGATACACCTTTTTCCCTGTAAAAAGTTCCTTTGTTTTTTTCCCATCCAGCAGCAACGCATATATAGCCGCTGTCTTTTGGGCCTTCGCATTTTCCGGAAGTAAACTTAAACTTGCTGTCCTTGGTGTCAGGAGAGAAAAAATTAGTTGATGTTGCTTTGCCGTTATCATCTGTCTCTTTCAGGCTGCTCAATGCCGGATCCGCATCACAGGTATAGAGGCCTGTCCCATAATGCAGCACTTTTCTGGCTGATTTTGGGTATAGTTTTGCATTTTTAATCGCTGCATGATTCTTGCCTATCACAGCCAGCTTCATCATAGTATACTGGTCCAGCTTTAATGATATAATTAAACCCGAATCTGCGCTGTCTGCATCATCTGTCTGGCCATCACCAGTTGCTTTTCCTGTCATAAAAGGAAGAATGCCTTTTTTTGCATCAGCTAATGTGCCTGTTCCCGGAACTGATCCTTCCGGAGGTATTTCTATAATGATGTGGCCTGCTGATGACATTGTTCCTGAAACTGCCGCATGAGTGCCTGAAAATCCAATCGTAAGGCTTGTCGCTTCCTCAGGCGCAACATCTGCCTCAAAAACAAAAGTTTCTCCGGGAATGCCTTTTAAGCCGATCTTTCCTGATGAGATTGATGGTACGCTGCTTCTTAATAGCGAGCCGCTCTCACTGATCATATTTTTCAGATTTGCCAGATTTGTTTCGGTCAGGAAGCTGAATTCTTCTGCATCGCTCAATATGCCGTCGCTCTCTATTACTGTTCCGGCAAAGCACCATACATTGTCGTCATTATAAAACTCACTGCCGTCTTTATTAGTATCATCCCCGCAGCATCTTGAGCCTGTCCATGCGCCCTCTCCTGCTGCTTCTGCGCAGGCTTCTACATCATCATCAGGCTCAAGGCCTTCTTTTTTGATATATTTTATCGGATAGAAGCATGCATCTTGTATGCTAGCAAAGTCTGCATCATTAAATATACGATAATAGCCCCTGCTTTTTTTATTTTTAAAATCTTCTGCTTCATCAGTTATTGACCCTTCTTTGATAAGCTCTCCAAAAAAAGTTTTCTTTCTCGGAGGCTCGTAACCAAATTCATCTTTTTTATCATAGTAACTATCTTCCAAATTTTGTATTATTGGGCTTTCCGTGGAAAAATGTACTGCTTTTTCTATAAGCATATTAAATATATTATTGCATTCATTTTCGGTCAGTTCATTCTCCTTTCCTGATCTATCAGTTATTTTACTCTGCCTGCAAAAAGAGGATGTAGCCTTTTCAGTTGTGAAAGAGTTATCACCGTCATCATATACCCTGTACCCAGTATAATCAGAACATAATCTTACAGGCATTCCCTCATCCGGAACATTCTCACACGGCCTCCTGTCGCCGTTTTCCTCCTGATTGTCCACGCAGAAGAAGAAAAATCCTTCATGTCCGATAAGTTTATTGGCAGTGCTAATACCTTCAAGCTTTTCTTCCTGCAGGCTTATATATTTATCCAGCACATCTGCTTCAGCTGAAGTTCTGGATGATTTTTCTTTCTTAATCAGTAGCCGATCCCAATAAAGCCTGTCAGCTTTTATATCAGGATTGCCTAAGGTTGCCCATCCAAAATCCTCAGGAACTTCATCATTAACCAAGCTTGGCTTCCATGGATTATCTATTATCTGCTCTATTTTTCCTGTTTTCAGGTCTTTATACATCAGATATGCTGCATGATGAAGCCCTTTGTCAGAATAAGGCAGCATTGGCTTTTCTTTTATCGGCTCACATCTAGCGCCTTCATTTTCATACCACACACAATGATAATTCTGCCCAAATGCGGTTTTGCAGGAGTATGGGAAAAAGTAACCTATAGCATCCTTCTGGGCATAGTTTTCCTCAACAAAGCACTGCTGTATATGATCTGTGCCTTCGCTGTTGTCATATACAGCACCAAATCCTATAAATACGTCCTGCCCTAACCCAAACAATTCACTTAACAAAGTGCCAATTCCGAAAGTGTATACTCCCGATGCCCATCCACCTGCGCGCTCCCACCAATTAGTTTCTTTTGTGCTTGTTACATCTCTTATATCCACACAGACATCAAAAGCTTTGATATGGTTATGCCATATGCAGTAGCCTTTATTTTTAGCGCTGGTAAACGATCTGCAGATACCATCTCCGTCTTCTCCTTCTTTCCCAAAAATAAGATTTCCTTCTTCTTTTCTGTATGTGGAAGCATCATAACTTCCGCCGTCACCGCAAATATCTTCTAATTCAGCAGGTGATTTGGTTGTTAATGAACCTGTACCGAAGTCAGGTACATGGCCTCCTTGGGCATAAAGAACAAGGTCAAGCATGCCTTTTGCAGGTTGGCAATTAAGGCAATCACTTGTTTTAGGAGTTTCAGCACCGCCGGCATCATTGAAAGAAATAAGTATTAATATCGCGATTATTATTAAAAAAAATCTCTTTCTCATCATAGCCCTCTTTTCCGATATTACAACCTTTATTATTTATAAATATTGTTCTAATTTTTTGAGTTTTGGCTTTGTTGGATTTTATCATGAACAACATCCATTCTTAGCGCATTTCTGTTATGTCATAAATAAGATATTATTATACTCAGTATATATTGGTTATAGAGAAATCATCATAGAAATCCATTATCTTAAAAAACCATTTAGCGCAGTTCGCAATAACCTGCCTATTGAGCGCAGTGCAAAATCCACGGCAGTCCACCCGGAATCAGCCTCTGGCTAATTTTTCACCTACGCCCCTGAGCTCAGCGATCCTGGCTGCAGTATCATTGGCGCACAGGCCTATGCAGTGCGGTATTTCAACAATCCTGTGGCCGTTTGCTCCTGATCTTATTTTTATCATCTGTTCGCCTTCATGAGGTTCCCCTCTTATATTATTGATCACATACCCTCTTACCTTCCCCCCAAACCCTCTTAATACCATGACTATCTGGCGCATCTCTTCAACAGGGCTCTCTTCAGGGATGCAGACCACAAAATAATCGGCTTCTTTTATCGCTGCCGAAACTTCCGCCAGCCTTTCAGCATATACATTAAAATTCTCAATATATTCGGATTTCAGGAATGCGCTTGCCGCAGGATACGCCACTGCCATCGCCCTAAGCTTTGCCCAGTTGCTGTCTCTTAGGCTCTTTATCCTTGCAGTCATCAGTTCAACGGATGACAGCATGCTTTCAAGCCCTGCAGTAGCCTCAACATCCACAACTATATTTTCTGCATCCTCTATTTTTGCATTATGAAATAATTCCACAAGAGAAGCGAATTTTGAAATATATTTCATGTCCAGGGGCAATCCCAGATAAGTTGCAGCCATATCACAGTATGGAACCAACCCCAGATCCCCTTTAAACTGAGAAAAGTATCTTTCTATGCAGGCGTCGTCCCTTCTGTCAATGTTTGATATCGGCGTGAAGCCAAGGGGTGCGGCCAGAGCCACACTGAGATTATCAATCCCCGTGCATGCTGACCTGTTATAAGGCAATTTTTGCCCGTTGAGCGCAAGCACCCTTGGTATGGCATGGCCGCCGTCAAAATTTATGATATTTACTCTGCAGCTGCCTGCCTGATGCAGCGCATATGCTGCTGCGCATGTGCTCTTTCCGACTCCGCCTTTGCCCGCGAAGATTGTTGTTTCCATGCTGGTATTGCCATGATTGGTTGATTATGCAGTTATAGGGGCTAACGTCCTATCATTAAAGTGATTCACTATAACTGCTCAGTTAAATATGCAGTAAATAACCAGCGCAGATAGGATGTTTATAAAACTATGTTTTCAAAGTAGGATATATTTATTTCAGCAAGATCATATTCAGATACAGGCAAAGATAACCCGCGGCAAAAGGATAATCTCAGATTTCTTCAATCCCTTCTATCTTCTTTCCTTCTATTTTCTCCCTTATCTTTTCCTCAACGCAGCTTAATGCCTTCTTCGCCTCTCCCTCATTCATCCCGAGAACAACACCGAAGCTTATGAGATCCGAGGCTCCCCTCATCCTGTACGGATCATCCGCAAATGAGGCAATGCATAAATTAACCTTATATTTCCTGCATAACCGCGCATTCTGCTTCATCCTTCCCATCATCTGCGGCAGCTTATTGCCGGTATCATCAATCAGCATCCCAAAGCTTATTCCGATAAGCTTATTCCGCTTTGCAGCGATCTCACACAAAATATGGTTAAGCCCGGAATTCCTCTGGTGCATGAAATCCTTTTCCATGTGGCTTTCCATGCCATAGGCAAGGTCAATATCTGTCTTTTCAAGAATATGCCTTGCATTATTTTTCTCACTGCCATGCGCAGAAAATAATCTTAAGCATCCTGAATACAGCCTTAATTTAGTCTTCTTCTGCAGCCCGGAAAGCCTTTCATCGCTGATCCTGTTTGCGAAGTACAGGCTATCAAATCCAAGCTTTTCCGCCATAACAATAAAATCCTCTTCATTGTCCCTGTTGAATATGATGTCAATCATTGTTTGCCTTATCCCGGTGTCATCTTTAATCTTTTAGTTTGCCTAATATGATGCAGGCATTGCAGACATCTTTATTGGTCGGCTCTCCGCATCTGCTGCATATATTGACTTCTCCTTTATTATAGTATTGCTTAAGCTTCGGCAGTATGCCGATAAAGGATCTTATGATGTTCTCCTTTATCTTCTCCCTGCTGCCCATGCTTAAAAACATTTTCTTTATTTCCCTCCTGTAGGCATCAGAAGAGCATGGGCATTCCCCATATTCAATCTTATAGCCGAGCTTTTTGCAGTAATCCGTAACTTCTTTTTCGCTGCAAAAATAAAGGGGCTTTACTCTCTGCACAAAATTTTTATTATGCCCAACTCCGGATTTTGGCCCAAGTCTTGCGCTGAACCCCAGATTTCCGCGGAAGAGATTCATCATGACAGACTGGGCTTCATCATCCATATTATGGCCCGTCACAATCACATCCGGATTTATTTTCTTCGCCTCTCTGTTGAGAAGATATCTCCTCAAGACCCCGCATATTGTGCATGATTTCAGCGGATGGCCTTTTGAATTCAATACGGATCTTATATAGCAGAGGGACATCCCAAACTCATCCCTTAGTGAAATTTCATGCAGTTTTACTCCGATATCCCTGCATATAAGCCTCAGATTCTCAAGATTTT
>Ga0208375_1003183_pt1 | contig 14324 bp, 16 predicted proteins | sample RifOxyD1_FD_184038 | JGI IMG/M metagenome (GOLD analysis project Ga0208375, IMG submission 184038) | Soil microbial communities from Rifle, Colorado - Rifle Oxygen_injection D1 (SPAdes) | ecosystem: Environmental > Terrestrial > Deep subsurface > Rock core/Sediment | place: Rifle, Colorado... | reverse complement strand
CTGTTTTATATAATTCATCTTTTTTTATTTTTTCTCTAAAAAAATCTTCAGTTATTCTTTCGTTCACCATTTTTTAACCTCTAATAATCTAATAAAATTTCTTGTTAATAAAGATTGTTATTTATTTTTTAGTGGCAATTTTTTCATCGCAAAACTCTTAAACTCTTTCTCACTAAAATAATTATGAACTTAAAAAAAATTTCCGACTTTGAATGGGAAATTCCAAAAGAAAAAAATTCTTGCCTGATAAACATAAGGTAAAATTTATATAGCTCAGTTTGTTTAATACTTAATGAAACTTGATGAAAATTTAGCAACAATTCACGCCTATTTATGTGCAGATGGTTATGTAATAAAAAACCCGAAGAATAGCAAATATAAATATTTTCATATTGGATTTAGAAATACCCATTTAACTCTTCTAAAGGATTTTCAAGATAAATTTAAAAAAGTTTTTGAAATAAAACCACATTTAATAGAAGGGCAAAGATGTAGAATTGGTTCAAAAGAAATTTATGAAAGGTTAACAAAAAAATTTGGAAGTTTTTATTCTTGGGAATGGAGAATGCCAAAATTAAACATTGAATTAAGTAAAATCTGGCTTAGATCTTATTTTGATTGTGAAGGATGGGTAACTTGTCAAACACATCAGAATAGGATGATTGGCGCTGATTGTGTCAATAAAATAGGTATTTATCAAATTAAAGAAGCGTTAGAAAAGATTAAAATAAAATCTAAATTAAAAAAAAGAAATACAAGAAATATTTTTTCACTGCAAATTTATGGAAAAGAAAATTTAGTAAAATTCAAAGAAAATATCAATTTTCTTCACCCCGCTAAAAACGAAAAATTAAATCAGATTATAAAAGATTTTGTGGAGTACAAATGGGATTATCCTAAAGAACAGGAAAAATTAAATAATTTTATTAAAAAAATATTAAAAACAAAAGCAAAAATAAAAAAAGATGCGGGAATTGTCAGGATAATCTCTAAAATAGAGGATAATCTTGTAAGATTGCAGAAAGAATTATATTTGCGGTTTAATATCGAATCTAAAGTAAATAAACGAATAAATGGGATTGGAACTGTTTATTTTGAATTAAATATTAATAAACAATTACAAGTTAGATCATTAATTGATAAAAATTTAATAAATGAAATAGAAATACAAAAATGGAAAAACAGATAATTAAAAAAATAGATGAATATGTTTTTAAGATTGAGAAAACGGGGAACATGAATGCAGATGTAATAATATTTGCTTCGCAGAAATTACTTGAAGATATAAAACAAGATGATACACTAATTCAATCTAAAAATATGGCTTCGCTTCCAGGGGTTCTAAATCCAATTGTTGTTTGTCCAGATGCCCACCAAGGGTATGGGGCATGTATTGGGGGAGTTTCAGCAATGGATATAGAAAAGGGGACTATAAGTCCGGGTCAAATTGGCTATGACATAAATTGTTCTGTGAGATTATTAAAAACAAATTTGAAAATTCAAGACATAGAAAAATTCAAAAAACAAATTATAGAAAAACTTTTTAAAAATGTTCCGTCTGGCGTCGGAGAAAAAGGAAAAATAAAATTAAGCAAAGAAGAATTAGATGAAGTTTTAAAAAACGGCGCGCAGTGGGCAGTAAAAAATGGCTATGGGTTTGAAAAAGATTGGAAACATACAGAAGAAAATGGAAAAATGGAAAACGCAAATCCAAACGACGTCGGGCAAAGAGCAAAAGCAAGAGGAATTCCTCAGCTTGGAAGTTTGGGTGCAGGAAATCATTTTTTAGAAATTCAATTTATTGATGAAATCTTCGACGACAAAATTGCAAAAAAATTCGGATTAGAAAAAAATCAAATTACAATTATGATTCACTGCGGTTCCCGCGGACTAGGACATCAAGTCGCAAGTGATTACATAAAATTAATTGAAAAAGAATATGGATTTCCAGAATATGATAGGGAATTAATCAATGCTCCGATAAAATCTGAGTTGGGAAAAAAATATTTTTCAGCAATGTCGTGTGCTGCAAATTTCGCATTCGCAAACAAACAAATGATAACTCATTGGGTCAGACAAACTATGAAAGAAATTTTCAAAAATTTTAAAGCAGAAGTTGTTTATGATGTTTGTCATAATATTGCAAAATTTGAAAAGCATTTTATCAACGGAAAAGAAAAAGAAATTCTTGTAATGCGAAAAGGTGCGACTCGTTCTTTTGGACCAGGAAGAAAAGAAATTCCAGTAGATTATCGTAGTATCGGACAACCAGTAATAATTCCCGGTTCAATGGGAACTTCATCTTATTTATTAATTGGAACAAAAAAAGCAGAACAAATTTCTTTTGGCTCAACAGCACATGGCGCAGGAAGAAAAGAAAGTAGAAGTAAAGCATTAAAAAATTTAAAAGGAGAAAAAATAAAAAAAGAATTAAATGAAAAAGGAATTGAAATTATTTCTGGTTCAATAAAAAATTTAGCAGAAGAAGCCCCGCAAGTTTACAAAAATGTCGACGAGGTTATAGAAGTTTCAGACAAAGTTGGATTAACAAAAAAAATCGCGAGGTTAAAACCTTTGGCAGTTATGAAAGGATGAAAAGCTGAGAAAATCTCTCGAAGGATTTTCTGAGCCACAGAAATTTCAAACAGAAAAAGAAAATTTCTGTGGAAACCTAAGGTTTCTTTTCTAACTCGCGACCTCGCTCGGATTTTTACTTCTCGCCAAATCTTTTTCTTTTTTGATTTGGAGGGGACAGAAAATTTATTATTTTCTGTATTCGTTTCACAAATTTCTTTCTCGCGAAATCGCTCGACTTCCTCTTTCTGTTTATAAAATTTTTTCAAAGAAATTTTGGAAAGACAGAAAACATAGAAGACAAATAAAAAATGTTTTCTGTATTCCTGAGACGAGGCATTTTTCTATGCCTCCTGCGATGACTCATAAAAATTAAAACACGAACCAAACAAAAACTAAAATTAAAAAACTAATTAAAAAAACAGGGACAAATGCAATTCCATTTCTGATTAAAATTTTTTTATTTGACTTTTGAAGAAGCTGAATTTCTTTTTTGTTTAACCCTTCCCATTTTGCGTTAATTATTTTTCTATTAATTTTTACAGATTTGTAAAGCCAATCCCCTTCTGTTAATTCTTTGGGAAAAATTTCTTTTATCATACATGATTCATCAACAGCTTTTGCATAAATATAAAGAAGGGGCAAGATGAAAATGAAAATTCCTAAAATTAAAAATAAGCTATTTACAAAACCGATGATAAGAGTAATTAAACCGATTAATGAAATGAAATTTATGATTTTTTTATTTTTTACAAAAAGATTTTTATATTCTTGTTTGAAATTTTTGAAATTTATCGACGACAAAACCAAACTCCAAACCCCCCCATAAATTCCTCCAACAAATAAAAAGATTAATAAAAATAATCCAAAAATTTTTAAATTTTGAGAAAAACTATTTGAAAAACCAAGAATTGTTCCAAGAGAAATCATAAGTTTTGCGTCGCCTCCTGCAAACAGCCGAGAATAATAAAACAAATTACCGATAACAAAAAAAATTCCTAATCCGATTAAACCCTGATAAAAAAATAAAAAATTTTCTGAATTAAATAAGCTGTAAAAAAATCTGAACGCAAGAGCAAAAATTATCAAACTAAAATTAAGCCAGTTTGAAATTTCTCTTTGTTTCAAATCTTGAATACTTCCGAAACTCATCCAAACAATCGCGAGAGCAATTAAGAAAATTATTTCAAACATCTCACTAAAGATATTTTAAACTATATAAATTTTTATCAATCCTTTCCAAATCTGTCTTTGTAATCCACAACTTCGCTCGTCTTGAACCAGAGTGCGATTTCTCTTTCTGCATTTTCTTTAGAATCAGAACAATGAATTACATTTTCAAAAACAGTTGTTTCAGAATGTATTCTTCCAAATTTTCCGCGAATTGTCGTCGGCGGAGCTTTTTCAGGATTTGTTTCTCCTGCAATTTCGCGAACTTTTTTTATCGCATTTTCTCCAGCGTAAACTAAAGCCAAAACCCGATCAGTATGAAATTTTCCCTGAATATAATCTATAATATTTTTGAAAACTTCTTTTCCTTTTTCTTCTCCAAATTTTTTTTTCAGTGATGGCTCTAATTCAGAATAATGTTTTCGTGCGATTTCTTCTGTAACTTTTACAACTTTCGCGCCAACAATTTTTAATTTTGTTTCAGATAAAACAGTAATTATATTTCCGGTCAAACTTTTTATAAGTCCGTCGGGCTTTATTAAAACAAGGATTCTTTCTATCATAAAATTAATTTTGTTTCTAAGTTTAAAAATATTTGGTTGGGTCATAATTTCTTGTAAATTCAAATTTCTCGTCGCTATTTAGAATTATTTTAAGACAATCAGAGTTGCTTTTGATTTTTCATCTTTTTTATTTAATGCGTTAATTTCGCAAACTTTATTTGTGTCGTCAAAACTATCTGCACTTGCAAAAGCAGTTAAATCATAATATTCGTTTGTATTTGTAATTGACGGTTTTGCTTGTGCATCTCCAGAAATTGTCAAACTATTTACCACCAAATTTTTCAAAATATTTTCTTGAACACTTGTTTTCATTGCAGGTTCTCTTATCTCGCATTCAAATTTATCACAATCAATTTTTGAACAAGTTTCAATTCCCCATTTTGTTTTAAAGGTCGGAATTCCAGAAAGTAAATTACAAGTTGCTCCTTCAATTTTATTTTTTTTCTCGTCTTTTAATTCAACTAATTTTGAACAATAATCATATTTTGATTCTTTTGAACACGCGAGCGAACATTGTCTGCGAACATCTTCAACATTGCTTTTTGAAGCAAGCCAAGGAGCGACATTTTCCCAACCCATCATAAATCCGATTGCGAGAATTACAAGAACAATAAGTCCGAGGACAATTAAAATAATTGTGCTAGTACTCATCTCTTGCCCTCTTTTTGAATGCATATTTTCTTCAAGCGAATTTTATTTATAAATCTTTGTTTCTAAAATTTTCAAGATTTTTACACCACTCCGCTTAGAACTATCGACGACAAAACAAAAAGTGCAAGAATAGAAATAAAAGAAGTAACAATATAAAGAATAATTCCTTTCATTAAATTTTGCCCAAACTTATTTGTTTTTTCTAATTTGTCCTCGCCAGAATCAATTGTCACAAGTGCACCAGTTAAAATAAAAATAATTTGAATCAAATAAATTCCAATTGAAATTTGGAGATAATAAGGCGGGATCATTTTTGCAACTTGAAAAATTCCGTTTGGTCCAACGAGATTTGCTAAAGTTCCAAGACCTTCAACACCTTCACCGCCAAGTTCAGATAAATCTAATTTCATTAAAATAGCAGTAATCATCGACGCTAAACCAACAACGACTCCTGACAAAAGTGGTGCCAAAAAAGTCATATTGCTTTTCATATCAGAAATAATTTCCGCAAGCATATCTCTCAAACGAGCAGTTATCTTATTAATATTTTTTACATATTCTGAAATACTCATCAAACTCATCGCAGCAATTTTCAACCCTTTTTTGCTTGACTCGACAAGAATTTGCATGCTTATTGCAATTAAATCAGAGGGATATGAAACAATCGCCCCTCGATTAGAATCAAAAATAGATTTTTCCAAACTCATTCCCATTTGTTGAATATTATAATTAACTTTTCTGAAAAAATATTCTGTCATCAAACCCTTTGAAGATTCTGCGATTCTTCCAAAAACCAATTCAGGCGGAGTTCCGTTTCCAATTCTGTTTCCAAGTTGAAAAAGAGAATTATTAAATTCTTGTTCCAGCTGTCGAGTATTTTTTCTCGCGACAATTAATTCTTTAGTTCTTTTTTTTGCTCCGATTGAAAAGAAAAATGCAACGCTCAAGGGAATCAACAAACTCAAAAGTAAAGCCCCTGTTCCAAATGGTCCGGAAATTCCCATTCCCCCGTCGAGAAAACCAAAAAATTTGTCTGTTCCAAAAAAACTCAAACCTATTTCAGAAAAAGTATAATCTTTTTGCAATCCAACTAATTCTGAAAAATTTGTATATTGAAAAATAAAAGGCAAAAACCCAAGCAACAAAAAAGGAAGACAAATCAAAAATGAAGTGAGATAAACTTTTTTATTTTTATATTTTGAATAATAAGGATTTTTTTCAAGTAATTCTGTTTCGCCATATCCTCCCGGACGCAACAACAAAATTTTATCTGTCAAATAAAAAACAATAAACGGAACAATCATATTAAACAAAACAACAACATGGTACCATTTCAAAAAATCTCCAATCATCGCACTTGCAAGAGGAAGTAACGCAAGTCCTAGCGTCGGTAAAACCACTCCAAGCATATAAACATTTGTCAAAGGGCTTCTGACTTCGTGCGTAAACAAAAGCATTTTGTCATAAACTCCGTCGAGAACTACTTGCAAAGATTTTTCCAAAATAAAAATTCTCCTGTCTTCGCTCGGCTCAAACAAACTGCTCTGAATCAAATGAAAAGATTCTATAAACTCAACAGAATAATCTCTCCAAGTTTCAAGATAATTATCCAAACTCTCTTTTATCGACGAGAATTTCCCAATTTCAACATCATAAAATATTTTTTTAAAATCAAGTGCGAGTGGCGGAGAAAGATGTTCAGACGCAAATCCAATTGCTTTTTCCAAATTAGAAGTGTGCCTCATATAAACAACAATATATAAAATTGCTGGAACCATTTGCGAACTCGCTTTCAATCTCCATTGATTTGCTAATCTCCGAGGATAACCTTTTACAAAATAAAATAAAAACATAGAAAGAATTACAATTAAAATAAAAAATGAAAAGGGGAATTCTGCAATACTTCCCTTGACAAATGCGATTGCAACAGAAATAATTAGACCAATAAAAAAAACTGCAATTAAACTCATGACGCTCAAACCCAACGCCTGCCATGGCTCAACATTCAAATGCGCGACATTTAAAAATTTAGAAATTTCTTTTGAATCTTTTTCAGAAACTTTTAATTTAATTAGATTCCCCAAACTATGACACCATTTTTCATAACGAGAAAATTCTGGAATCATTTCTTCTCTGAATTTCAAATATTCATTGCTTTTTCCAACAACAGAACTTTTTATTTGATTTTCAATTCTCGCAGAATGTTTTTTCAAAATGTCGTCGACGCGCGGTTTATCTGAAAAATTATCTTTCATCATCAAATAACCAATTTAATTTATTTCTATAAAAGTGAATTTTCCCTTTTTGTTTAAGTTTTTTCAAAAAAGTTTGAGTTTTCATAAAATTTTTCTACCCCTTTTATTATAACATAATCCTTTTCTATTTCTTTAATCAGCAAATTCTCTTTATTATATTTTCCTATTTTAATATTCAACTTCATATTTATTTTTTCTATTTCTGATTTTATTTTATCATCAGTAGTTTCTACATAAACGTCGACATCGCTATTTTTTTTAGATATTCCTTTTGCATAAGAACCAAACAAAACCGCGAGTTTTATTCTTTTGTCTTTTTGTACTGCTTCGATTATCTTCCTAAGTTCAGGATATTTTTTCAAAATCTGTTTTAGTTTATAATTCTCAGCCATAAAAATAAACGATTTTGCTTCAGAATTATTTTTTAGAAAATAAATTTTATTTTTTCCTTGTTCTTTAAAATCAACAACATTTTCTCTGGAAAGAATCTGGATTTTTCTCAAAATAGTCATATGGTTTGTCTCTAATTTTTTGGCTAATGCACGGATGTGCATTTCTTCTTTTAACAAAATATTTACAATTTCAAGTTCATAATTTTTTTGTTCCATATGTAACATATTTGTTACAAGAGTTTAAAAATGTTTCTGGAAGATGGAAATATTTTGAGAGGTTATAAACTTATTTTTCCCTTTACAAAAAATTAAATCCCCTTCCCCCTAACTTTTTGATTCAACCATTTTTGCCATTCTGGAAAAACTCTTTCGCTTAAAGGCAAACCAATTTCTTTATTAACAGAATCTGAAATTTTGTGAAATGCATCGTTAGATAAAATATTAAATTTTGCTTCAAGAATTGAATCATCATTAATTTTTTTTGAAACATTTACAATCTCTTCTTTGATTTTCGCACGGAGCAAAATATTATCCCAAACAGCGTCCCAGTTTCCTGCCCAGCCCTTTACATTTCCTGCAATATCTTTTATAACTTCAGAATCCCCATTAATTAAATCTTCAGAGACCTCAAGCTCGTCTTTCTCAACATTATATTTTAATAAATCTACAAAACCTTTTTCTTCAAGAGGATCTTTGCTCCAATGTTTTCTGACTTCAGCAATTTCCAAAACTCTTTTCCACGAATGCAAACCATCTGGGGACTTTATTGGATTTGCAACTGCGATAATATCTGTTGCCTTGAACGACGTCGCTGGAACTTCTAAATCATTTACAACTCTATCAAAAACTGCGTAAGGACTTGCTCCGTGAATTGTTCCTGCAACTACATTTGCCAACGCGCCAACTCTCATTGCTTCGTAAAGTGCTTTTGCCTCTCCGCTTCTGATTTCACCGACGATTAAACTCGAATCCCCCAATCTCAAAGAAGTTCTAATTCCTTCTGACGCGTCAATCTCATTCGTAGTTTTCAGCAACGCGCTTCGCACTTTCATTCTTAAAATATCGTAATTTAATTTCCTCATGCTTTCAACAGGAAGTTCAAGAGTATCTTCAAGAACAATAATTCTATATTGCGGAATAATTTCCAACATCAAACTTCCAAGAAGAGAAGTTTTACCTGACGAACGAGTTCCAGCGACGAGCAAAGTTCGCGAACCATCAATTAAAAAACTTAAAACTCCTGCAGAAATAGAATTAATCATTTTATTTTTTATAAAAAGTGGAAGGGTCCAAGGTTCTTCTCTATGTCGTCGTAAAGCATAAGCCAAACCATCTGGGCTAAGCGGTTGCTGAATAATCGCAACTCTCGCTCTCATTTCTCCAATTTCAAGTTGAGTATCTAAAATCGGGTTGGCTTCATCAAGGGGTCTTCCAGAAATCATTCTAAATTTCGCAGACCAAGAATCCGCGTCTTCCTGACTCGGAAAAATATTTGTAAAACATTCTCCATAGTCCTGATGTTTTAAAAAAATCGGGTTCATAGGAATCGGAGCATTCAGCATAATATCTTGCAGTTTTTTATCCTGAAGTAAAATTTCAATTAAACCAAATCCAACAGTATGTCTCACCAAAATATTCGAGAGATTATTCAAATCAGAATAATTAATTTTTATTTGTTTGCTGTTCGCCAAGTCCTGAATCAAATCTTTTGAGATGTTAAAAAAAACATTTCTAATTCTTTCTGTGTCTGTAAACTCTTCTGCTTTCGGTTGATGTTCAATCAAAACATTTCTCGCGAGATTCAACAAAAAAGTGTGCTCTTCACTAAGAGAATTTTCAGGCGGAGCAAGATGATAAAAAAATTTTGATTCCTCGTCTTTTTTTAAAATTGTAACTAAAGATTTATTTTTGTCGTCGCCAATTTCATACTGGGCAACAATTTCCGCGTCCTCTGGAAGATTTGCAACAAGTCGCGTGAATGTAAAATTTGGAATAACATCTGATTTAAAAATTCTATGATAAATTTCTCTATCGCCTTTTTTATATCCAGAAAAATAAGGAGAAATTTCTTTGATTAATTTTAATTGCTCCATAAACCCAATAATTTTTTCCAAAAGCCGAATATAATTTTCCTGATCAATTTTGTATTGTGTTTCTATTTTTTCTAAATCAACTTTTGCTTCAATTAAAATTTTTTTCAATTCAAAATAACTTGAAATCGGATCTTGTTTAAGTAAATACAAAAAAGAAAAAACAGAATTATAACGATGAGAAAAAAACTGCGAAGAATTTGTAATTAATTTTTCCTGCGAAAGAATTTTTTCCTGCCTAATAAGATAAACATAAAGTTGCGCGACTTCTAAAAGAAAATTTGTTTCCTTTAAATCATAGTTGTAATTTTTTTGCTGAACAAAAACAATTCGCGAAACATTTGGATTTTCAATTAACGCGTCGACAGTTCTCGCCATAACTTCTGCAGAATCAGAAATATCTGGAACAAAATTCGCGCCAAGATAATTTATATAAAGAACATCCTCGCCACCTTCTCGATGAACTTCATAAGAATATAATTTTTGGTCTTTGAAAATCACGCTCATAAATTAGGAAAGAAACAAGTGTTTAAATTATTTTGCGTGCAGGGGGCAAGGAAACAAAGCAAGATCTGAAAATTTTTTTGTTGAATGAAGAAAAATATCTTTGTTCGAAGGAGAATAAACAACACAAACTTCAGAGTATCTTCCAGGATTTAAATTTTCAGAATAAGCAGAGGAATTATGATACATCTATCTTGGATGATGTTCAAATAATTCTAAACTTCCACTCACATCATAAATTTGATAATCTCTTTTAACAAATTCCAAATCAACCTCGTCGAAAAAAACACAAATTGTTCCAACATACATTGCTCCAAGTGAAAATATTTTAAACAAAGGTGTTGGTTGCAAAAAATCTTTATTTTTCAAAAAATCTCGGACATTATCTGCATGATATGTTTGGGGTAAAGAAAAATTTATAAAACTTTTAAATGGAAAAGCAATCCGATTATTAAAACAATCCATGGTAAGATAATATAAAAAGGGTTTAAATTAATTTGTATAATCTGCTTTTATAAAATAAATTTCCAATCATCAAAACAAATTTAAACCCATCAAACTTAAATAAATTATGGAAGAGGCATATCAAAATTCTGGATTTTCTCAGACAAGCATAAAAGATGTTGAAGAAAGACAAAGAATATTAAAAGACAGATTGTTTTTGATCGGAAAGAACTTGATTGAACTACGAGAAGAAAATCAAAGCGAAATTATTGAACTAAAAAAAGATGTGGAAATTTTAAAACAAAATATGAAACGCCTGATAAAATTTTTGGAAATAGCGTCAACAGAATTAACTCAGTTCGCGAAAAAAGAAGATTTAGAAATTCTTGCTAAAAAAATGGAGATTTCAAAATGAGTTTATTAGATGAAGTGATGGGAATGCAACAGCAAGGAATTTCAGAAGGAGAAATAATTGAAAATTTACAACAGCAAGGAATTTCTCCAGGAGAAATAAATGAATTATTAAATCAAGCACAAGTTAAAAATGCCGTCGCTGGAGAGCCCTTTCCAGAAGATAATTTTGAACCAGTTCCGCAACAAGAAACTGAAATGCCTGCACAAGAACCTCAGCAAGAATTTTATCCTCAACAAGATTATCAAAATTATTCGCAAACAACAGATACAGACACTTTGATAGAAATCGCAGGACAAGTCGTTGAAGAAAAATTAAAACCTGTTTTAAAAAAATTAAACGAAGTCAATGAATTCAAAGTTGTCTCGCAATTAAAATTAGAACATCTTGAAAGCAGATTAAAAAGAATTGAAGACGTCATCGACACAATTTATTCTGCAGTTTTAAACAAAGTCGGAGCTTATGGAAAAGATTTGGAAAATGTAAAAAAAGAATTAGAAATGGTTGAAGACATTGTAAAGGGGAAACATAAAAAATAAATATAAACTCCGACGACAAAACCACTAAAACTCACAACAATAAAAACCAACTTTACGAGAGTAGATTTTGTGAACGCCGAAGGCGTTCTTGGGTGGGCGGGTGGGAAGTTATAAGCACGCAAGTTATTTCTCAAAATTTCCCTCATCAAATCCATTTTCCCCACAAAATCCCCAAAAAAATCAGTCATAAACTTTTGATCTTTTTTCTATTTTCGCTATCAGAATTATTTTTACACTTTCTTTTACCTTATATAATGCTCTAAATTTTCCTATCCGATATCTAAAAATTTTCTCGTTGTTTTCTCTTCCAATAAATTTTGAATCAGAAGGAATTGGTGTTTCTTCCAAATTTTTTAATCTCTTTTTAATTCGATCAGAAGTAAATTCGTCAAGTTTATCTAAAAATTCCTGCGCGCTTTGTGAAAGATGCGCCTCAAACATTTATAATCTCCTTGTTTTTCCTTGCTCAAATTCTTTTTCAACTATCTCTAAATGATGAATATCATCTGCAGTTAAAGTTAAGTCCTGTATATTTTCCATAATCGCATTCATTTGAACTCCCAATAAATCCAACTTTTTTAAAATCAATTCTTCTCCCATTTTTTAAAAGATGAAAAGAAGTTTTTAATTCTTTCGGGGTTTTTGCTTTGTCCGGAGTTCTTGATTTTACCAACTTAATTGGCTCGAGCAAGATAGAAAAAGGATGGGTCTCGACGATAGTCGAGTTTAAGCGGGGGTCAAAAATCAAAAAAAATTACAAAAAGATTAACTCCAAACAAAGCAGGGATTTTATTTTCCACCCATCAAATAAATTTCTTTCCCAAATTCTCACTTTTCAAAAAATCTTTTTTCCCAAAATCCAAATTCCCAAAATTATCGCCAAAGAAAAAATCAGCCACTCAAAAATTCCATTAGTTTTTACAAATCCTCTGAACTTTATTTTAAGTGGATAAAAAATTCTCACTCCAGAAATATTAAAACAATCTGCGATTAAATGCAATCCAAATCCCAAAATAAATCCGTAAAAAGCAATTTTAGAAATCAAAAAAATAAATCCTGAAATTAAAAACATAAATAAAAAACTATGAACAAAATCCCTATGCCTTACAAAAAATTGAAAAGGGCGAAAAATAAAAAAACTTCCAAGTTTAGAATTTCTTGAATCAATATCTGGAATAAAAGTCGCGAAAAACACAAACAAAACAAAAATAAATTTTTCAAAATTACCTTCGACAAAATCAATTAAAAAAACAACTGCTAAAAAACTTAAAGCAAGATGGGTTCGAATCAACATAATTTAAAAAATAAGGGGGGATATTTATAATCTTGTAAATCAATTAAAAAAATTAACTTGTTGCTCTTGTCCACAAACCATTTGCAACATCTGCAAAAGTTGTTTTTTCTTGTTTTGTTTTATTCATATTAATTATAAAAACCACAATTAAAATAAAAACCGTTACAAAAATAATTGTTCCTCTCCATTGATACCACAAGTCAGCAAGAGGCGAGTTCATTGCTTCTGCAACATCAACCAGAATATAAATAGCGACGACAATCATTGCTCCATAAACCAAATAAATTGAAGACGCATCTTTTGGTGAAACCAATCCAATTAAAATTAAAACCACTAAAAGTATAACAAGGCCAACTCCAAGACGAGGAAAAATTTCTGCGAAAAATCTCGGAACCAAATCAAATTGCAAAGCCATTAAAGCAACTGCAAGCGCGATTATTGGCGGAATAGATTTATTTTCGTGAAAAAGTTTCATCTGACTTATCAATCCAAACACCAAAGCAAAAATAACTAAAAAAGGAAGAAGATAACTAAAAACCCCCATTTGTTCAAACTGCATTAACAAAGTAGAAATTTCTCCGCCTCCAAAAAATCCGTAAGACGCCAACACCTCAAACATATTTTATTTAATAAAAAAAAGTTTATAAATCTTTGTCTGATTAATTAGATATGAATAAATTTATTTTCTGGACCCCGAGAATCTTAATTATTTTATTCGCGCTTTTTTTAGCCATATTTTCTTTAGACATTTTCGGCAACAATTACACCTTTCTTGAAACAGTCGTCGGATTATTTATGCACAATCTTCCGTCAATTATTTTAATAATTATTTTAATAATCTCTTGGAAACACGAATTAGTCGGCGCGATTATTTTTTCTTTTGTCGGACTTGCGGGAATTTTAACAACAATAATTTTAATACCAACGATTCAGGAAAAAGGAATGTTTAATCCAATATTTATAATTCTCGGAATTGTCTGCACAACAATCGGAATTTTATTTATAGTAAATTGGAAACAAAAGAAAACTAAATAATTTAATTTATCGTCGACAAATTAAGATTTCTTTTTATCTCCGCCACCACCAGAACCGCCAGAATTAATTGCCCAAGCCAAAGCCCCAGCAATTATTGCAATAAAAATTAAATTCACCCAAAAAGTTTTGCTCCAGTCCTGTTTGAAAAGTAAATCAAAAATTTGTAAATTAACATCAGACGCCCAAAGTAAAGCAATCACAACTGCAATAACAATCACAATTCCAGAAAACCATTTTAATCCTTTAGAACTCATAAAATCTGTTGTTAGCTCGTCGCCAGAAACAAATCCCCAAAGTAATAATCCAACAAAAATTACTACAATCGCAACAGTCAAAAATAAAACCATATTACCGACGATAATTTTCGGAAAAACCGCACCGACGAAAATTAAACTAATAAC
>Ga0208375_1003182_pt1 | contig 14324 bp, 10 predicted proteins | sample RifOxyD1_FD_184038 | JGI IMG/M metagenome (GOLD analysis project Ga0208375, IMG submission 184038) | Soil microbial communities from Rifle, Colorado - Rifle Oxygen_injection D1 (SPAdes) | ecosystem: Environmental > Terrestrial > Deep subsurface > Rock core/Sediment | place: Rifle, Colorado... | reverse complement strand
ACACTACCAGAACGAAGAGAGATTTTCTACTAAGCCTTCTTTAAAGGAATATTTATATACCTAAGAATTTCTTAAAAGAAAAGAGGTGAGTATGATGAAAAAAACACTTAGTATGATTATTGTTTTATCTTTGTTGACTTTACTGATAAGTTGTTTTCCTGCAAAGGAAAGCACGCCGGAAGAAACATCAATAGAAGCAGAGTTGCAAGATCTGTTAACTGAAGAAGAAAAAGCCAAGCTGAGCGTGGAACTTGAAACTCAAAGAGAAACATTTGCCGGGCAGGCTCAGAGAGCAGATTTATCAAAAACATATGTACAACCAATAAGTAAGCCTTATCTTTTATTAAAATCAGCGAATGAACGAATTCAAACGGATAAAGCACAGATTGGAACTCTTAAAACATATATCCAGGATAATTGTCCAGGAGCGATACCTGACATTGGAGCAATACCAGATATTGGGGCAACAACTTCCAAAGAAGGAGAAAATGAGGCAACATGGCCAGGAGTAACGGATCCAGACTGGTAACTAACCAGTATTTTTTATATTGTTTTTTGTTTCAGTTTTCTTTTACTGTTTTATTCGCTAAATATTCACGCCTTTTGGATGGGTATGTCCAATCTTCTTTCGTTCTTGGAGGTCTTGGAGATGCCTTTTCCTTTCTTCGTGCATTTTAATTTTCTTTTTACGGATATCTTCAATGAGATGGGAAACATGTTCTCCGCCTAAGAAGTGAGGCAAGATCACATAATCTGCCCCTTCATTATACATCTTAATTGCATCATCTATATCATTTGCAGTGACAATGACTTTTGCATGCTTGTTTACATTGCGCACATGACGGATTAAAAAAAGACTGTCTTTCAATGTAGGAATCGTGGAGATGAGCATCGTGATCTGGGGAAGATTCATCCTCTCAACAATTTCTTCATCGCCTACTTCTCCGTAAATGCAATGATATCCTTCCTTAATCATTCGGGAAATAACTTCTGGATTGTAATCAACAACAAGAACTTTCTTTTTGTTGCGCTGCAATCCTCGCAAAATGCTATATCCAATTCTATTGTGACCACAGAGGATGATTGTGGGTTTAACCGGCGTGGGAAAGTATTCTAAACCTTCAGTAGTGAAAAAGTCAAAGATACGGAGCGGTTTTTTCAGAAGTTTATAGAATGCATCATTGTATTGAATGTAGTATGATGTTAACGTGATAGAAACAAGTGTTAAAATTACAGTGAGGGAGAAAAAATCCTGCGAGAGGTGACCTAAAGTCAGCCCCTGAGCAGCTAGGATCAGAGAAAATTCGCCAATTTGCGCTAAGGCATTGGCAGTAAGAAAAGACGGACGTTTGGTATATTTGAATAATGAGCATACGGTCATGATGATAAGTGGTTTAACTATGATAATTACGCCTAATAACACAATAAAAGGAAGCCACATTTTTTTCATAACAGCCAAGGAAATCCCCATCCCCAAAGAAACAAAAAAGATGAGGGAAAAGAAATCTTTTAAACTTTTAACTTTGGCAATTATTTCCAGATTATATCGTAAGTTTCCCAATGCCACACCAGCAATAAACGCGCCGATAGCCACCGAAAAACCAAGATAAAAGAACGCAAGAGAAAAAGCAAAACAAACTGCTAATGATGAAATAAGGAGAAGTTCTTGGTTCTTCGCCGCAAATTGGAATACCCGAGGGAAGAGATATTTACTGGCCAGGAAGGCAACTAAGAACAACGCCAAAAACTTTACCAGCGCAATGCCAAATAATACCAGATTGAAATCAGTGATTGATGTCATAATAGATAAAGCAAAGATGGCCACAATATCCTGCATGAGCAGAATCCCAAGGATAAGTTTGCCGTGGAGTGTCTGAAGCTCTTTTCTATCAGAAAGAAGTTTCATCACTACCATTGTAGATGAAAAAGCCAGAAGAAGCCCTACATAAGCAGCTTCTAAAGATAAAAATCCTAATAAGAGTGAAACTAAGTAGCCAAGTCCAAATAAGAGAACAGTTTGTATTCCCCCACCAAGCGTAGAAGCAAGGGCCACATTCCTTAATGATTTTATATCCATCTCCAATCCAACTATGAAAAGCAGGAAGGCAATTCCTACAACTGACATGGATTCAATAATTCCCGTGTCAGTTACCAATTTAAAAACAGGAGTCACAAGAATTCCTACGAGAACATAAGCTAAAATTTGTGGTTGTTTTAATATGCGCAAGATGAATGCAGCGATAGCCGCAGCTATGAATATCAAGCCTATTTCCAGAAATAAGTTGCCATCAACACCTGCCACGCCAAACACCTACCAAACTAGTATAGAAAAATGGGCATCTGTTTATAAAAGTTTGTGTTTACAATCTTGTAATTCAGAAGAAGGAACATGTTCCGATCCATAAACGCGGTTACGGCCATCTTGTTTAGCGCGATATAAACGCTGATCTGCCATGTCTACAAGCTTTTCTACACTTATCAATGGATCAAAACCATCATAAGTAGCGAGACCACCGCTTACGGACAACGAGGAATATTTGCCTATCAACGCTGCGGCTTTTTTAATCCCCGTCATTACTCGCTGTGCGATTTGGCATGCTCCGTGTTCGTAAGTTTGTGTGGAGACAACAAGAAACTCATCGCCACCCCATCGTCCAGGAACATCCCTTTCCTTCTTTTTGCAGGAGTCTTTTAATACGGCAGCTAATGTTTGTAACGCTTTATCTCCTGATCCATGGCCATGTTCGTCATTAATTTTTTTAAAATAATCCAAATCGTAAATACCAACACTTATTGGAGCTAATGTTTCTTTTGCTTTTTCTACAGCTTCACTTAAACGGTATTCTAAGTATGAGCGGTTGAATAATTTCGTCAAGTCATCACGTTCCATAAGGAAGAGACGATATGCATTACCTACTTTTATTTGGAGAAGAGGCAATGATGTGTATTGGCTTCTGTCAACAGCATCGACAATGAAATTTGCTTTGTAAAGCCTTCCTATCACTTCATGATTATTGTATCCAAGAAGAACCGTTTTCATTCCATTTGCTTTGTGGAGTTCCCGTAAAAATTCCATTAGTTTATCATCTTTCTGAAGTTCTTCGTCAAGTGAAGAATAGTCAACCATTACAACGTGGCAGTCTTGCGCAGCACGGGCAACCAATTCTTCAGTAGAGGATGTAATTACTTCAGAGGTTGTAGTTGCCTTTAGCAAACTCGTGAGTCCTTCATCTGTACTATTGGTTATAATTCGAGGGTTGATTTTTTGCGTGGTCATTTTGAATATACTGCATATGTCCAGTTGTTTATTTATAAATGTTTCTATTCATAACTAGGCAGTAGTTACAAAAAGTGTTAGGTTCAGTTTTATATATTTCATTACTGTATACTTCATTACCCTAAACGTATTATATTCCACTTCTTATTCTCCTTTGACATGGGTTTTACGGCAATCATCATTGCTTTAGTTCTGGGCATTTTATGCGGCATTATTACCGGCATTACGCCGGGCATTCACGTGAACCTGGTATCTTTGCTGGTATTGTCTTCTTCCACCGTGCTATTGCAGATTACTTCTCCTGTAGTATTAGGCGTATTTATCATTAGTCTAGCCATTACGCATACGTTTCTGGATGCCCTGCCTAGCATTTATTTAGGTGCACCGGATGAAGCGCAGGCCTTGAATGTTCTGCCAGGCCATCGTCTGTTGTGGAATGGAGAAGGGCATAATGCGATTACGTACACGGTCATTGGCGCGCTGGGAAGCCTGCTGCTGGGAGTGATGCTGTTTCCCTTCTTTATCTGGGGAATGAAGATCCTGCAGCCGTACGTGCAAAATATCATGGGGTATCTGCTGAGCGGTGTCATGCTCTACATGATCGGCCGGGAGAAGGGCAGGCGATGGAAAAGCTTGGCGGCGTTTCTGTTGGCAGGCTGTTTGGGATTGCTGGTATTCAGCATTCCGCATTTAAAGCAGCCTCTCTTTCCGCTCCTCTCAGGATTGTTTGGATTCTCACTCTTGGTTGTGAGCTTGCAGCAGAAAGCGGTGATACCGCCGCAGGATGTGAACCGGCCATTGACTTTAGAAAGGAAGCACATGGTGAAAGCAGTGTCGGCATCGACGGGGATGGGATTTTTAGCTGCGTTTTTGCCCGGCTTCGGTTCCGGCCAGGCCGCTATTGTCGCCCAGAATATTGTGGGCGAGATTCGTGATGAAGGGTTTTTGACGCTGGTCGGGGGCATTAACACTGCCAACATGCTCATTTCCATCGCGACGGCCTATGCGCTGGATAAATCCAGAAATGGAGCTATCTTAGTCGTGAATCAATTGCTGAACGGCATAGGATTTAAGGAGATGATGTTGTTTATCGGCGTGGCAATCATCGTTGGCGGAATGGCGGCAATTCTGACGCTGCAGTTGTCGAAAGTGTTTGCGGGATGGATCGTGAAAGTCAATTATGCCAGATTGATTTACGGGATTATTATTTTTATTACCGTATTAACTTTGTATTTTGATGGGATTATTGGCCTGATTATTTTAGGAACAGCCACGGCAATTGGATTGGTCGCTTCTTCCTGGGGTGTGGGAAAGAATCATCTCATGGGCTGTTTAATCCTGCCTGTGATTTTGTATTTTGTGCTGTAAGTAATGTTGCAAGTAATTACTTAGAAAAGAGGAGATTTAAAATTCCATTTCAAATGATGGAATACATAAAATATTTTTTGGTATTTCAAATGACATCATGTTTTTAACTAGATATCCATATCCTTCGTCATATAGGTAGGACTATCGTCCTCAACTAAAAAACCAAAAAGATTATTAACTAGAAATTATTACCTTACTTCATTCTTTTCCTACTTTTGGGAAAAAGAGGTGTTTTCTACGAGCGCTGGGAGAAATTCCAGCGGCTCATAACAACTCTGGATAATTAGAATAAATCCCGTCCACGTTTCTTCTTGTAAATTTCTGAATTTCGCTTTTTTCATCAACAGTCCAAACAAAGACTTTGAAGTTGTGTTTCTGCAAGAAAGAAATCATACCTCGTGTTGCAAGTGTTTTTTGCAGGCTAATGATTGATGCTTGCGCTTTTTTTGCTTTATGTAGAACAATCCTTTTCGTGAGAGGTAAAATGAAGAACATAAACAAATTAAAAATCCTCTGCAGCCATTCATAGCGGATCGGATAGAAAACAAGAACCTTCCCTATATCCTTATTCTTTTTTTTAATTTTTGAAAGCGTATCGCTCCGAGGAGCAGAAATAAAAGTCTTTGCTGCAAATTTAAATTTTGTAATAACTTCTACAACCTTGTCAATAACTCTGGTATCTTTTACATCAAGATTCAACATACATTTCCCTTTCACTAATTTTACGATTTCTTCCAACGTTGGAATCTTCTCTCCTTTTCCTGCATCTAGTCTTTTAATCTCTTTCAGCGTAAATCCCTTAACTTTACCTTTCCCGTTCGTTGTTCTCTCTACTGTCGGATCATGGATTACAACTACCTGCCCATCTTTTGTGAGATGGACATCACACTCAATCATATCCACATTAAGAGAAAGAGCTTTCTTAAAAGACCGCAGCGTATTTTCCGGTTCATTACGGGGTGCACCACGGTGTCCAATTTTAAGCATGGGGAAGGTAAAGAAAAAAAGATTATATACTTTTCTATCCCCATTTCTGAATGCTTTATTTGAACTTCTGGATACTTAACTGTCCTTTTCTTGTTCCTTTTGGAACCTCTTTTACTTCTTCGCCAACTTGTTTCTTCACATCTTCTGCCACTGTTCTGCCAAGAATCTGGCTCAAACTTACGAGATCAATCTTTTTCACATCTCCTAGATCTTTTATACCCTGTGTATACAACTTTCTTGCTCGTACACGGCCGATACCTTTCAACCGCAACAAGGGCAGTAATTCTTCCTTGACGCCATTTTTGACGCGGATGCGTAATTTTCGTATTTCTTTTCCTACATCACGCTGCTCTTGGATTGTTGCCAATTCTTCGCACGCATACAATAACCAATCTGCAATCTCAATCTTCACGCGAATTTCTCCAGGACGAATGTCATGATTTTCTAACAAATAATCTTCATCCCTCTCACTAATCCAAGATTCAAAGAACAGCGCTGTTTTAATGGAATTGATAAACTCGTCATATTCCAAATCATACGCGCTTGGTTCTGGTTCTAGCAACAGACTTATCCTTTTGGTCAATTCTTCCTGAATCAAATCTTGTTCTTTGCTTTTTATTCGTAATAAAGGACGCATTTCCAAGGTATGGCTTATCATCTGCAAAAGAGAAAAACTATTTTTTCCCTCAGTAAAAATGTTAAGACAGTTAAGCAGGTGTTTTGCAGTTAAAGGATCAATGTAAAGTTCAGAAATTCTCCTCCCTAGCGACGTTGCTCGTAATCTTATCGTTGCTTGGACAGCAAGTTTCTGTGCAGATATAAAATCGTTGTTTTTGTCATTATTTTTATCACTATCTTCATCGCCCACTATAATAAACTTCCATTCTTCAAGCAGCTGAAGCATTTTCTCCATAATTTTTTCTAACTGAGGCATATCTTGAAATTGCTGCGCCCAGAATGTTTTTGCAAAGAATTCTTTCATGCTCGTTTTATCTTTAATGATGCCGGAAGAAATCAAAGATAAGATATACGTTCGTAAGACTGGCTCCACAGCGAGCTTAGAATAAATATCCTCAGGTACGCCGCATATATACTTTTCATAAATTTCTTCTTTTTCTGCATCGTTTTTGGCAAGGCAGATGGCTTCTCCATAAGATTCGTATTCCGGCCTTCCTGCCCTTCCGGCCATTTGCAGATATTCCAGCACAGGTATCCATTCCATGCCCCATTTTCCAGAAAAGCGTTTTAACGATTTGATAATGACGCGGAAAGCGGGCAAACTTAATCCCGCTGCTAAAGTCGGCGTGCAGCAAATGATTTTGACATTGCCTTTCCGAAACTCTTCTTCAATCAGATCTTTTTGTTTTTGCAGCAGGCCGGCATGATGGAAAGTAATTCCTTTTTTGATGCAATGACTTAACCGCCGGCATTGTTTCGTTGGCATAGTTGCCGCTTTCAATACTTCTTTTTCCAATTCCGGACAACATAGATTGGTCAGTTTGGCGATATCTTCCGCCGTTTTCTCAGCGCTGGCTCTGCTTGGCGCAAAGATAATCGCCTGTTTGTTCATTTGGAGCGTTTCCAGAGCAAGTTTCTGTATTTCGTCTATCATGTGCAAATCAGGTGTAAAAAACGCAGTGTTTTTTATTAAGGTAACGCAGTTATGCTTTAGAAATAACGTTCATCTTTCAACAACATATATTTTTGTTGAGAAATGCGCAGGCTGGTCAGAAACCAGAGGACTAAATTCTTCATTGAGAACATTTATCATCCATTCTTTTTCTACTGCAGCACGGCCGTCATCAACAATTACCGTGACTCTCTTTACGCCGGGTGTGACAAATGTGCGTTCAATGGTATCTGTTCCTTGCACCGTTTCTTCATGAACTGAGAACTTCCATTTGAACTGTAATTCATCGTCATCATTATCTTTTGCGGCAACATGGAACATAACAGGTTCATGAAGTCTCGCTGTATATTCCGCTGCCGGGAAGTAATCAACAATCTCCGGCAGCTGGTTGACATTTTTAATGGTAACTTTCACCGGATGGATGACATCGTATTCTTTGTCAGAAGCGGCAAATTCCAGAAACTGCACGGTTTTTTCTCTGTTTAGTTTTTTATTCAGAAACTCATTGCTGCCGATCATTCTCTTGAACCAACTGCTCGTATTACTTGTATTGCGGACGCTGGAATAAGAAGGTTTCCAACGCAATACACCATCGGTAAAAGATGCTCCAAGAGGAAGATTGTTTAGGCTGATGCTAATGGTATCATTATCTGCATCCAGAGCTTGAATCTTGAGCGCGAATTGCTGGTTTTCATTCACCGTAAAGTCATCATTAGCGATGAGAAGCAACGGCGGCCTGTTCTTTTCCGCGACGGTTACTTTTACGGGCACCCTTTGGCTTAGATCACCGTCCGTCGCGAGGACGTAGATAAGATGTTCACTTGCTGCATCATACCCCGTCTTCCATACGCCGTTTCTTCGCCCAACTGGCGAGCTAAAATAATATCGTACTACATCGCCATCAGGATCGGTGGCATTTCCCTGCAGAGAGATAATATCCGTTTCTGTAACATTAATGTCCGGTATTGGTTGAAGCAGCGGTTTACGGTTTACATTGTATACAAAGAGATTGGTCTTATTGAAAGAACACAATCCTTTTCCACATGCTTCAACTGTGAGAGGAATATTCTTTTTTTGCAAAATAAATTTTTCTACACGAAGAGCACTTAAAATATCACTAAAAAAATCCCCTTTGCGTCTTATTGCATCATATGATGGTTCCCAGATGAAAGTTTTGTTCTTTTGATAAAGAAGAGAACCAGTTGGTGCTCCCTTCACTGCGAGTACAAGTTCATCGCCATCAGGATCAGATGCATTAATCTTCCAAACAAGTTTGTTTCCTTCTTTTACTTCTAATTTTGGCGGAAGCTGCACAAGAGGCGCCCGGTCAACATTAATCACCGTTATCGCCACAGCTGTTCCACTGCTTGTGTTTCCGTCAAAGGCAGATACTGTTAATTCATAACTGCCCGCATCATCATATGTTGTCTGCCATTCGCCGTTTTTATCTAAAGGCAGTTCAAATTGATACGTAAGAATATCGCCATCAAGATCTACCTGAGAAAAATTGAGCTTAACTCTTTCTCCTTCTTTCACTGTCACGGGAGGATGCGATAGGACGGGTTTACGATTCGTTTTCTGCACAATTACAACCCATTCTTTCGTTGCTGCTGCCCTTCCATCAGCCACCGTTAATTTGAGTTCATGCTTCCCGGCACTTTCATAACTCCAAGAGTAACTGCCTTCTTTCTCCCGTGTAATCTCTACAGTATCTAACAGCCAAGAATAAGTTACAGAACCATTGTCTTTGTTGTCTTTGTCTACTGCATTGGCAAAAAAAGTCAGCGTCTCTCCTTCATTGAGATGCACTTCTGAATCTTCAGAAAAAACCGTTGCAATAATCGGCGGCTGGTTTGTTTTTACAACGACGACCTCTACTCGAGCAGTGGTATTAAATTCTCCATCACTGACTGTAAACGAGGCGATATGCGTTCCTTCATTTCCATAGGTTGTCTGCCAGCGGCCGTTTTTGTCAAATGGTGCTTTGAACACGTAACTTAGCGGATCATCATCTGGATCTTTCACCGCAAGTTTTAAATCAACCTGCTGGGTTTCCTTAACAATTATTTTATTTTCAGTTACTTTTGGAGGTTGATTTTTGTTGGTGACGATAATTTTAACTCTTTCAACAGTCTGTCCCTGGCCATCGGAAGCAGTAATGTCAACATCATATTCTCCGGCATCGTCATAATCTGTCTGCCATTCGCCTTTCTCATCCAATGGAACAGAGTACGTATATGCGACGTTATCATTATCTGGATCAACCGCGTCTACATCTATTTTAATAAAATCAGTCTCTTCAACATAATACACCCTCGTTGCCGCAAGGGCTATATTAATTACAACAAGAAGGACCAGGATGATGACGATGTTCTTTCTTTCCATTTATGTTTTCCCCTTGATTAAGATAAATCACACCGGATTGAGATAATAAAGAAAATAAAAAAGATTACTTTGTTTTGATGGATACATCCACAATTTGCGGCGGCATGTTTACATCGAGTACTTGAACACGTACTTTTTTTGTGACTTTGTCTTTACCGTCATCCGCCGTAATCGTTATCATGTATTCGCCATGATCGGTGAAACTCGTTTTCCAGACGCCGCTATTCCCGACAGGCTCAGTTATGGAAAGTTTAATCTGATCCTCATCGAGGTCTGTCACGACCGGTTTTAATGTGACTGTTTCTCCTTCTTTAACTGTTACATCCTGCACGCCGCTAATCTTTGGAAGCATGTTCACATTATTAACTCGGAGTGAAAATGTTTCTTTTGATTCAAGTTCTCCATCAGTAGCCATAACTATTATCTTATACTCCCCAGCACTGGTATGATCAGTCGCAAATTTCCCGCTCTTTAACGGTTCCGATATCGTCAGAGAAACTGCATCATTGTTTGGATCAATGACTTTTGGTTCAACTACGACAACTTCCCCTTCGTTGACTATGAGATCTTTCAATGCTGCAATAACTGGCGGCACATTAACACGATCTACAACAAGCTTGATCTTCTGGCTGCTTGATAACTTTCCATCTGTTGCGGTTAAAGTTATGGTATATTCACCAACATCACCATAATTGGTCTTCCATTCTCCGCTCTTGTTAAGAGGTTTTGTAAAAGTATACATGACAGAATCATTATCTGGATCTTCCACGTTTACTTTTAGTGATAAGAGTTCGTTTTCCTTCACAGTAATGGTATGTGTTATCTCGTCTTTATTTATTACATCTGTTAAATCTGTTTCGTTAATATCATCTAATTCCGGAAGAACTACTTCTTCAACAACAAGCTCATCTTCTGGCTGCAATTCAGTGCTATTCTGATCGAGACCTAACTCGGTTTCTACCCTCGCAATTTCATCTACCAGGCTGGCTTCTTCATCAGAAACGTTATCTTTGGGAAGGTCGTAAGCTTTATAATTCAAACAGCCTACGAGAAAGACAAAAACCATCACGATGAATATACTTACCACGACTTTTTTCATTACATAACACCCCCCTGAAAACCTGCGAATATTAAAATACCCTCAAAATGGGCACACCTTTTGAATTACATAAATTCATATTTGAAAGTTTCAAGTCGCACTTGAAATTTTTATGATTTCAGAATGACAACTCCTATTTAAAGATTTAGACACAGGAAAATATGTTGTCAAAAATCATTATAATAAAAAGTATAAGAGAATATAAGTCCCTGAGTAAGCTCCTAAGCCCCATTTAGGTAAGCCAAATAAAGAATCTTTTGAGCTTTCTGTCGAGGAAAAAGTGTGATTATATAAATTTTGTTCATTGCTCATAAGAAGTAAAATAGGTATTACTCATTCGAAGACAAATATCATTTATTTTTGTCCTCCACTATATTTATATATTTCATATGCTTTCCTAAATTAGTACATGGTTTCTTTTTTCAAAATGCTCCGCACTGCTGGTATCGCCGCATCAGTAGCATTTTCTTCTCCTGGAAAAATAAGAGCAGAAGAACCAGCACATTCGATTGAATCTGTTCTGAAAAAGAAAGAGTACAAGTTAAACAATGAATATCATCTCAAAGAGAACAACGGAGATAACATACAAAATATAGTTGAAGAAAGAATAGAAATAAAAAAAGAAGAACCGCGTGTTTCATCAGTAACGATTACTCCTCAACGTGAAACATTGGAAGCAAAACTTCGTGCAAAGCCACAACATACACCTTCTGTATGGATGAACCTTGAGTTCGGATATCACCAACTTGATATCAATCCCATTATTCAAGGAATTGTTGATGATATTGAGTTCATAGAACTTGGCCCTTATTTTGCGAAAGAACTTGATATCAAAAAACTAGAACTGATAACCTTAGGAGGCTCTGTTGATTTTCCATTGCATACGATGAGGGTTACGCCATCAACGTATCTTGGTCATAGCATAGGGCTCCGTTTTCACGGAACATCGTCCGATCTTGGTTTTGCAGCCCTGACACGGGATGGAGAAGTTGACAATGTCCAGATTCCTTTTCTGGAAGATGGTTTTTCAATTGATTATATAGCCAGAGCGCATTTTGATTATGCCGTCTTTCCTTCCGTCCACTATGATTTCAACATTTCTTTTGGTGAAACATGGAGACCAGGAATTGCTGTCGGTGTGAGTCTCGGAGCACTCTTTATGAAGAACCGATTAGAATTTGAAGCCTGGCCGCAGGATTACTATGTTCGGGATATGCTCTTAGCATTAATGGATACAGATAAGTTAACGGCGGAATTAGATGTGGAAGGCCAAGGGTTTGTGTCCAAATTTTATCTTGTCCCTTCTCTTGCCTTTAGTAAATATGTGCGTTGCGGTATCCAGATTGGGTTTCAGGTGCAGGCAATTTCCTTGAATACGACAGGCAAAATCAAAATTGGCTACGTTGAAAAAGGTGTTCAAGAGACGCAAACGTATGCAGGGGTCACATTTGAAACTACTGCCAAATGTGGTGTGGGGTATTAAGAAATGGCCCCGGCCGGATTTGAACCGGCGACCTCACGATGTCTACATAACCTAATGTATCAGTTTCGCATCCTTGCGGATCGTGCGCACAACCAGGCTATGCTACGGGGCCGTTAGTGGTGCAAACATAGGTCTTTTTTTAAAGATTACGGCTTATCTAACGAAATATTAATAAATAGAATCGTTCTAAAATTCATCATGGATAAAGATATGCTCTATTTCCTTACCACGTTAGATAAGAAAACAGAGACAGAATCATCATCTCTAGAACAAACAGTTCAATCACAACATGAACCGGAAGAAAGACCTCTAAACCGCTCAAATGCGGAATATGAACTCTATGTTGTTGCTAGACTTCATTACTGGTAGTCTTTATTGTATTTCTAAGAAAAAAGTATGAAAAGTTTTAAGAACATTCCATTGGCGGCAGCGTTCATGGAACGAACATACGATGATCTCATAGAAGCCTGCCAGAAATATCATCCCACATTGCGGAAAGTAATTCATCATTTCCTGGGAGGGGACTCTTGTTATTATGGCGCTGAAGAACACGCTTTACGGGCGCCTTTAATCTGCGGTGCCGTAGCGAGAACAGTACAGCACCTCTTTGCAGCGGAAGGATTCCCCGTTAAACTCGCATATGGTACTCAATTAGGAGAAGAGTATCCGACAGCCGATCATTCTTTTTGTATCGTCAATGTAGGCGAAGAGATAATTGTTGACGGAGCCTATCTTCAATTCTTGAGAGGTTTTAATTTACCGAAAAGTGAAGAGAATAATAATGACCTCTTTATTGCATCTTACACTGATCTTGAAAGGAAGATTCAAGATCTTATCATTAACTATAAAGAAAAAAATAGATTTTTGGATGTGGATGATAAAGAATTACGGCATTATTTATGGCGGTTGTGGGATTATAACAGTTCATCGTATCGCATCACAGATAAAAATCAATTACTCCCTTACGTTGAACGACATCGTGCAAAGGATCATCAGTTAATGCATCCCAATGTCGTGCGATTGATTAACTCCCTGCACGCCTGCGGGGTTATTTCCTGACCAACTCCACCACTACCTCTGTATGATTCGTCTGCGGAAACATGTCGAACAAGGCCGCACTTTTGAGAGTGTACTTGAACTTTTTCAGGTCTTTTGCCAGTTGCTGCGGGTTGCAGGAGATATAAATTATTACTTCAGGCTCTAATTTCTTCAACAGCTGAATAGTTTTCTCATCCATGCCGCTGCGGGGCGGATCAGTAATGACATGCAAAGGGTTCTGCAAGCGAAGTTTTTGCAATTCTCTCGCATCTTTGCCATAATAAACAATATTTTTTACTTCATTGAGTTTAGCATTCTCCCGTGCATCTTGAAGCGCCGGCGGGAATTGCTCGATCAGAATTACATTCTCAAACAAATCAGCATTGATGATGCCAAATGTGCCCACGCCGGCATACAGATCTAATAATTGTCTTCGCCCTGAAAACTTTTCTACTATACCGCGCACGTAGTGATGCATTTTTTCAGCAACCCGATGATTGTTCTGGAAAAATCCCTGAATATTATAGGAGAATGTTTTGCCTGCGAGTGTGGTTGTTAACTTTTCTTTTCCCTTAAGAATAATAAAATTCTCTCCTGCACTTTCGTCACCTTCTGCCGGAACATAGGTAATGAGTACTGATGTTGCCGATGTTTTTGTGGCAAATTCTTTAATCTGTCCCTCTACCGATTCTCTTTTTAAAGAATCTTCATTCAAGGCGAAAGAAATTCCGCTTTCTTTCCCTGTTGTCTTGATTACGGCATATTTCAGTGTTCCGATCTTCTTTTTAGAATCATACGCATCAGGGCTTGGGAAAAAATCCTGCACTTCCCGAAGCAGAGTATTAATCTCCTTTTCGGCGATCACGCAGTGTTCAACATTGACAATGGTGTCTGAATTCCCTTTTTTCCGCAATCCTAAACCCCGAAGATGAAAAATAAACTCCATTTTATTGCGATAGAAATAAGGCTCGCTGGGAAAAACAGTGACAGAAAAAGAGAGCAGCTGCTCAATCTGTTTCTTTTTGTTTTCCAATTGCATGGAATAATCTAGGTGCTG
>Ga0208375_1003181_pt1 | contig 14326 bp, 15 predicted proteins | sample RifOxyD1_FD_184038 | JGI IMG/M metagenome (GOLD analysis project Ga0208375, IMG submission 184038) | Soil microbial communities from Rifle, Colorado - Rifle Oxygen_injection D1 (SPAdes) | ecosystem: Environmental > Terrestrial > Deep subsurface > Rock core/Sediment | place: Rifle, Colorado... | reverse complement strand
CTCCCCGCAGGCGCCACCGCCAACCTTGGTAAAAAAATCAAAGACTGGGTAGTTTTTAGTTTCCTTTAAAATTTTTTCCAAGCTCCAATTTTCTGGTAATTCAAAAACGCCTTTATTTTTAACATCTCCCTCTATAGAATAAAATCTCTTGCCTTCGTAGGAATTATTAGAAATCTTATTTATATAATAAAAAGTCTCAACGTTATTTACCAAGGTAGGAAAACCAAAAAGCCCTTGTCCTGTGGGAAATGGCGGCTTTAATCTGGGCTCGGCCCGTCTGCCCTCAATTACCTCGCAAAGGGCGGTTTCTTCGCCCGCAATATAGGACCCGACCTTCTCGACTAATTTTATCGGCGCCTGACCAATAAATTTTTTTAATTTAGAGCCGAATTTTTGGTAATAGTCTTTTCTCAAATAAATATAAGCCTGGCTGTTTTCAAAAAAATCTAGGGCTGTTTTTATACCCTCAATCACCTCCTTTGGGTATTTTTTTAGAATATAGCTATCCTTAAAAACCCGGGGCTCACCTTCGGAAGCGTTGCAAATAATGTATTTTTTATCATCCTTAGCCCTCTTAACCATTTCCCATTTTAACCAAGTGGGAAAACCTGAACCGCTTCGGCCGGATAGATTTGATTTTTTAAGTTTAAAAATTATATTTTCACTTTCCATTTTGTTCTTTTTTATGTTCCAAATAAGAAAAAATAAATACGTAAACGCTGGAAAGAATAACTGGAATAATTACTAGCCAAAAGGCAAAATTAACAAAAAACAGTCCTAAAAGAGAAATTAAGGCGCAAGCTTTAAAAAGTTTTGAGCCCAATTTATGAGTTTTTTTCCAAACGTTCTCGCTTGATAGCGTCCACGGCGTACGAATACCAATAAACCAGTTCTGCTTGGTCTTGGAGATGAGAACGCCTGAATAATAAAATAAAATCGCAAAAGCCGGCAACATCATTTGGGTTAAATCAAAACGATAGCCCAAGTTCCAAACTAAAGTGAGTACATAAATATAAAACAGAAACAAAATTATCAAAGCAATAAAATTATCAAAATACTCACGGAATTTTTGAATATTATGCTTTAGGGGGTCAATTTTAGGAATTAACAAAAACAACAGCCACATTGCCAAGGCAAGTAAGGGCATTAAAAAAAGGCCCCAAAATTTTGACATATAACCATTTACTTCACCCCTCATATTCCAGTGAGAAGCCATGAAATCGGGCATCTGGGAATAAAAATAAAAACCAAGGGCAAAAGATGCGATAATTATTAATAAAATCGTTGTATTGATTGTTTTCATATTTTTACCTGTTGTCCCCGCTACCGGAAAGGTTGTTTCTTTCCTGTCGGGATTTTAATTTTTCAATATTAAGCTCGACTATTTTTTCCAAGGGTAAACCTAATTCGGTGGCAATCTGGCTCACATACCACAAAACATCGCCCAATTCTTTGGCAATTTCCTGCTTTTTATCCTCGCTAATAACACTGTTGTTATCCCTTAACACTTTCTTTATTTTTTCAGCCACTTCCCCAGCTTCACCCGCCAAACCCAAGGTGGGATAGACAAAATTACTACCGCTGTTGGGATAAATTGCGGTTTTCTTTGCTAATTTTTGGTATTCTTCAAAATTCATATAATATATTTGTTTTTTTATCTTAACATATAAAAATAAAAGGGGGCAATTGATTTCAACCGCCCCTTTTTTTGTTTTAAAATTACGATTAGACCTTAAGCTTTTCTGGCACATTTTAGCACAAAAAGCTCGGTAAAATAGAAGAACCCGTGGAGGTCCTGCACCAAATAATGCGGCGCTTCAACAATCTCACCTTGGTAAAGAAAATCGCCCAAAAGCCCGGAAAACATCATATCCACCTCAAAATGATTCTGCAGATAAAACCACGTCAGTTCCTCTGCCCTAAAGGGAATCCAGCCGCTTCTTATTTGGCAAAAACGTACCAGCCGGGCGGCCGCCCCTTCAACTTCGCCCCATCCAAAAGTGCCCGATAAATCCGCACAATTAATCTGGCCTGGCCTGATCAAGAAATTAAAAACTCCTTTTGCTTCAGCAATTATTTTAGAATCATGCACGCAAACCCCCTTTCTATTAATTCTGTATTTTATTGATAAGAACTGTTCTTTAATAAGAACTTTATCTCTTTTTATTATAAAGTCAAACTTTTTTAACAAATAAAAACCGCCTTGGAATAAAGCGGTTTTAAAAAATAATTCTTAATTGGTAAAACCGAACGATTCTTCAATTTGCCCCAGTTCTTCCTCGCAGCCCGGATATCCGATAAATTTGCTTTTTCCGTCTAAATTTAGATAATATGTCGCTTGGTAGCCGGGCGTCGGTTCGGCCAAACAAACTTTTTCCATAATTCCCGTTTCCCTAATTTTATTTTTTACTTGATCAAGCTTTTCCTGATTTACTTTTTTTCTTGTGCTCTCGACTCCGTAAAAAACTAAATCTCCTGAATCGTACAGTTTTGTTGTTTGCTGGCAGATTCTTTGCCCGACCGGGCAAGCAGACCACCATTCGTCTTTTTTAAATAAAACCGGGGAAGCGTCCTTTTTTTTCATGTAAACCATATCTAGGGATTGATTTAAATAAAAATCAAGATAATCCCAATAATAAATTAAAATGGCGGTAGCTGCAATTGCCGCCAACACCAGCACAATAAAAATATACCTGATATTGCTTTTGTCTTTAATAATCAAAGGCATATTGCTTTATTATAGTTAACTTATAAAGATTTCCAAAGCCCATGGATATTGCAGTAAGCCCTGGCTTGAATTGCCCCCTGGCCGAAATTAAAATCGGCTTCGGGTAAATGGCCCGGCTTTAAAAATTGGCGGAAAACCCGGCCGTCAACCGTAACGTCAATCCATTCGATAAAATGGGATTCCTCCATTGGATGCGGCATTGAGCCAACCTTAACTTTGATTCCCTGTTCGGTTCTAACAATTTCAGGCATGTGTTTTTCTGATCCCATATCTTCGGTTTTCCCCTCTAGCAACTGCATAGGTTGCCCGCAACAAACCAACTGACCTGCGCCCTCGTGCAAAACTTCAACAATGTTGCCGCAAATACTGCAGCGATAAACTTGATTTCTCTGCGTCATGATTCTATTAAATAATTAATTTATTATTTCTTCCAGGCTAGAACCCCCAAAACAATTAAAAAAATCAAACAGCCCGGGCCGCCCAGCGGCTTTGGCGCAAAACTAACCAAGCCGAGCAACCCCCACTTGGGATCAAACCCCCTTTTTTCAAAAATCTTCCAAAGGCAAATGGTCCAAAAAACTGGGCCGACATAAGGAATAAAGAATAAAAAACCCCAGTACCATTTTTTGTCGGCTAAAAGTGCAAATAAAAATAGGTTGGCCAAAGGAATCCAAGCCAGCCATTTTTGATTGTAATTCAATCTTTTACAGAGCGCACTTAAAGCTAAGGCGGTGTAAATATAAACAACCAAGGCAACAAGTAAAGCTAGAAAAATACCGATTATCGCGATTAAGCCCCAAAAAAACCAAGGGCCAGTAGAATTATCGGAAATTCTATTGAAAAAATCTGGGTTCGTCTGCGGCATATTTTTAAAATATTGCATGTAATTATAATTCATAAATTTTTTAATTTTATTAATTTATAATAATTTTGACCTTTGTTGTATTTTACCATAAAACAATCCATATTAAAAAGGCAAAGCGCTTACGGCTTTGCCTTTTTTATTAAAATATAGGCTTTTTATAGATGAGACTTGCTGGGTCCCATATAAACGGTGCCCAGCACCCTTTGACAGATTAAACAGGAGCTTTCCAAATATTCGCTCGAATGCGTGACTTTGAGTTCAACTTTAGGATTGCCGAAAATCCAGCCACAGCCAGCGCAATGATAAGCGTTCGCCATACCATCATTAGAAGAGGCTTGAGTGTGACCGCCCCGCCCGCGTAAGCTTTTCAATTGAAACTTTTTAGCCCTTTTCTGTCCTAACTCTCCCAATGTTGGGGCAATCATGCTATTTTCTTCAAAAACATTTGTTATTTTCAGCCTTCTTTCTCTCTCTAATTCTGGAATCTGCCTTTCTAAAAGACCAATCTGGGCTTTTACCTTTTCTTTTTCTTCCTTGGGCAGCTGCACAATAGGAGGCAAATCCTTCAGCCAATTTTGCAACTTTGACAACTCCTTTTGGCTTTCTTCAATTTGAGGCAAATAATTCTTGTTTATTTCATCGACCTGTTCCTGAAAAGACTTCTTGCCTAACATGCTTAAACCCCCTTTCTAGTTTCCTTATTAAAATATTAAGATCTAGCCAATAATTACTATAATTATTGCCTGGTGTCAATTAGATAAATCTTCAAATCTTTATCCTGGGCATTATAAAAAAATTAAACCTGGATTTTAGAAAAAAGATAGCTGCCAATAATCATAATAACCAAAGTTACCACGCCCAGCACCATAAAATCTGTAAACAGCCCAAAGTGGCTGCCGTTTACTAGGGTTCCCCGCAAACCATCAACCCCATAAGACAATGGATTCAAGCTCGCCACCATTACTAGGCTTTTGGGCATGCCTTGCAAAGGGAAAAGCGCACCCGAAAGAAAAAAGATGGGCATTAAAACAAAATTCATTATAAGTTGAAAGCCCTGCATATCTTCCAAAATCGAAGCAATAGCTGTGCCAAAAGCGGTAAAAAGCAGTGCAATCAGAAACATAAAAACTAAAGACAGGGGAAATAAAGCCAAATTATTGGGGTGAAAGCCGATAAATAAAGAAATAACAAAAACAATTACACCCTGTAAAATCGCCACGGTTGCGCCGCCCAAAGTCCGGCCGATCATAATTTTAAAGCGTGAAACCGGCGCCACTAAAGTTTCTTTTAAAAATCCGAACTGCCTGTCCCAAATAATTTCAATACCCGAAAACATTGCCGTAAAAAGAATGCTCATGGAAATTATGCCCGGTGCTAAAAAATCAATGTAATTTCCGCCGCCCGCCTTTTGGTAAATCGGCCCAAAGCCAAAACCCAAAGCCACCAAAAACAGCAAGGGCTGACCCAAAGAACCGATAATTCTGGCCCGAGACCTTAAGTATCTTTTAATTTGCCTTAACCAAAGAATGTATATGGTGCTCATAATTTTAATGCCTCCTGCCCCTTCTAAAACTTCTTAGGCGCTCCACCGCGCTAACTTCCTGCTCGCGGATGGAATGGCCCGTTAAATTTAAAAAGGCGTCTTCCAATGATTTTGTTTTAGTTTTCTTTTTTAGTTCTTCGGGTGTTCCCTGAGCAATAATCTTTCCTTTGTCGATAACCGCCACCTGCTGGGCTGCCCGCTCGGCCTCTTCCATGTAGTGGGTAGTAAAAAAAACCGTCATGCCCTCTTCTCGGCTCATTTCTTTAATATAATTCCAAATATGATTTCTGGTTTGCGGATCTAAACCCAAAGTTGGTTCATCCAAAAAAAGAATTTTGGGATGATGAATTAAGCCCCGAGCCACCTCCAACCTTCTTTTCATGCCGCCTGAAAAATTCTTTACCAGCTCGTCTTTACGATCCCAAAGCTCAACAAATTTTAAAAGCTGCTCAATTCTCGCCCGCCTAATTTCTTTTGGCACCTTGTAAAGAACGCCGTGGAATTCCATATTTTCAAAAGCCGTCAACTCTTCATCTAAACTCGGGTCCTGAAAAACAATACCAAAAGAACATCTAACATCATACTGATCCCTTACCGGATCCTTACCATTTAAAAGCACCTTGCCGCTGCTCGGACGCAATAAAGTAGTTAGAATTTTAATAGTTGTCGTTTTGCCCGCGCCATTAGGCCCCAAAAAAGCGAAAATCTGGCCCTTTTCAACATTAAAGGAAACCTTGTCGACAGCGACAAAATTACCAAATTTTTTAACTAAATTTTCAACTTTAATCATAAACCCTGTTATTGTAGCAAAAAATAAAAACCAGGGGAAGTATCCTGGCTTTTGAACTAATTTTCTAACTTATTGCTAGGGTGATTCAACTTCGGGTAGGGGCCGAGGAGTAATAATGCCCCACTGGTTTTTCTTATCAAAATACCAAAAAGCAAAAGCTGAGCCCAAAATTAATAAAACAAAAATAACAATTAAAATTACCTTCAAAAAAGGAAAGGGCTCTTTTTCTTTTAAGTGAACAGCCTGGGTTTCGGGAGTCTTAGTGTAGTCAACCCGGTCAACGCCCTTTAAGGTTCGGTCGATTTCAAAGCTTTCCCAGCCCGCTTTCAATAAGGCTTCTTTTATCTCCTTTTCACTCATGCCCGCTGTTCTGGCCTGCTGTATTAAATTGTTCAATTCTGGATCCATAGTTTTTATTAATTATAACCTGTTTTCAATATTTTTAAAATCAATTCTTTTTAAAAAGAACTTTCATTAATTCGGCCCACAGGGTAGTTATAACCGCCACGCTAAAAACAAACAGCCAATGATAAGGCTTTAAAGGCACTGTGCCCAAAATACGGTTAAGGGGCGGGTAATAAATCGCCAAAAAGGTAAGCGCAAAACCATAAATAATAGCTAAAAATAAAAACTTATTCTTGAAGAAATTTTCCGTGTGAATAATAAGCTTTTTAAGGTTTTTGAAGGCGAAGATATACACCAAATCAACCACGGCCAAGGTAGCAAAAGCCACGGTTTGAGCCAATTTTAAATCGCCGGTTTTTCCTTTAAAATAGGCAAAAAATATTAAAGCTAAAAGGCCGGCGGTTAAACTGATTAAAAAGATTAAAATTTTCATGCGCCCCGATAAAATGCTTTCTTTTTTTAATTCTTCGGGCTTTTCTTCCATGAGTGATTTTTCTTTGGGCTCAAAACCCAGAATAATATCGGGCGGTCCGTCGCAAATTAAATGAATCCATAAAATCTGAACGATGGTCAGGGGCGAAGGCAGATTCAACAAGGTGGCGCCAAAAATCAAGAAAATCTCGGCAAAAGAATTGGAAAGAACATAGGCAACCACTTTTTTAATATTAGAAAAAATCAGCCGGCCTTCTTCGCAGGCAGCCATAATAGTTTTAAAGTTGCTGTCCAATAAAATAAGATCGCCGGCTTCTTTGGCCACGTCAGACGCGTTATCAACCACAATGCCAATATCCGCCCTTTTTAAAGCCGGCGCATCGTTTACGCCGTCGCCGGTCATGGCCACAATCTCGCCCTTATCCTGGAGCGCTTTTACGATTTTCTGCTTTTGATGAGGAGTTACCCGGGCAAACAGCACGATATTGTCTATTCTTTCTTCCAAATCTTTTTCTGAAATAATTTCCAGCTCCTTGCCTTCGATAATATTTTCCTCTTTTAACTTAAAGCCCAAATGTTGCGCCACCTTTTCCGCGGTTCTACGATAATCTCCGGTCACGATTTTAATTTTAATGCCCGCTTGCTGCGCCAAGTTAATCGCCTCCTTGGCCTCTTTTCTAACCGGATCCTGAATGCCAACCAGGCCCAGCCAAGAAAAGTTTTTCTTTTCAATTAACGCGCCTTTTTCTTTCGTAGCCACGCCCATTACTTTTAAGCCATCTTTAGCCCAGCTTTCTAGTAAGATTAAAATCTTTTTCTTTTCCTCGGCTTTAATTTTGCAAAAAGATAAAACTATTTCTGCGGCGCCGGTAATAAAAGCTGTTTCCTTGTTCAAAATATCGCTAACGGTAAAAGCGTATTTTTTCTCGCTGTCAAAAGGCTCTTCATATATTATTTTAGCTGAGTTTTGAAGCTCTTTAAAATTAAAATCTTTTTCTTTATTAATATATTCTAAAAGGGCAATCTCAAGATTAGTTCTTTGGGCGTTGTTCAGAGTTAAAGCCGCCAAGGCTTTTTTCTTGTCGGAAAAATCGGTTTTAACCACCTGCATAATGCCCTCTGTTAAGGTTCCTGTTTTATCGGTGCAAATTACCGAAGTTGATCCTAAGGTTTCAATAGAAAGCAGTTTTTTAACTAGGCCCTTTCTTTTTAAAATCCGCCTCATGCCCAGAGCTAAAATCGCGGTAATCGCAATAGGCAAGCCCTCGGGCATGGCCGCAACGGCTAAAATTATGGAAAATCTGAAAGTCTGTAAAATATCCCCTTTGTAAAAAACGCTTACTACAAAGATAACCGCACAAACCGCCAGAATAAGATAAACTAAATTCTTGGCAAAATCATCCAGCTTTACCTGTAAAGGGGTTTTTTCTCTTTTTATTTCTCCCAAGCTAACGCCGATCTTTCCAATTTCGGTTTTCTTTCCAATCTTTAAAACTTCCATAATGCCCCGGCCCGATATCACTGTAGCGCCCATAAAAAGAGAGTTTTTTTCTTTTTCCGTGGTTTTTAAAACCGCTTCTTCTTCGCCGGTTAAAATAGCTTCGCTCACTAAGAAGCTTACGCCTTCTAACAATTTACCGTCGGCAGGGATCTTGTCGCCCGAGCCCAAAATCACCAAATCGCCCGGCACCAACTCTTTAACGTTTATCTCCTCCCGCTTGCCGTCTCTGATAACCAGCGTTTTGGGTTTTAAAATTCTTTGGAGTGCAGTTAAGGTTTTTTGGGCGCTGTATTCCTGAAAAAAACCCATCAAGGTATTAAGAATAATCACCGCACCCAGTAAGACCGCGTCCATGAATTCTCTAAAAAATAGCGACACAAAAGCCACAATTACCAGAATATAAATCAACGGGCTTTTTAATTGAGAAAATAAAATTAAAAACCATGGCGTTTCTTTTCTTTCTAAAATAATATTTTCGCCATGTTGGCCCCTTAAGGCCAAAACTTCTTCTTGAGATAATCCTTTAAATTGCATGTTTTTTAATTAATGAATTCAAAAGATTCTATTATTTTATTAGTTTGATCAAATTTTTTATAAAAAATGTTTTCCGAATCTGTCGGAGCTGCATAAAAAAACCAATAAATTTGGTCCCTTTTAATGGTAATTAACAACATATCCTTTTCAGCGGGTAAATCATAAATAATTTGGTAAGAAGGATATCCCGAAAGAAGAGCTTGCTTTACACTGCTAACTTCTACCTTGGATTTTTCCATTTGATCCACCATGGCGCCAACTAAATCTTTTAGCGAAACCAATTGTTCTTCTTCGGATAATTTTTGTGAAAATATTAAAATTGTCGCCCCTTCCTCTTGGACTAAAATAATGCCCTTGGTATTTTCGGCGCTGGCGGCAATCTGCGCAAAAGGATGGGAAACCGGAAGCTTTTTGGTGAATTCTTGAAAATCAAGCAGTTTCCAGCCCAAAGGATAATCTAACCTAACTCCAAAAAAAGCATCCTGGTAAGTAATAATATTCGGGTTAAATAAATAAGGCGAATTAACATCCGCCCCGACCCTTAAAAACCAGGCAAAAACAAGACCGATACTGGCCACTGCCACGATTAAAATTAGCACTTTTACTACCCTATTTTTATTATAAAGAGACTGTGAAGTTGTGGCTTCTGGAGATTTTTGGTAAATTTCCTGCTTGGACCCGCTTTTTTCTTCAAAGATTAAATTTTCCGCTTCCGGGGGAATCTCAAAAGGAAAGCTTTTATATTTTTTTTCCTCAAACTCCATAAGGTTATTAATTTTTAACCGGCGCCGCACTTAAAGCGGGTGCGGCAACCACATAATCTTTTCTTAAAACCTTTCTTTTGAAAACTAGGCCGAAAATAATGCCGGCAATAAATCCTCCAATATGGGCCGTATAGGCAATAGAGGTAATTTCGTTAATGTATAAAAACTGCAGCGCAAAATAGATTCCCATATAAATAAAGGCGGGCACGTTAAAATAAAACGGCGGCCAAAACATAACCCCTCGGATTTTATTCTTGGGAAACAAAATTAAATAAGCGCCCATTACGCCAAAAATGGCGCCCGAAGCGCCAATCGCCGGGCCACCCTGATGTTCTACTGGCGCCATTAATACATGAAGCAAGCTGGCGGTTAAGCCAACAAAGATAAAAAATAAAAAGAACCTCAGCTTTCCCATGTTATACTCAACGTTATTCCCGAAAATCCACAACACCCAAATATTCAAAAGTACGTGCTGCCAGCCGCCATGCAAAAAGAAATTAGTTAATAATGTTAAAAAACCCTGGCCACCCAAAATAATATTAGGGATTAAACCGAATTTCCAGATAATATCTTGAAATGCTGAGGAAAAATAGGTGCCAAAAAAAACCACCAGGCAAAAGCCGATGATGGCGAACGTAACGTACGGCGGTTCGATCGCCGGCGCCTCTTGGTCGTAAAGCGGAATCATACGATTATTATATCATAAAAAAACCGGGGTTAAAAAACCCCGGTAAAATACTACTTTTAAAATTATCTTTCCGGAACTTGATATTCTAGGGCCTTATCAAAATTCTGGTAATAAATCAGCAGCCGGGCCGAAGGAATTTTAATATTACTGTCTGAATATTTAAGATTTAGGCTGAAGGTTATTTTTTCATTCAAGGGCAAAGCGTGCTGCCAAACCACCGCATTTTCTGTTGCCAGCCCTCCGTTCTGAGAAAAACTAAGCACTTTGGCATTGCTTGGCAGGGGCTGCGTCAATTCAATGGCCACGGGAAAATCAAAGCGATTCCGAATGTAATAATAAACGGTTTTTTCAAGCGGATCTTGGCGACTAGTAACCACTTCAGAGCTAATCGGAGTTTCATCCAAAGATCCTTTCTCTTGGCCAACGCATTCCTTGCCATTAAAGCATTTACCAGCTCCACAATCGCAAACCTTTATCTCTTTACTATTGGCGGGCGAACAACCACACGCACCGATCAAACACAAATTAGGAAAATCGGCTACCGCTTTACAGCAAGAATTTTTGGCCACCTTGCCTCCAGCAGCAATACAAGCTTCTTCCTTGTTCTTTTCCTGTTCTTTGTTGCAGTCCTGAAGGCAGTTATCCTTTGTTTCAGCACAAGGGCAACCCACCGCTTCACAAACAAATTCCTGGCAAATGCCATCGCCACAAAGGTTTTTACAGGCTTCTCGTTCTTGGGTTTCTTTTGCCACCGGCTTTTCTATTAGGTTTTTGATAACGGGCAAATAGCGCCAAACAATCAAAGCCGCTACTATTATTAAAATTAAGATTGAAACAATTAAGATATTTTTTTTATTCATATTATTTAAAACCCGGCCAACTGTTTAATTTTAAAGCTAGGCATGGTGATTATTTCTTTTTTATTATTAATAAAATTAAGGCCTAAAATGTTGCCGTTAATATCAAAAAGGGTACTGCCTAAAACCGAATAGCTTTCTGAAATATTAGTTTTAATATAATCTTTGTTAATAATTTTAACAACGCCCTCGTTAACCAGTTTATTAGTCTCGTCGTTTTCAAAAACTGCCGCCATTAAAAAAACCCTCTGCCCCAGCTTTACACTGTTAAAATCGCCAAAGCCGGCCGTAGGCAAATTAGATTCGCTAATTTTTATCAGCGCTAGGTTTTCCTGAATATCTCTTTTTAAAACTTGGCCCGTAACCTTCTTGTCTTCCAAATACAATGAAACTTCGGCTCCCGAAGGTGCAAGACTGACCAATGTCACCATTAAGCCGTCCGAACTAATAATCAGTCCCGAACCCGTAATAACCGCCCCGCTTTTCTTTGTGGCTTTAATACCCACCACCAAGTTCTTTACTTTTTCGACGGCTTCGGTTAAAACAACGTTCTCCTGGATCTTAATTTCTTTGGTTTCGTTAATGTAAACCGGCCGCTGGTTCGGGTTGTTTTTGTAAAAATAGGGCAACAAAACCTGGTCGGCAAAAATACCGCCCAATACTCCAATTAAGAAAACCGCAATAATTTTAAAAAACCTTTTCTTCATTAAATTATTGCCCTATTTTAAAACTTTCTCCCGGACATTCGAAGGAACGGCTTTTAACAAGTCTTTGCTGGTGCGAAAAACAATTTTATTATTTTCCAGGTCTACTACAATAGACTGACCTTCTTTTAATTCACCTGAAACGATTTTTAAGGATAAAGGATCCAGCACCTCCCGCTGAATCACCCTTTTTAAGGGCCTTGCACCAAAATTCGGGTCAAACCCGGCCTTGGCCAAGAAATCCTTGGCCGCTTCCAAAACTTTAATTTCTATTTTTTTGTTCCTCAAACGGTTATACACTTTACTAATTTCTAATTCTACGATTTTTTTAATTTCCTCCTGGCTGAGATAGTTAAAAATAATCACCTCATCCACCCGGTTTAAGAATTCGGGCCTGAAGCTTTCCTTTAAAGCGTCCATTACCTTGTCTTTTAAGCTTTTTATTTCCGATTCCTTGCTTTCCAAAAAGCCCAGCTGACTCATTTTTGTAATGAATTCCGAACCGATGTTGGAAGTCATAATTAAAATGGAATTCTTAAAAGAAGCGGTCCGGCCTTTGGCATCGGTCAGCCGGCCGTCTTCTAAAATCTGAAGCAAAATATTAAAAACCTCGGGGTGCGCTTTTTCGATCTCGTCGAATAAAATAACGCTGTAAGGCCGGCGCCTGACTTTTTCAGTCAGCTGTCCGCCTTCGTCATACCCCACATATCCCGGAGGCGATCCGATCATTTTGGAAACCGCGTGCTTTTCCATGTATTCAGACATATCGAGCCGCACTAAAGCATTCTGGTCGTTGAATAAAAACTCGGCCAAAGCCCGCGCGGTCTCGGTTTTGCCCACGCCCGTGGGGCCCAAAAACATAAAAGAGCCCAGTGGCCGGTTTTCTTCTGAAATCCCGGCTCTCGAGCGCCGAATAGCATTGGAAATGGCCACGATTGCCTCTTTCTGGCCAATCACCCTTTTTGAAATAATATCTTCCATCTTTTCCAGCTTCTTGGCTTCTTCCTCGAGTAATCTGTTGGCGGGTATACCGGTCCAACGCGAGACCACCAAAGCCAAATCCTCGTCGCAAACTTCTTCTTTTAATAGCGGGTGCTTTTTCTGGAAAGTAGCCAGCTTTCTTTCAGCCGCCTTTAATTCTTTTAAAAGCTGGGGCACCTTTCCGTATTTTATTTCAGCCACTTTTTGGAGATTGGCTAAAGCCTGCTCTTTTTCAACTTCAAATTTAGCCTCTTCAATTTCTCTTCTTAAGTTTTTTATTTTAGAAATAATGTCCTTTTCTGACTGCCATCTAGCCTGAAGCTCTTTGGCTTTTTCTTTTAAATCGGCGATCTGACGCAGCAACGCTTTATTTTTGGCCGGAGATTTTGAATCCTTAGTTGCTTCTTTTTCGATTTCTAATTTCTGTATTTCCTTTTTTAATTTTTCCAGTTCTACCGGCTCTGATTCAATTTCCAGCCTTAAAGAACTCATAGCTTCATCCATTAAATCAACCGCTTTATCGGGCAAAAAACGGTCGGGAATATATCGGGCCGCTAATTCAGCCGCTTCTTTGAGCGCTGAATCTTTTATCTTAACGCCATGATGCAGTTCATATTTTTCCCTAATGCCCCGTAAAATGGAAACCGTATCCTCAATGGAAGGCTCTTGCACCAAAATCGGCTGAAATCTTCTTGCCAGGGCCGGATCTTTTTCAATGTATTTTTGATACTCTTTCAAAGTGGTAGCGCCAATAGCTCTTAACTCACCTCGAGATAAGGCCGGCTTTAACAAATTTGAGGCGTCAATCGCCCCCTCGGCCGCGCCCGCACCCACTAAAGTATGAAGCTCGTCGATGAATAAAATATAGCGGCCGGCCATGCGGTTGATTTCTTTTAAGAAAGCCTTGATTCGATCTTCAAACTCGCCCCGGTATTTGGTACCGGCCACCATTGACCCCAAATCTAAAGAAATCAACTCTTTATCTCTTAAGCTTTCGGGTACGTCGCGCTTTACTATTCTTTGGGCCAATCCTTCCACTATCGCAGTTTTTCCCACGCCCGCTTCACCGATTAAAACCGGGTTGTTTTTGGTTCTTCTGGAAAGCACCTGCATTAATCTTCTAATTTCGTTTTCCCGGCCGACTACCGGATCAAGTTTTCCCTGGTTGGCCAGTTGAGTTAAATTACGGGCGTATTTTTCAATCACCTGGTATTTGGATTCTGGTTCAGGATCAGTAATTCTCTGTCCGCCCCGCACCTGGGCCAATTGCTTTAAAACCGTATCATAATTTAATTTTTTAAATTCCAAAGAGTTAGCGTTTTCACTAGGCTGTAAAAAAACCGCCTTATCTAGAATTTCTTTAGCTTTAGTGGGCGTATCCAATAAGGCCAAAAATAAGTGTTCTACGGAAATAAAATCGTCACCCATTTTCATCGCTTCCTGTTTAGCCCTTTCTAAAACCTGAGCCATATCTTGGGTTAAATAAAACTGGCTCATGGCTTGGGGCGAAGCGATAACGGGAATCTTTTCCAGC
>Ga0208375_1003177_pt1 | contig 14339 bp, 13 predicted proteins | sample RifOxyD1_FD_184038 | JGI IMG/M metagenome (GOLD analysis project Ga0208375, IMG submission 184038) | Soil microbial communities from Rifle, Colorado - Rifle Oxygen_injection D1 (SPAdes) | ecosystem: Environmental > Terrestrial > Deep subsurface > Rock core/Sediment | place: Rifle, Colorado... | reverse complement strand
CGGCCTCCGCGCTTCGCCTTAGCGAAGCGCTACGGGCATGCCTTTTCCCCAGCCTAAAGGCTGGGGCTTGCGGCAAAGCGAAGTCAAGTCTTTTGCAAAAAATCTGCCACGCGCTCAAAAACCGCCCTTCCGAGCGGCTTTCAACTATTTATATAGATTGTTTAGATTGTTTTGCTCTTCTGATAAGTTCGTCTCTTAATTTTTCTGCTGTATCTTTATCAATACCCGGTAAACGCCCCTCTGCGCCGACTCCCGCCATTCCTCTCCGTCCATAAGATACAGCAGATGCTCCGGCTGTCTGCACATGAACATCTGAAAGCCCTAAAATCCTGGCAAAAATTCCACGATAAATATCAACATTTTGGATTCTTTCATACGGAATAGAAACATATTTTTTCCATATTATTCCGGATTCTTTTCTAAAAGCGTCTTCGGCTAACTCGTATTTCCAATACTTATAAGCCAATTTTGCCATAATATAACAAAAAGCTATATATAACCCGAAAATAACAATTTCAGCGCCTATTACTGCAAAAATAAATCCAAATACATTTATTTGTTTGGATACCTCAAATAACATTATAAAAAATGGCAAGCCCCAAAAAGAGAAAAATATAAAAATAAAAAGTCCGCTTAGCAAAAAGTTTAAAAAGAAAAGCCAAATTGATTTAGGGTCTAAATTTTCCATCTATTTTAATTTTTAATATTAAATATTTTTAGTTTAATAATTGCTTTACTATTTTTGAAACTTCAGAACCATCTGCCTTTCCTTTTGTCTTTGGATTTAAATCTGCCATTACTTTTCCCATGTCTTTTACCCGGTTAAATTGTTTCGCCTCTGGCGAAACACCGCCTTCGGCGGATTTAACCGGGTGAATTTCTTTGCCCACAATTTTATCTATTGACTCTTGAATCAACTTTCTCAATTCTTCTGGTGATAATTGTTCTGGCAGGTAATTTTTCAAAATTTCTATTTCTTTTTTTTCTTTATCAGCTAACTCCTGTCTGTTGCCTTGCTCGTATAAAACAATTGCGTCTTTTCTTTTTTTAATTTCAGAAGATATGGTTTCAATCATCTGCTCTTCTGTGAGTTCGGATTCTTTTATAAGCTCTTGTTCTTTTAAATCCGGTTTTTCATTTGAAATTTTATATCTTTTTTCTTTTTCCTTTGTTGCCACACCAGCCAAAAGCATACGCAAAACGCTAAGCTTTAATTGCTCGCCTTTTTTTAATGCATCAGTAGAATCAGATTGAATCTTCTGCTTCAACAACATTTATACAGTATCAGCGTTTCTTGGGCGTATTGTTCGGCGTTAATTCAGCGGACAAATGCCTGACGCTGAACCTACGCTGATATCTACGCTGAAATACGCTGAAATAAATTTACTTGGGTTTTGCCAGCTTGTCAGCTTTTATTTTTTCTTTTTTTAACTCGGCTTTTCTTAAAGCTGACCTCTTTTTTGCTAAAGCTGATTTAGCTCTTTTATGAAACTTATTTCCCCTTATTTCAAGCAAAACGCCCGATTGCCGCACAACTTTTGTGAAACGATGAGCCAAGCTTTGGGAAGTTTCCCTTTCTTTTCTTTTTACTTCTAATGCCATGTGATTTTCCGCATCAGCGTTTCTTCAGCGTATTGTTCGGCGTTAATTCAGCGGACAAATGCCTGACGCTGAACCTACGCTGATATCTACGCTGAACTGCGCTGAAATAAATTTACTTTTTAATTTTAGTTTTCATTTCTTGTACGACCTCGTCAAGTTTTATTTCTTTTTGGACGCCTGAATCCATGTCCCTTAAAGTAATAAAATCTTCCAATGCTTCTTTTTGCCCGAAAATTAAAACCCATCTTATTCCCATTTTATCTGCTGTTCTTAGCTGGGTTTTTAACGAATCTTTTGAAAAAGATTCTGCTACATGTATTTTAGCTGACCTGAACTCTTCAAAAAGTTTTAAACTTTTTCTCTTTGCTAATTGACCCAACTGAGCTAAAAATATCTGAGGATCATCTTTACCTTTAACATTTTTTACTTCTTTTATTTTCATTAAACTTATAATTCTTTCTATGCCTCCTGCTGACCCGCATGATGGCGTATCTCTTCCGCCCAATACTTTTGCTAAATTATCATATCTGCCCCCGCCTATCAAAGAGCCTTGAGTTTGCCCATCTTCTGTTTTTTCAACAATTTCAAAAACTGTTTTTGTGTAATAATCTAAACCTCTCACCAAATATGGATTTAATGTATAAGGAAGTTCAAGCTCGTCTAAAAATTCCAGCACTTGTTTGAAATGAGTATGGCAATTATCGCAAAGATGGTCAATTATCTGCGGGGCGCCAGATTTTACCCTTTGACATTTTTCTTCTTTGCAATCTAAAATCCTAAGCGGATTTTCTTTTAATCTTCTTTGGCAGTCAGAACACAAAGATGACTTTCTTGACCTAAAATAGCTTGTTAAAATTTTCTTGAAATACGGCCTGCACTCAGAATCTCCAATTGAATTAACTTCAATTATTATATTTTTAATTCCCACTTCTTTCAACACATCATAACTCATCTGAATAATCTGGCCGTCTACTGAAGGATTTGCTTCGCCAAGCGCCTCAAACCCAAACTGATGGAACTGCCTGAATCTTCCTGCCTGGGGTTTTTCATATCTGAAAAAGGGTCCTACATACCAAAGTTTTACAGGCTGTGGAAGATTGTGCATTCCGTGTTCTATATAGCTTCTCATTATGCCCGCTGTGCCTTCTGGTCTCAAACAAACCATATCTCCCCCTTTTGTCCTGAAGCTGTACATTTCTTTACCCACAATATCTGTGTCTGCTCCCACGCTTTTTAAAAAAAGCTCTGCCTGCTCTACTATAGGAGTCTCTATTTTTAAAAATCCATAATAATTTGCCACGCTCTCAACAGCTTTATTAAGCTTTTTTGCATAAACCTGGTCTTCTGGCAAAACGTCGCGCATTCCAGTTAAATTTTGATATTTGACTTTACTCAAGATCTTGAAACCTGAAACTTAAAACCTGAAACATTTTACGTTATTTCGCCACTATGTTTCATGTTTTGTGTTTCATGTTTTATGTTAATATGCCGGCTGTGAAATTTGGGATAAAGTTGCTATAGGAAAAATTCTTAAAAATGCCTTGCCAATAATATTTTTTCTTGGCACTACTCCCCATGCCCTAGAATCGTAAGAATACTGCCTATTGTCTCCTAAAACAAAATATTCATCAGCTCCCAATGTAATATTTATATCTCCTATTGTTTTTAAATCCTCAGGCAAATAGCTCTCGTCTAAAATTATTATTTCGCTGTCTTTAGTTATTGAAACCTGACCGTTTTTTATATCCACGGTTTCTCCAGGAATTCCAATAACTCTTTTGATAAATCTTTGAGTGGCATCTTTCGGGTATTTAAAAACAACAACATCTCCTCTTTGGGGCTCAGAAAACCTATAGCTTATTTCGTCTACAATCAAATAATCTCCTGTTTCAAAATTAGGCGACATTGACTCTCCTTTTACTATAAACGGCTGAAACAAAAAATAACGTATAGGCAAAACTATTACCAAAGCAATAAGACCTATCTTTAAAATATCCCATACAAAATCAAAGTATTTTTTGAATCCTTTTTCTGCGGGCATATTATTATTTACTTCCGGATTTTGTTCTATATTTTCGGGCATATTTATAAATTATTTAAAATTTTATTATTTACTATAGCATATTTTTTAGGGCAATGCACGCCCTGTTAGAAGTCGTTTTAAAAAGCATAAAAATAGATTTTTAACATATAATATCTTAAATACACAAAAAATTTTAAAGCATCCAGAAAAAATTTAATTAAATTTTTTCGGCAAAGATTTCTAACAGGGCAAGACCCCGAAAACAAAAAAAATTGGGAGCTGCAACAAAGGCTACAGCTCCCCTGAAAAAAGAAAGGTGGCAAGGTGATCAGTTAGCGGAATGAAATACTCCGCGTATAGCGAGCACTTCGCCTCCGGCAACATCCCCTCCTCCGGCGGACTTTTCTCTTCGTTCGACTATTTCCGTTACTATTGTGTCCCCTAAACAGGTTACGCACCACTCTTGGGTTGATGTCCAATTCTTCTGACGCCGAAGAACAAAAATCGTAAAAAGGAGCTCTTCTGTCATGCTGAAGAAAGCGCTTCAGAAGAGCCAGTTCTAGTGTCAGACGACGGTGCGAAGCTGCGTTGGACATGATGATTCCTTTCTAACGGGAGAGAGTTTTGGTTACAGGACAGACAAGCGCCCCTTCTCTGTCCCACACACCATGAGAGGGTCTCGCTGAGGTCAGCTCATTCACACGCCTCCTTTTGTTAGTGAATCCTGACAAAAAACGATAGATTAATAACCACCTCCTTTCTTGGGGTCTAGACCCCAATGATAAAATGTGCTGATTTTAAGATGAAATGTGCTGATTTTTAAATTATAATTCATTTAAAAGTGTTGTCAAGCTTCTTGGTTATTGGCAATAATATTAAAAATGGTAAGATATAGAAATACAATATATGAAAACAATAATTATTGGCCTGGGCAACCCAGGTACAAAATTTAAAAACACCCGCCACAATGTGGGCTTTATGGCTATTGATAAGATTGCCGGCAATTTTCAATTTTCAATTTTTAATTTTCAATCAATTTTCAATGCAGAAATTTCTGAAGGCGAAATTTCGGGTAAAAAAATTATTTTGGTTAAACCGCAAACTTTTATGAACGAAAGCGGCAAGTCAGTAAAAAAAATCTTAATAAAAATTAAAGACCAAATATCAAATATAATAGTAATTCACGATGATGTAGACTTGCCTGCAGGAAAAATAAAAATTGTAAAAGACAGGGGGCCAGCTGGTCACAAAGGAGTTGAATCAATAATAAAGGCTGTGGGCAACGAAAATTTAATTAGAGTCCGCATCGGCATAGCCCCCACACGCACCTGCGCACCGGTGCACAGGTCTAAGGCGAAAAATATAGTGCTTAAAAATTTTTCAAAAGAAGAGCAAAAAGTTGTAAGCCAGACAATTGCCAAAACAGCAGAAGCAATTGATTATTTGTTAAAAAACAGCCTAGAAAAAACCATGAACCAGTACAACTAATTATGAATGAATACAAATAAAGATCTAAACAATTTATTGATTGTTTCGATTACCCCCTATTTTTTAGATAAGGAGGCTTTTTGGTTTGAAAAAAATTTAAAAAAGATTTTGCGCGCTTCAAAAACGCAATCTTTTTTTGAAGACAACGTTGTTTTTTTAGAAAAAGGGGAAAGTTATAATTTTTCCCAGTTTTTGAGAAAGTTAGATGAAATGGGATATGAAAGAGTTTTTAAAGTTCAAGAGCCCGGAGAATTTTCGCAAAGAGGCGGAATAGTTGATGTTTTTGCTGTTAACCAAATGCAAGCCGCGCGTTTTGATTTTTTTGGAAACGAAGTAGAAAGTATTGCTATATTAGGCACGGATGAAAAAAAGGTTTATCCGCCTGAATTTTTAGAAGAAAAATTCAAGCGGACGAGGGAAATTTTAAAAAAGAGATTAAAATCCCATAAATTATTTTCTGACTTAAAGGGGTTAAAGCCCGGCGACTGTCTTGTGCATTTAGACCATGGAGTCGCTCAATTCTGCGGAATTGATAATTTTAAGTTCAAAAAACCATTTACCAATTCGTACGAATTGGTAAATGAAGAAAACGCAGAGCCGGAAAACCAAAGTTATTATGTATTAGAGTATGCCCAAGGCGATAAACTATATGTGCCATTGGGCCTTGAAAGAAAGCTTTCAAGGTATGTTGGATTTTCAGACCCAAAAATTTCAAGGCTTGGGTCTTTAACCTGGCAAAAAACAAAAAGAAAAATAAAAGAAGAAGTTGAAAAATTTGCAAAAGACCTTTTGGCTTTATACGCGCAAAAAGAAAGCGTACAAAGGCCCGCATATTCAGCAGACCAGGAGCTTGAATTTCAGCTAAGGGCAGGCTTTGCATATGAGGAAACCCCAGACCAGCTCCAGGCTGTTGAAGACATAGAAAAAGATTTAAGCAAGGCAAAACCAATGGATAGGATTGTCTGCGGAGATGTTGGGTTTGGAAAGACAGAAATTGCAATGCGAACAGCTCTTTTGGCATCAGCTAACAGCAGACAGACAGCTTTAATATGCCCTACCACAATTTTAGCTAACCAGCATTTTAATTCTTTTCAAAAAAGATTTGAAAAACTTCCAATAAAAATCGCTCTACTTTCAAGATTACAGACAAAAATTCAACAGAAAAAAATAATTAAAGAAGTTAAAGAAGGCAGAATAGATATTGTTATCGGCACGCACAGAATTCTTTCAAAAGATATGGAATTTAAAAATCTGCAAATGCTGATTATTGACGACGAACAGAGATTTGGCGTAAAGCAAAAAGAAAAATTAAGGCAAAAAAATCCTTCGCTTGATATTTTAAGCCTGTCAGCTACCCCAATTCCAAGAACAATTTATCTGGCTCTTTCTTCTTTCAAAAATATAAGTTTGATACAAACTCCTCCTTTAGGCAGGAGAGCTGTAAAAACATTCGTTTTGCCGTATAACACAAAAATAATTAAAAAAGCAATAAATTTTGAACTAAGAAGAAAGGGCCAAATTTATTTTTTGCACAACCGCGTTCAAACAATTGAAATGGCAAAAAAGAAAATTGAAGAACTTTGCCCTAAGGCTGAAATTGGAATTATCCATGGCAGAATGCCAGAAAAAGAACTTGTGGAAATAATGGATAATTTTCAAAAAGGAAAAACAAATACTTTATTAGCTACAACAATTATTGAAAACGGGCTGGATTTACCAAATGTGAACACCATTATAATAGAAGACGCCACGCGACTGGGCCTTTCGCAAGCCCACCAGATACGAGGCAGAGTTGGAAGGTCGCACAGAGAAAGTTTTGCTTATTTTATGTTTAACCCAGAGTCTATGGCTCCTTTAGCAAAAGAGCGTTTAAACGCGCTAGAAGATGCTCAAGAGCTTGGTTCAGGATATAAAATTGCAATAAAAGACTTAGAATTACGCGGAGCTGGCAATATTTTAGGTAAAGAACAATCCGGCGCAATAAACAAAATCGGCTTAAATTTATATTCTCAAATACTCTCTGAGGCTATTGAAAAAATGAGGCAATAAATTACTAAACTACATTTTATTGAATTACTGTATTCCGTTTTTTCTTTTTTTTAATTACGCCACAAAACTGCTATAGCAGTTTTGTGGCGTAATTGTTTTTTTGGAAAATAGATTTATCTATTCAGACAGATGTGGCATTCGGTTAAAGCAAACAACCTGTGGCTTGTTTACTTTTCCCTCATTTATAATTATAGTTAAAAAAATGGAAACAAAAATTATAAAAATTGAAGATGCAGATTATCCTGAAGAATTAAAAAAAATAAAAGACGCGCCGAAGATTTTATATTATAAAGGAATTTTGCCAACAGCTGATGAAAAACTTTTTGCAATTGTAGGCACAAGACACCCAACTCCCTACGGCCAGCAAACAGCTTTAAAACTTTCGGGAGAATTATGTAAAGCCGGGCTTTCCATTGTTTCGGGAATGGCTCCTGGCATTGATACATTTTCCCACAGAGCTGTTGTAGAAAAAAGAAAAAGAACAATTGCCGTGTTAGGAACGGGCTTAGACGAAAGAAGTATTTATCCACAAATAAATTTAGATTTATCCAGAAAAATTTTAGAATACGGCGGATGCTTAATTTCTGAACTGCCCGAAGGCGCAAGCGGATCTAAATTTTCTTTTCCCAGGCGTAACAGAATAGTCTCTGGATTAAGTTTAGGCGTATTAGTAGTAGAGGCAAAGGAAAAATCTGGCTCTTTAATCACAGCTGACTTGGCAAAAAAACAAAATAAAAAACTTTTTGCTGTGCCTGGATCAATCTATTCTTTAAATTCTTCGGGGCCCAATAAGTTAATAAAAAATGGCGCAAATCTAGTTGAAAATTCACAGGATATTTTACAAGAGCTAGGTATTTTAAACTTGCAGAAAATAAAAAAAGATGCTATTGAAGGTAAAAATAATGAAGAATCCCTTATTTTGCAAGCGCTTTCAGAGCAGTCTCTCAATATAGATAAAATTATTGAAAAAACGAAATTAAATGCCCCTAAGGTTGCGACAACTCTTGCTGTAATGGAAATTTCGGGCAAAATACGCAATCTCGGAGGAAATGTTTATGCTATCGGTTGATATTAAAAAATCAAAAATTATCTTTAGTGCCACAGACCAGTCGGTGGTACTAAAACAAAAAATATGAAAAGCTTGGTTATAGTTGAGTCACCAACGAAGGGTCGTACTATCTCTAAATTTTTAGGCAAAAATTATAAAATTTTATCGTCTTATGGGCATGTAAGAGATTTGCCGAAAAGAGAATTAGGAGTTGATGTTGAAAAAAACTTTGAGCCCAAGTATGTCATTCCTACAAAAGCAAAAAAAACAGTTTCAGAGTTAAAAAAAGAGTCTGAAAAATCAGATAACACTATTTTAGCAACTGACGAAGACCGCGAAGGAGAATCAATTGCCTGGCATTTACAGGAAGCTTTAAAATTAAAAAATCCCCAAAGAATTGTTTTTCATGAAATTACAAAAACAGCAATTGAAAACGCCCTAAAAAAACCAAGGCGGATAGATATGAATTTAGTTGACGCTCAACAGGCAAGGCGAATTTTAGATAGAATTGTAGGATATAAATTGTCTCCCTTTTTATGGAAAAAAATATCCAAGGGTCTTTCTGCCGGTCGTGTGCAGTCGGTGGCTGTAAGATTAGTTGTTGAAAAAGAAAGAGAAATTGAAAAATTTATTCCTCAAGAATATTGGAGTGTTGAAGCTTTACTCAAAAAATTAGACAAAGAATTTTTAGCCCAGCTTATAAAAAAGGGTGACAAAGTAATAGACAAGCTTGAAATAAAAAATAAAGCAGAATCAGATAAAATTTTATCTGATTTAAATAATTCAGAATATATTGTAGAAAATGTTGAAAAAAAAGAAACCAAAAGGCACCCGGCTCCGCCGTTTACCACCAGTACTCTTCAGCAGGCCTCATGGCAAAGGTTTAAATTTTCTGCAAAAATGACTATGTCTTTAGCCCAGCGCCTTTATGAAAAAGGTCATATCACCTATCACAGAACAGATTCTTTAAATTTAGCTGAAACCTCTTTATTCGCGGCTAAAAAATTTATTAATGAAAAATACGGCGCAAATTATTGGACTGGGAAAATAGTAAAATACAAAACAAAATCAAACAGCGCTCAAGAAGCGCACGAAGCCATAAGGCCCACTTATGCCGACAGAACGCCAGAATCTTTAAATAAGATTGATTCAAGGCAATTAAAGCTTTATACTTTGATTTGGCAAAGATTTATTGCCTGCCAGATGTCACCGGCTGTATTTGATTCTGTGTCTGCTGATATTAAAGCTGGCGATTATACTTTTAGGGCAAATGGACAAACACTAAAATTTGACGGATTCTTAAAAGTTTATCCATCTAAATTTGCCACTCCACAAAGTGGAGCGAGCCTCGCCCCAAAGGGGCGGGAAGATATTCCACTGCCGGCTTTAGAAAAAAACGACGAACTAAATCTAATAAAACTTGACTCTATGCAACACTTTACAGAACCTCCTGCAAGATATTCTGAAGCCAGTTTAATTAAAGCTCTTGAAAAACATGGTATAGGCAGGCCTTCAACTTATGCCCCAACGCTAACTACAATACAAACCAGAAACTATGTTGAAAAAAATGAGCAAAAGAGATTTATACCCACAGAGATAGGCACCATAGTAAATGATGTTTTAGTACAAAATTTTCCTGAAATTGTTGATATTGATTTTACAGCTAAAATGGAAAAAGAATTAGATGAGGTGGCAGAGGGCAAAGATACGTGGCAAAAAACATGTAGAGATTTTTGGCAACCGTTTTCTAAAAATCTGGAGGAAAAATATGAAAAAGTTCAGAAAACTGACCTAACCCAAGAGACAGATAAAATCTGCCCAAAATGCGGAGCTCCAATAATTGAACGTTTTGGAAAATTCGGTAAATTTTATGCATGTTCAAAATTTCCGGATTGTAAATATACAGAATCCATAGATAACAAAAATAAAGATTTAGGAATTAAATGCCCAAAATGCAAAGAGGGAGATATTGTTTTTAGAAAGACTAAGCGCGGAAAAATATTTTATGGATGCAACAGGTTTCCAAAATGCGATTTTGCTTTATGGGATAAGCCAGTAAATGAATTCTGCCCTAAATGCGACTCTATTTTAGTTGAAAAGGGTAAAAAAATTATCTGTAGCAACAAAGAGTGTGACTATAAAAAATAGTCCTATGAAAAATAAAATACAAAAATTAATAAAAAGAAGCTCTGAGCCAAAGCTAATCAGAGAAGCTTTTGAGTTTGCAAAAGAAGCATACAAAAATAAAAATACTGCTTCCGGAGAAAATTATATCTACCATGTAATGAGGGTCGCTGATATGTTGGATAAAATGGGCTTAGACCCTACAACAATTGCTTTTGGCATTTTGCACGATGTAGCAGACGACAAAAGCGACGCTATAAGAGAGGTTGAAATAAAAGCCATTGAAAAAAAATTTGGCAGAGAAGTCGGACAATTGATAAAAAAAATTTCAAAGCTTAGAAAAATTCGGTATTCATTGGAAATTAACATCAAGGCGAAAAAGAAATTTACGAGAGAAAAAATTGAAAACATAAGAAGAATGTTTTTAGCTATTGCAGGAGACTTAAGAGTTGTATTAGTAGAGCTTATTTCAAGATTAGACGGCTTAAGTTTTTTGAATTACTTGCCCGAAGACAGGCAAAAACTGCATTCCATTGAAACCTTGCAGATTTTTGTGCCTATTGCTAACAGACTGGGTTTAAGCGAAATAAGAAGAAAATTAGAAGACATTTCTTTTTCTTATTTATTTCCCAAAAGGTACAACTGGCTTAAAAAAAACATAAAAGAAGAATATGAAGAAAGAGAAAAATACTTAAAAAAATTTATTACCCACCTAAAAAAAATATTGAAAAAAGAAAGAATAAAGGCAATAGATATAAATTATCGGGCAAAATCCTACTGGAGCACATATAAAAAACTTTACGCCCACGACATGGATTTTGGAAAAATACATGATTTACTTGCGCTAAGAATAATTGTAGATAACGTGGAATCCTGTTATAAAATTTTAGGCATAATACACAAGCATTTTATGCCTATATCTGAAGAAATAAATGATTATATAGCAAAACCGAAACCAAACGGATACAGGTCTTTGCACACAACAATTTTTTCTGGAGAAGAAAAAATAACTGAAATACAAATAAAAACAAGCCAAATGCACAAAGAGGCTGAATATGGTATCTGCGCTCACTGGGCATACAAAGAAAAAATAGAACTTGAAGAAGAAGACGAAAACTTTGAATGGACAAAAAATATGCCTGAATTCTGGAAAAACTTTAAAATTGATTTTTTTCCTAAAAAAATTTTTGCTTTTACTCCAAAGGGAGATATTCTTGCTTTGCCCAAAGATGCAACTATTGTTGATTTTGCATATGCTGTGCATTCAGAAATCGGAAATCGCTGTGAATTTGCAAAAATTGACGGGAAAATAATGCCTCTAAACCATATTTTAAAAAATGGAGATGTTGTAGAAATCACAACAAATAAAAATAAAAATCCTTCAAAAGACTGGTTAAGATTTGTAAAAACTAGCCTGGCAAGGTCGCACATTAAAAAAATGACCGGACAGGATAAATCTGGATTTAAATTTCCTATCCCCGGATTTATAAAAAGAAGCATTGCTGAAATTACAGAAAAGGTAAAAAAGAAGAAAGAAGAAAAAGAAATAATAAAAAAAGAAAAACCAGCGCAAATTTATTTAGCTGGCGAAAAGGGCATGCTTATACATATTGCCAGGTGCTGTAACCCCCAGCCAGGAGATAAAGTAAAGGCGTATTTATCGCAAAGAAGAGCTGCCGTGTTACACGGGACTTCCTGTGATAACTTTAAAAAAATAGCAGAAAAATTTCCTGATAAAATAATAGACGCCTCGTGGAAATAGGTATGTCTTTCAACGCCTCACCCAGCCAGCTGGCGGGGTGAGGCGTTGAAAATTAAGGCAAAATATGGTAAAATTATTAAAAGCCGAGGTGATGAAATTGGGAAACATGCAGCACTCAAAATGCTGTGAGCGTAAGCTCTTGAGGGTTCAAGTCCCTCCCTCGGCACACTTTATTGGGTTCACCCCATCATTCGATGGGGTGACTTTTCGAATGATGGGGCAAGTCCCACCTTGGGCACACTTCGTTTCACTCAGCACGAGCAAAAAGCGTGCAACCTCAGAGGTCACACGCTTTTTTAGTTATAAATCATATTTGTCTAACGGCTCTGGTATAATAATCTTCAGTTTATCGCTTTTAATTTTATCTCTAATTTTAGGTAACTCGTTTTTCCTAAAATCTCTATTAATGTGAGTAAGAGCCAAACATTTTACATCATTATTTTCTGCAAATTTTATCGCAGAAATTATTGAAGAATGGCCTATAATTTCTTTGTCATATAAATAAGTTTCTGAAATAAGTAAATCTAAATTTTTATAGAAATCACCATTAGTTATTGGCGATCCGTCTCCTGTATATATTAAAATATTTTTTCCGTCATTTATTTTTACAGCCAAATTTTCTCCTGAGTGTATGGTTTTTTGAAAGGATAATTCCAAGTCATTAAACTTTATAGAGCCCTTGTCTGCAGATTCTATCAAATTTATTTTATACTCAAATTTTTTTGCAAAACCCTTATAAACAAAATCCAAAAACTCATCAAATTCATCTTTTAAATCTTTCTGGCAAATAACCGTTAAATCCTTTTTTCTACCACCTTCCCACATTCTTAAAAACAAAGCTGGCAACCCCAAAAAATGGTCTCCGTGACGATGGCTTATATAAACAGCATCTAAAAAATCTTTATCTGAATTAAATTTCCACATTTGTGGAGGAACTGTAAAACCGCAATCTAAAAGCAGATTTGTCTTTTCAGATATTACCAAACTTGCATTATTGGGCAAATTTTCATCAAATGCCTCGCCCACCCCTAAAAATATTATTTTCATATATTTTAGAAATACGTATTTGAATACGTATTCAAATACTTACATAAAAGATAAAACTAAAACTCCAAGTATAAAACAATATGGAGCAAAATAATGGAGTTTTCCTTTGATTAAAGCTTTTTCAACAATTATTAATGACAAAAATCCAAAGATAATAGCAAAGAAAAATCCAGTTAAATTAGTAAATGTGCTCCCGTTAAAAAGATTAAAATCCTGCTCTGCAAGTTGCAGGATAAATGCCCCAAAAATTATAGGTATGGACATTAAAAAAGAAAATTTAAAAGCATCTTCCCTTTTTAAATTTCTAAAAATACTGGCTGATATTGTGGATCCCGACCTTGATATGCCAGGCAAAATTGCAAAGGCCTGAAATATGCCTATGAATAATGAGTCAAACCAACTTATGTTATTAATATCTTTTTTTCCGCCGAAGGCGGATCCGCCTTCGGCGGAAAAAAACTTTGTGGCAAAAAGTATAACAGAGGTAATTATAAAAGATATCCCAACAAGATAAAGCGAAGAAAATATTTCTTCAATTTTATCTTTTAATAACAATCCTGCAATAATTGCCGGCAGGCTGGCGAGTATTATTAATAATATAAGTTTTATGGTTTGTTTTTCTTTTAAGGTTTTTAAAATATAAATTATTTCTTTTTTCAAATAAAAAATAACTGCCAAAAGCGTGCCTAAATGCGCTATTGTGTCAAAAAATATAGGAGGCGTTGAAAAAGAAAAAATATGCTGGAATAGCGCTAAATGCCCTGAGCTTGAAACCGGCAGAAATTCGGTTAAACCCTGCACAGCTCCCAATATAATAGATTGAATTAAATTCATAATTTTAAATTAAAGAATACATTAAAATTGAAGAAATGCCCCCAACAATAACTCCTGCCAAAATATCGCTTGGCCAATGGACTCCGCAAAATATTCTGGCGATGCCATTTAAGGCAAAACATGCTATAAATATCGTACCCAAAAACACATTAAAAAATAATAAAGAAAAAGATATTGCAAAGAAAAAAGATGCGTGCCCCGAAGGAAAAGAAGGGTATTTAGGAACAGGTATTAATATTTTAGTATTTTCTAAAAAAGTCGGCCTTTTTCTTTTGTAGAAAAAATAAATTGCTTCGTTAATTATAAATCTGGAAAATAAGCCAAAAGCCAAAGGATAAAAAATTATTTTAATATCTTGTATG
>Ga0208375_1003176_pt1 | contig 14349 bp, 14 predicted proteins | sample RifOxyD1_FD_184038 | JGI IMG/M metagenome (GOLD analysis project Ga0208375, IMG submission 184038) | Soil microbial communities from Rifle, Colorado - Rifle Oxygen_injection D1 (SPAdes) | ecosystem: Environmental > Terrestrial > Deep subsurface > Rock core/Sediment | place: Rifle, Colorado... | reverse complement strand
CATGGTGGTTTCTTTTAAAAGTGGGATGAGTTTTTCCCCATTTTTAACCCCTTCCATATAGATCAGGATGACTTTTGTGGAATCATCATTTTGTAAATATTCGATCAAGTCTGATTCATCGATGTCGCATTTATTGCCAAGAGGGACAATCGCAGACAAACCTATGTTTTCTTCACCGGTTTCTCCGATAAGCGCTGACCCCAGGGCCCCGCTTTGACTGATTAAGGCCACATTCCCCTTGGGAATATTGCCAGAGGCAAATGAGGCATTAAGGTTGGATTTGTTTACGAAATGACCAAAAATATTGGGGCCTAAGATTCTTATATTGTGTTGATGAGCGAAATCGACCAAATCCTTTTCTTCTTTATTTTTGCCAATTTCCGAAAAACCGGAAGTGATGACTAATACATATTTAATTTTTTTACTGGGGCAGGTTTTAAGTGCATTTAATACCAAGGGTTCGGGAACCGCAATGACGGCAATATCGATTTCATCAATTTCATTGATATCAGAGATATTTTTATAAACCTTGTACCCCAGGATTTCTTCCAAGTTTGGGTTAACGGGATAAACCTTACCCTGGTAACCACCACTTTTAATATTCTCCATGATCTTGTAACCGATTTTATTTTTTTTATCACTGGCCCCTATAACACAGATGGATCTTGGCTCAAAAAGATATTTAATATCACTCATAACAACTTCCTCGCATGATTAAAAAAAGCAAATAGATCATATCTGCAAGAGGACTTTTTGCCAACGCTTTGAACACAATATAAACATGTCAGTGGCGGAAAGAATTTGAGTAAAGTGGTCGGATATTTAGAATTTAATAATTTTGCAATCACCACCATCAAATTCCCAACTAGGATTGTTGAAATAATAGATTAGTTCACAATTCATATCGTAATTAGTACCAGTGGGTACTTCATTTTTATATTTGATTCCTTGGGCCAAAATGGAGAGAGTGAATGTAAAGACATCCCCTGCAGGATCATTTTGGGTTCCAACCAGACTTAGTTGATCTATTTTGGTAACCATGATCGCTCCGCTAAATTCTTCACTATTCACAATTTTTTCAATATTTTTACTCACTTCATTTTTAAATGAGGTTGTTTTAATGAGCTCAATAATTTCTGTATTGGCATATAAACTTAATGAATAGATAAAAGTAAGAAAAATAACGGTCATTTTCATAGCTCGCTCTCCTTAGTACAAGAGTACAGGATTATAGATAATCTATTAGGCAGGAGATGTTCAAGCTGTTTGAAATTTTTACTTACCGAGCACTCCGGTTTTTGAAAAGTTGTTACTCGTTCTATTTTTGACGATCGGCATCTTTGTTTGAGTTTTTCATGGTTTTTTTCCACCAAGAACAATTCATTAATTAATAAGTTATATCAGGCTACATAATCATTATTCGAGTTACATTTTCAAGATCATCTTTAAGTTCTTTAAAGAGTTTTACTCGATCCTTTTTGTCATTCAATTTGGGAAAACAATTTTCCAAATAACCGTTAACGAATATATCAATATCGATATTGTTAGGCAGATTCTTAATATAAATTTCCACCAAAGAAGTTAATATTTTTTCGTAGGAGATAGGAAGACCTTTGTAGAATAATTGTATTGAGTCATTTTTACTCAGGGACAATAATGTTTGAATCATATCAATCTGGTCTGCAAGTTTTTTACGAATAAGTTCTGGGTTAATAATCAAATTGATATGAGGATCAGCGGTAGGTATAGAATCTTTAGTATAGTCAAAAGTATGGCTACTGACAGAACCCACAACGGTAAAGTTCAATAAAAATTCACGCATCTCCTTGTCTCCACCAATGGGTATGGCTTTTTTTCTTGAATCTGGATTAGAAAGCTTTTCGTATGCTTGGCTGATAAAATCCACGGTAAGTATATTACTCTGTCCAACAGAAGAAGTCTTTAGAGGGGTAGGATTAATAATATGACAAATTTTTTTTGCTAAATCAAAAATTCCATTACATTGGTTTATTTGAGATAATATTTTTAAATCTAGTTCTGTGTTAGATTGATAGAATTTGACGTTTGAAGTTAAAATGTTATGTAACTGTTCATCGGTTAACTCGCTTGCATTTATTCCATGAGCTAATAAAAGCAAAAATAATCCAAATATTATATTCATATGTTTTCTATCGTATTATGCGACTTAAGAAAATTCCACATATTTTTTTTACGTCCAATTTCAATAATTTCTTACAAACGTTAGGCACATCTTTTCCATTTGGTAAATTTTGCAGTAATATTTTATATTGAAACTCTTCATGCGGTATGACTTGTTTGAAAAGTTGAGATATGATCAATATCCGTTATTTGGGGGACCTCTGAAAGGAGATAATATGAAAAGTTTGATTATTTTTTCCCTGTTATTCATAAATTTCCATGTGTATTCTTTTGAAAATCTTATTTTTACCACCGACAAGCCAGTTTATGCCATCGGAGATATTCATGGGGATTTAAAGAGGGCCCAAAATCTACTAAGAGGTTTATCATTAATTGATGAAAATAATGATTGGATAGGCGGAGCTTCAGTTTTGGTGCAAACCGGTGATCGACTTGATCGTTGGCATCAAGATTATGAAACTTTGATTTTCTTTGATAAGTTGGAATTACAGGCGAAAAACGCAGGTGGAAGGGTGTTTAGTCTTGTGGGGAATCATGAGCTAAGAAACACAATTGGAAAAATGTTAAGGCATGCAACCGAGGAATCCTATCTCCCTTTTCAAAAGTTTAATCATCTCTATTCAAATTTACCAAAGAAATGTCTTGATAATTATGAAAAAGCAAAAGAATCATACATTAACCTAGCAAATCCTGATTACATTGAGAGAGTTAAAGAAGAGATCAAGCACAAGGAAAGTATAGGACTCTTAGGGCGAGTGGCTGCTTTTTGCCCAGGTGGTCCACTGGCTGTAAAGTTAGCAAAAAATTATGGGGTTTTGATTATAAACGATATTGTTTTCGCTCATGGTGGTTTAGAAAAAACCTACTCTCGCCAAGGCAGAGATGGCCTTTCTCAGTTTAATCTTGAGATAGAAAAATGGTTTAACGGGGAATTATCAGAACTTGCGTCTATGGATGATGATAGTGCACCTTTCGATTCTCGTTATTTTGCAGAGGATTTCACAGAAGATAAATGCGAGGACTTAAACGAAGTCTTAAAAGATATTAAAGCGACACAAATGATTATTGGCCATACTATACAGGCCACCGGAATTACATCTTCATGCCAGAATAAATTATTTCGTATTGATGTTGGTATGAGCCGTGGCCTTAATTATAAAATCCCAAAACAATTACAGGCCTTAAAGATAGCAAATAATAAAACAGAAATAATATCTGTTGATGACGAATTCAGAGGACAGAATTTGATATTAAAATCTTTGGAAATGATCAACCAATCAACATTTTCTTGTGATAATTATATCCCCTCAAATTTATCCTACAACCGATGTTCACACGAAATTGCCATGAAAATATTTAATTCCTTCCTTGATGATAATATTTATTACAGTACATTCATGGCAAAAGATCTAATCGACTTGATAAACATTAATTCGACTACTTCTTGCATATTTCAAATAAAGGATCGTTATGTCTGTTTTACTCACGGTTTTTATATTCCGCTTGGACATGAACAAAAAATTTGTAGTCAGCCTTAAGATCATTTAATTCCAAGTAAAAGGTGACAATCAATTTTATAATCTAGCCTTATTTAATTTTTTGGCCTAGCAAAAACTGCCAATTTTACTAGGAATAATCAAATCCGCTTCAGTTAGTTTTTTGACATCCTCAAGATTGGTCCAGGAAGCCACTTCTTTTACCACTAAACCCTTGGGTGTAACCTCAATTACCGCCATTTCAGTGACAATAAGATCTACGCAGTTGGGGCCAGTGAGTGGAAGTGTGCATTTTTTTAGAATCTTGGGACCACCATCCTTATCAGTGTGGGTCATGGCCGCAATAATTTTTTTTGCCCCAGCACAAAGATCCATTGCTCCACCAATGCCGGGTACAAATTTTCCTGGTATCATCCAGTTGGCAATATTTCCTTCTTGGTCCACTTGAAGGGCGCCAAGTACCGTTAAATCGAGGTGTCCGCCTCTGATGATGGAGAAGCTCAGGGCCGAATCAAAATAACATGTGCCTTTAACTTCGGTAATAAATCCTCCGCCAGCGTTGGTTAAATCAGGATGTTCTTCTCCCTTTTTAGGAGCCGGGCCAAAACCTAGGATTCCATTTTCAGAGTGGGTAATGACGTGAATATCCTTGGGAAGGTAAATGGGGACAAAGGTTGGTATGCCAACTCCCAAATTTACAACATCTCCGTCTTTAATTTCTTTGGCGATTCTACGAGCTACAACGTGTTGAATTTCATTTTTATCTAACATGGGCTTTTCCTTACTTATTTAGTACCAGATAATCTATAAAAACACCGGGGGTGATAATGTGTTCGGGATCAAGTTCACCGATTTCGACAATTTCATCAACCTGGGCGATGACAATTTTCCCTGCAGTGGCCATGATGGGATTACAGTTTCTTGCTGATTTTGAGTAAATTAAATTTCCAAGCTTATCAGCCTTTTTAGCTTTGACTAGCGATACATCGCCGTGAATTGGTTTTTCTAAAATCCATTTTTTTCCATCAACCATAATTGTTTCGCGTTCTTTTTCAACCGGGGTGCCAAGACCTACGGGAGACAAAATTCCACCAAGACCGGCACCTGCTGCGCGTACTCGTTCAAGAAGGCCTCCTTGAGGGTTGAATTCAATTTTGATGCTGCCGTCGTGAAAACCGGCCTGACTTGCCTTCGAAAAACCATGCCATGAAGTTTGCAATGAAGTTACTTGTTTATGAAAGAGAAGTTTTCCAATTCCATAATCGTCATAATCGGGAGAGATGCAGACAACGTGAAGATTTTTTTGTCCGGTCGTAACTAAGGCATCAATTAATGACTGGGGACATCCAATCGCAAGAAACGATCCAATAAGCAAGGTATCGCCATCTTTGACCAGCTTGGCTGCTTCGATTGCACTAATAATTTTTGGCTTCGCCATTTTAAAGAACTCCTAAATAGGGTTGAAGGTGCTGACTTTCAAATTTATTAAAAATGGTGCTTTTTGGCAATTTTATTATGTATAATGTGAAACAGTTAAAACAAGAGGAGCAGCCGAATGGTTTTATATAGAGCAGACCTTAGGGATATTTATTTTAATTTGTTTGATTTTTTAAAGATACCCAAGTTATGTCCTCAATTTTCTGATCAGGATATTACCTCGATCGTCGAGGAATTTAATAAGTTTATGAGTCAGGAAGTCTGGCCCACTAGGGAGATCGCAGATAAGGAGGGGGTTTCAATTTGTGAGGGAGTGGTAACGGTCTCCAAGTGTTTGCACGAACTCAATCGAAAATTTTGCGAAAATGGGTGGTTTAAGCTTGGTTATCCGGAAGATGTCGGCGGAGTTTTCGTGCCATATGCTGTTTCACTGGCCTGTACCTCCCTCTTAAATGGTGCCAATGCTTCTTATAGTATTTTTGTCGAACTTACACATGGTGCCATGAATATTATTTTAAAATTTGGAACGAACCAAATGAAAGAGCGGCTGGTGCCTCCAATGATGGAAGGACAATATGGCGGAACCATGTGCTTGACCGAACCAGTTGCGGGTAGCGATGTGGGAGCACTCAAAACCATGGCCACACCCATGCCTGATGGAAGATACAAAATTAAAGGGGCCAAACTGTTTATTTCTGCTGGCGATAATGACTTATATAAAAATATTGTTCATCTGGTTTTGGCGAAAACTCCTGGTGCGCCGGAAGGCACCAAGGGGATAAGTCTTTTTGTGGTGCCCAAGCTAAATATTGATGGTTCGTCCAATGATGTCGTTTGCAATAAAATTGAAGAAAAAATGGGCATTCACGGATCACCCACCTGTGAGTTGGTGTTTGGAGGCAATGACAATTGCGTTGGTGAGATATTGGGGAAGGAATGCGAAGGAATGCATCTCATGTTTGTCATGATGAATGAAGTGAGGCTTTTTTGCGGGATTCAAGGGGAGAGCCAGGCCAATTTAGCTTATATGTTGAGTGAAGCGTACGCCAGGGAACGTATCCAATTTGGAAAACCAATCATTGATCTTCCTGACGTAAAAAGGATGCTGCTTAAAATGCGCTCCAAAGCAAGAGGGCTGCGGGCCTTAAATCTTTACGTTGGAAGTTTATTTGATAAAAAAAATTCAGGTGAATCAACGGAAGGAGAGATTGCGTTGCTGACTCCCATCTCCAAGGCCTATTGCACTGATGAAGGATTTAATGTTTGCGTAGAGGCCATGCAAGTGCATGGGGGCTATGGTTATGTTAAAGACTATGCAGTTGAACAGTTTGTCAGGGATGCCAAAATTGCCACGATCTATGAGGGTACCAACGGCATCCAAGCGATAGATTTCTTAACCAGGAAGGTTTTAAAAGATCAGGGCCAGACATTGCAGGGAGTTTTTGTCAAAATTCATAAGGCCATAAAATCTGCTAGGGGTTGTGGATGGAACCAAGAGTTAGCGTTATTGTCCATGAGCATCTCCAAAACCAAAGATATTCTGAGTTATTATGAGGGTTGCCAAAAAAATAATATGGAAGCGGTGCTTGGCACTTCTGTGGATTTTTTAAATTACGTTTCAAGAATTGTGGTGGCCTGGCTGCTTTTAGAACAGGCCATATTGGCAAAAGAGAAAATGTTAAAAGAAAAAGATGGGGATGGATATCTGGCATCCAAAATTACGGATTATTTATTTTATTCACATCAGGATCTGGCACAAAACGCCGGTTTATTTCAGACCATATGTGTATTTAGAGAGGATTATGGGCGTCTTACCGTTTGAATAAATTGACAAGGATGAATCTTTGTCCTATTTCCTTTACTCAGGAATAAAATTTATCAAGGAGTTTGTATGAGATCAATTATAGGCCTTTTATTTCTCGGAATGCTCTTTTCATCGAATGCAAATGCAATTTATTTAAGAAACTGTTCAAATCTAGGCACTACTTTTAGGGTTTGTTCGATTTTTGTGAATATTAATTTTTCAGTTGTAAACCGGGCACTAGGACAAGAAATGTTTCTTAGCGAATGCCACAATACTTCATCAAAGGGTGTGTCCAAGTTGTATGAACAATGTATTAATGAGAATTTTGCTAAAATTGCAGATGCTTTGGAAAATCAAGTATCTTTCAGGCTTTGTAACAACCGCAAAAAGCATAAGGTGTCTAGGGAGTTTATCAGTTGTATAGATGAAAACTTCGATATTGTTGAGAGTGAATTAATAGACAAGGATTAATCTTTGTCCTACCTTCTTTAATTAAGGAAAACAATTTATCAAGGAGTTTATATGAGATCAATTATAGGCCTTTTGTTTCTTGGAATGATTTTGTCAGCGAATGCGGATGCAGTGTATTTGAGATACTGCCAAAACTACAACAATACTTTTTCGCTTAATTTTGGATTTTGTGTCAATGATAATTTTTCAAATGTACAAAGAGCAATAGGGCAAGGTCTCTTTCTTCGGTCCTGCCACAACACCTCCACTCAGGGAGTCTCCATGCTTTATGAGCATTGTATTAATGATAATTTTTCCCGAATTGCACAGAAGTTGGATGGGCAAGTCTTTTTTAGATTTTGCAACAACTCAAGTAACCATGAAGTTTCCTGGATGTTTGTGAATTGTATAAATGACAATTTCGATAGATTGGAACGTGAATTATAAACTTTATAAGTGGCCACTTGGGATTAGGCTTAAAGGTAATTTCAAGTGGCCTGTTTTTTAGTCCATGATTGAATATGATCAACCCTTGTTTAGACCTCCATCTGAGCGCAATAGCCTGCTGATTCAGATAACCTTGGGATGCTCTCACAATAGATGCATTTTTTGCGGAATGTATCAGACCAAGAAATATAGAGTTAAAACCCTGGCTGAAATTACCCAGGATATTTTAGCTGCCAAAAAATATTACGAACAAACCGGTGAAGTTCTGACCAAGGCCTTTTTATGTGATGGTGATGCCATGGCAGCGCCTTCTGACTTGATTATCTCAACCATGGAGATAATCAAAAGGGAATTTCCGACAATTACCCGATTTGGGATCTATGCCTCGGCCTTGAATCTGGTAAAAAAAGACCAGACACAATTACTGATGATGAAGCAGGCGGGGCTCTCTATTTGTTATGTAGGGCTTGAATCTGGCAGCGACGAAGTGTTACAACTGATCAAAAAGGGAAATTCCAAGGCAGAAATAATGGAAGCCTGTCACCGGTTATCAGATAGTTATATAAAAATTTCTTTAATTGCCTTGCTGGGAATTGGGGGAAGTCGCCATACTGTGCTTCACGCCCAGGAGACTGCAGAGGTGATCAATAATATTGCACCGGAATTTTTATCATTTCTAACAGTGACCGTGGTTCCAGGGACCGCTTTGGATCATTTGATTAGCAAAAAAAAATTCTCCATACTTTCTCACCTGGAGCTACTCGTTGAAATGCGAGAAATGATCAGGCGCATAGAGTTAAAAGATAAAAAAATTATTTTTCGGGCAAATCATGTATCAAATAATTTTCCTTTGACGGGAGTTTTACCCAAGGATCAAGGTAGAATGCTTGGCATTCTAGATGGGTGGATAGATGAATGTCCTGAGAATACTTATCCCCATTTGGATCACCGCTGCTTATAAATTATGATCCTGCGTTATGTGTAATTATTTCAAATAACCCTTCTGTTCATTTACTGATTATCCTGGTGAATCTAACCTAAGCTTAATCCTCATTTAGCGGAGATATTGAGTACATGACTATGAGGCTTTGTGTAATTATTTTGATTTTAACCATGAGTTTCGGATTACCGGCAACTTTTGATTATAATCCCTACAACTTGGATAAAAAATTTTACAAGGAATTAAAAAAGTATTTTAGAAAGATTGATCAGCGGAAAACCACTGTTGCCAAAGAATCAAATCCTATTAATATCCGGTCCGAGGAGTTTACATCCTATTTGCTTGATGATCACGCCTCGACCATGAAAAGTTTTGAAAATATCAGGTTATTACTGACCCAAATTTTAATTCAAAAAGAAAACAAACAACCGATCATGGCCCATCAGCATCATGAACTGCGCAGAAATTATACAGAATATATGAATTCCTTGGTGGAAATATTTCATCTGGCCAGGATTGCTCTGCCTTCTTCCACAAAAGTGGATGATCTGTTTACGGAAGATGATAATTTCAATGAAAGAATGTTGTGGATTCTTGCTCACAGCATACTGGTCAATGATTATCTACAGCTAAGTGACCTTGCTTATTATAATTCTTTTACCCGGTTATATTTGAATTCAAAAGAGAGTGCTTACGCTATTCCTGTGAACCACCTGAATGCTTTGAACAATTATTTAAATAATTCGAAAGAATTATTTCATCTAAAAACCATTTTTTTAAAAATGGAAGCTTATCCGCAAAATGAATCAGTTCCCCAGGCATCTTTTAGTGAGATCTACGATATTTTAAAAGACTTGGAGTATTACCAACAACTTATCCATCATGATGTTTATATGAGGGTTTCCAAACCTTATCATCGGTTGATGTTAAAGATCCGGGATGCTTTTTTCAAATCAGTAAGTGAGACCGGGTTTATTTTAAGTAAAGTGGTGGGTAATTTTGCCGGCACCGCCAAAATTCGTCAGAAGGGATATTTATATGACCAACCCAGGGCCAAAGAACTCCTGCTGTCCCAGTTAAAACCTTTGGATGTTTTACTTGATAAAAATTATAACCGGTTGAGTAACTATTTAATCACCAGCCATTTCGGCCATGCCGCCATTTGGCTGGGAACCAAAAATCAGATGATCGAGATTGGGATGTGGGACCAACCTTTCATGGTGCCTTTCCAAGAGGAAATTGCCCAGGGAAAGACCATTTTAGAGTCGGTCAGGAGCGGGGTCCGCTTAACTAGCCTTGAGCATTTTTTGGATGTGGATGAACTGGCAGTGCTTAGATACGAGGGATTTGAACGGGATTCATATCTAAGGGAGAGGGTGTATTTTAATGGCCTGATTCAGCTTAATAAACCTTATGATTTTAATTTTGATCTTTTTACCACTGAAGCGATTATTTGTTCTGAATTGGTGTTTTTGGCCTTTGATTTTGTGGACTGGGATTATGATTATGCTTACAAGCGATATTTCATTGATCCAGATCATATTGCCAAAAGATCAATAAGTGATTTTCCCGATTTCAGTCTGCCTTTATTTTTAACCTCATCCAAAGAAAATGAATTCTTTGTCAGGAAACTTGACTATTTAAAACTGGTATTGAAATAGTAATTTCTTTTTTTTACTTCATATAAAAAATTGATATAATGTTAAGTGACATAAAAACAAGGAAGTATTTATGAAATCGTGTTTGATAATCGCATGGTCGATCCTATCGTTAGGTGTTTGTGCCTTTACTCCAGGCTTTGGGGTGGGAGAGGATCTTACCTATTCACATATATCCGGAGTCCTGACCGTCAGTTGCTTTGGTCATATGAATTCCGACAATGCACTATATAGGTGTCGGGGCACCAGCGTTGAACCCTCAAGATATTCTTATTTTCACGGCCCCAAAGAGGTGGTGGCGGATAAAATATATTTGGAATCAACCTGGCAAAACGGTAAAGTGGTAAAGAAGACCAGAAGTTATGACAGCAAAAATAACCGTTCCTTGAATCCTATCAATCTTGCCCATAAAACCCTTACTCAAATGCCACTAATTGGGGAAGGCCGCAATGTCATTCGTTATCAGTTTTTAAAAAAGCAGGAAGTGGTGTTGGAAGGAACTTTGGAAATGAGGCTTCTAATGGCCGAAAGCCGGATCTGTCGTGATGGACATATCATCTCTTATAACGTGGCTGATTGTCGAAATAGCGTTAGCATTTGTGAAAAATATTTTCAAAGAGAAAATTATTGTAATTACTGAGCCTAACAGATCCTGGGCAATTGCATGGTTTCCAGACTTAGATAAATTATAATTAAAGTCTTTCGCTATCTCAGATTTAACTGCTTAAAATTTGGCAAAAAAATATTTTTTATCTTAAAACGTCATTTGTAGTTACAGTAATTTTTCAATGGGGCCTGTTCAAATCGTATTTTCTGTTTTATTTTTTTTTATATGTTTGTAAAAAAAAACGACCAAATAATTCTATGCGTATTTGCTCGATTTTCCCTCGGATATCGTGTTCTGCTCTTCCTTCTCAGTACGAGTTACTTTTGGATCAGCATAATATGTCGACATGGCAATTCCTATAATTTTACACGCTTTCTTCTTTGATCCGATTTCTTTACATTTTTAAAAAACAATTTTGAGCAAAGAATTTGTTCCTCAATTATTTGACTCTGTATTTTTTCTCTTAAGAATAAAATCTTTTTACCGTGAGCATTTTTGGCGTTCAAATAATATACATTTTTTTCTTTAGTAACTTTTACTGTGGGTATATCGTTTATCTTGTTTGTATAGAATGTTGTTTTTGCGATCAGTCTGTCTATGTAATTATTTAATTCTAGAATAATATCCTTGTTACATTCTTTTTTTTCTAGCGATAAATCTGTTAAATATCCTTTCAACTCAATTTTTTTGCTGTCATATTTTACGGTATAGCTTTTATCTGGATATTCGACAGAGAACTCCTTTGCATTTAATGAGTTGCCAAGGATTATTATAATAAAAAATATTGCTAAAAAGTGCATTTTTTAAACCTATAAGAGTTGCTATTTTCGTTAATTATTCTTTGACACGAAGGTGGTAGATGTATGTCTTTGTACACAGCCTCCCTTAGCAATCTTAGGAAGGAAGCTGTGTGTGGGTCATCTAAGTTTGGGTTTTCTAAACTTGAATCCATTTTCCTTGTGTTCGGATTATACCTAAGCAAAGCGCAAGATAGTAGTAATTTTTTCTCATCATCATAAAGAAGACCTTGAATAAGATCTGCCATATCTTCTTCACTTCTAAACTGATCATCTTTATGAAAATCAGGATATCCTGGTTTTAAAATGGGGGTTTGATAAAACGAATTCACACATTTGTTACGAACATTTAAAAATTTATTAAAACTCTCTTCGCTTCTTCCTAGATTCATAAACAAGAAACTTAAAGCATGTGCTAATTCATGGCCAGTAATCTGCTCTCCAAGTTTGGGATTTGCGCATGAAAACGGTGAAATTGCTAATTCAACTTTTCCCTCAGATGTTTTAGGGTTAATAAAGTCGGATACAAGTGGTACAAAAGTTATGCTTAAGAATTCATCTAGGTTGACTTTCGGAAGTACTGCGTCTAATAGCAGACCTGAGGTAAATCCTGACAAGTCACCGCCCTCTATGTCGTCAACGTTATGATCTTCTCTAATGTCTAAACTAACTCGGTAATCTAAATCAGTGTTTAACTTCATTATAATTCCATTGCTAAAATGATCTTTTAATACCCTGTTTGTATGTTCGCTAAGCCTATTAGAAAAATAATTCAAAAACCTTTCTTTAGATCTTTGAAAAATATCGTTTAAATCATCTTTAGAGCAACTGTGATTAGCTACATTCATCAGATGCATGGCCTTTTGGTAAGCCATGAGTCGTTTAAAGAGTTGCTTTTTTTTCATAAGTTCATTTTCTTTGTTGATATGGTCTTGCAAAGCTTTGTTTAGAGCGGATTGACAAACATTATTTGTACAAAAATTATTCAAAGGAATTTGAATAATTGCCAATAGGAGTTCGTTATAAATATTATCTATCTCAAAATTCTCGAGCTGATTTTTTAATACTGATAAAGCATCTCTTGCTCTTGTGTCTAATCCGTTAGCTTTTAATAAATCATTTACAATTATTTGAGCTTGCTTCTTATCACATTTACTTAAACAGTTATAGTGCTTAAATAAAACATTTGTTTTTTTTCTAACTTCTTCTTTGTATCGACCAAACTCAGCTAAAGCGACATCCGGCAGTCCTTCCTTGTATCCGCTTGTTACTTTAATTTCTTTTTTCCTTGAATCATATTCGAAATAAAAATACGGAGTGAATAAATCTCTGGACAACAAAGAATAATACTTTTTTTGTTCACTAAGGTTAGCGGGTACCCATGTTTTGTTTTTTATCCTTTTAGCTGCCTCCTTTAATACAAGAGTTCTTTCAAGATTTATATTATTTGTATATTTTTCAATTTTCGGCATAACATCTTTATTAAATTTTTTTTCAGCATCACTGATAATAGTTGAATCTAAAGTTGCCAAAACACTCGAATTTGTCACTGCTAAAGAAAGATCATTTAAAAAATGATCCGAAAAACTACACAGAGCTTTGACACATGATTCAGCATCATTATCCTCGGTAGAAAATACTTTATTACAATCAGCAGCTGCGGGATCAAGGTACTTAATATATTTTGATTGGTTTGCCGGAAATGCTAGATGAACAGCCTCCATTAAGCTTTGTTCATATGCAAACAAACTTATTGATAATAATAAAAACAAAAAAAATGCGGTACGTTTAATAATTATTCCTTTAAATCCGAAATGTATTTGTTTTTTTCTCTGTTTATTTTATAGAATAAAAATAACTATGTCGATTTGTTTTATGACACCTGCTGCTAATGAAATTTTGCTGAAAAATTAATCTATCAAATGCTTCGAGGAAATTAAGATGCATATTTTTTAAGGACTAAGATGCAATTACTTAAAATAATGAGAACGGCTAAATTATTTGAAGGCAATTCATGCAATTTCTATCAAATGAAGCGAGGGAAGAGCATTCTTGACCCGTAATTAAAGTGAAATACAAAAAAAATCAATTTTTCCACAATTCTTATAAGTTACATCAAGATTGTCTGCGATAAATCGTCTTAATAAAAATTGCAAGATTTACCCGAAGTGCCGAAGCTGGATGCGAAGGTCTGGCAATTCAACAACTAGGATGGGCGTTAGTGAACTTGGATGTCCATCCAATAATTTGATCGTTCTCATAACCATTGTCGAGAGAGAATTTAACAAGAAAACAAATAAATGTGAACAAGGCTATCTTTGGATACCCGAAGAACACCTTATTCGTAAAATGAGCTGTATTACTTCTATTAAAGATTAATGAGGCATATGAAATAACTTCATTCCCCAAAGCAAATCATTCATATGTTCGATGTGACCATGGACTATAATGTATCCGATTGCCGCAATAGCGCAAACATTTGTGAAAAATATTTTCAAAGAGAAAATTATTGTAATTACTGAGCCTAACAGATCCTGGGCAGCTGCATGGTCT
>Ga0208375_1003172_pt1 | contig 14366 bp, 16 predicted proteins | sample RifOxyD1_FD_184038 | JGI IMG/M metagenome (GOLD analysis project Ga0208375, IMG submission 184038) | Soil microbial communities from Rifle, Colorado - Rifle Oxygen_injection D1 (SPAdes) | ecosystem: Environmental > Terrestrial > Deep subsurface > Rock core/Sediment | place: Rifle, Colorado... | reverse complement strand
AATCAACTTTTGTGGATGACAGTATCTCCCTCTATACAGATTCCTTAAAAAACAAAAAAGCTATGGTTAATTGATACCTGTAAGTCGGAGTCGCTTCCCTGCACTCCGACTTCATATTCTATTAAAATTCAGAATACTGAATTATTATTCAGAAGGATGAATTAATCTGTTTTCTCAGCCCAGTCTTTAGCAATTACTTCAGCTTGTTTCAAAACAGTCTTTGTTGCAGATTCTTGCATGTCTGGAGGATAGCCATATTTTCTTAATATCTTTTTAACACAAATTCTTAATTGAGCTTGAACACTTTCCCTTATTGTCCAATCAATAGAAACATTCTTCCTTATTGTTTCAAATATCTCTCTTGCTATTTTTCTTAATGTCTCATCACCAAGAATCTTGACAGCACTATCATTAACTTCTAAAGCGTCATAGAAAGCAATCTCATCTTCGTTTAATCCAAGTTTCTTACCTTCTTCTTGATCTTGTTTTATTGTTTTTGCTAAATCTATTAATTCTTCAACAACTCTTGCTGTTTCTATTGCCCTATTGGTGTAATTCTTTATTGTTTTCTCCAAGAGTTCAGCAAAAGATCTTCCTTTAACAATATTCTTTCTTGAAATGAGTTTTATCTCTTCAGTCAATAATTTTTTAAGAGCCTCAAAAGCTAAGTTCTTTTGAGGAATGTCTTTTACTTCAGCCAAAAACTCTTCAGATAAAACTTCTATATTTGGTTTCTTGAATCCGACAGACTCAAATATATCTATAACTCTGTCTGAAACAACAGCCTTAGAAACAATCTGCCTTATAGCAGAATCAAGCTCTTCTGTCTGCTTTGCTTTGCCAAGAGTTATCTTTGTTATCTTAGCTTTTACAACTTGGAAAAATCCTATTTCTTCTTTAATTGCTAAAGCTCTATCATGAGGAACAGCCAAAGCAAAACATTCTATTAATTTTTTAGAGTGTTTTAAGAATCTGTCTTTTCCATCCTTTTGTTTTAATATATGTTCAATAGCATCTGGAACAATAATTAAAGAGTCGTTCAGAGATTTCTTAATCTTAGATTTATATTCAAATCCGTGCATAATATCAGAAACTACTTCATATTCAGATAACATTAATTCGACTGCCTTTTCTTGGACTAATACAGGTTTACCTTTTCCACCACTTGCAGTGTAGTCAGATAGAGCTTTCTTTAAATCATAAGCTATTCCAATATAATCAACAACCAATCCCCCTGTTTTATCCTTAAAGACTCTGTTAACCCTTGCTATTGCTTGCATCAATCCGTGTCCCCTCATTGGTTTATCGATATACATTGTATGTAAACAAGGAACATCAAACCCAGTAAGCCACATATCTCTTACTAATGCAATTTGAATCGGATTTTCAGGATCTTTAAAATTGTCACCTAATTCCTTTCTTTTTTTCTTGCTTCTAACATGCTCCTGCCATTGTAATGGATCTTTTGCAGATCCAGTCATAATTATCTTTATTTTTCCCTTATCATCATCTTTATGATACCATTCGGGCTTTTGTTTTACAATCTCATTATGCAGATCAATACATATTCTTCTTGACATACAAACAACCATCGCCTTACCATCCATTATCTTAGCTCTTTGTTCAAAATGATTTATTATGTCTTTAGCAATTCTTCTTATTCTATCTGGACTTCCAGCAACTGCTTCCATACGAGCCCATTTAGATTTTAATTTCTCTTTGCTTGCAACTTCTTCGCCTTCAGTTACTTCCTCAAAATTGGGATCAATCTTTAGTCTCTCTTCTGGTTTTAGATCAAGTTTAGCAAGTCTACTCTCATAAAATATTCCAACAGTTGTCTTGTCTTCAATAGACTGTTTAATATCATAAATATCAACATATTTTCCGAATACTGCTGGAGTGCTTCTGTCTTTCTTTTCAATAGGTGTTCCTGTAAATCCAATAAAAGAAGCATTTGGAAGAGCATCCCTCATATTTTTAGCAAAGCCATCAATAAAATCATACTGGCTTCTATGTGCTTCATCAGCAATTACGATAATATTTTTTCTATTGGATAATAAAGGATACTTTGTTCCTTTCTCTTCTGGAAAGAATTTCTGTATTGTTGTAAAAACAATTCCACCTGAAGATACTTTCAGCAAATCTTTTAATTGATCTCTCTTCTCTGATTGAACTGGCTCTTGTCTTAGTAAATCTTGACAACTCGCAAATGTTCCATATAATTGATCATCTAAATCATTTCTATCCGTTAACACCACTATTGTGGGGTTCTCAAGTTGTTTAGAAAGAATAACTTTTCCAGAATAGAAAACCATTGTTAATGATTTGCCTGATCCTTGAGTGTGCCAGACAACTCCAGCTCTTTTGTCCTTCTTAGTTGCCTCTAATGTGCTTTCAACTGCTTTGTTAACTGCATTATACTGGTGATAAACTGCAACCTTCTTAGAAATTTTAGTAGTATTTGTTTTTGTGTCTCTTTCTTTTTGAAAGACAATAAAGTTTCTTATGAGATCTAAAAGTGTTTCTTTGTTTAGCATTCCTTTAATTAAAATCTCTAATTCAGTCATTGCTTTTTTTGGTTTGTCAGCATTGATTGTTTTCCAAGCAGTGAATCTTTCAACTCCAGAAGTGATTGTTCCAGCATGTGTCTCTAAGCCATCCGAGATAATAACAAGTTCATTGAATCTGAATAGTGATGGAATTTGTAATTTGTAGGTTTCTATCTGATGAAAAGCATTAGTGACTGTTGCTTCTGCATCAGCAGGATTCTTTAGTTCAAATATCACTAATGGTAAACCATTGACAAATACAAGAATATCTGGGCGTCTGTTGTTATCATTTTCTATTATTGTAAATTGATTAACTGCTAAGAACTCATTTTTCTTTACATTTTCAAAATCAAACAGCCAGACTTTATCTCCTTTAATTCTGCCATCTTTTCTATATTCAACATCAACTCCATTCACAAAAAGGTTATGAAACTGTTGGTTATCTGAAACTAAGTTTTGAGTTTGTGACCTTAATACTTTTTTAACAGCTTCTTCAATAGCTTCTTTTGGGACTTTAGGGTTTATTCTTTCAAGAGCAGTTGTTAATCTATCAACAAGAACAACATCAGAATACCTTTTCCTCTCACCATTTCCTTCAGGAGCAGGAGCAATACTTGGAGCATAGATATAATCATAACCTTCATCTTTCAGCATCCTTAGTGCTTCTTCTTCAATATGATCTTCGGTTATGATGTTTTGTGGCATGTTATTTCTTAAATTCTTCCCTTAATTTAAGTAATTCTTTCATTTCATTTATATGATGTTCAATCCTTTTCTGCCTATATTCCATAATTTCTGTTGCATAATTCCAAAAATAGTCTTTAGGATTAATATCTTTAGGAAGTTTCTTTTTTGAATTGTTTGCTATAATTTCAACCATCTTATTAGTTTCATGAACTGCTAAGCTCTCAGCAACATGATACATTCTTTCATATACTTTGTCTATTCTTCCTCGAATAAACAATTTCTGTATATTGAGATTTATATTACCTATTATTCCCATGTTATTATCAATCTTCAGGTATTTTTAAGTTTGTGTTTTTGGATATTCATCATCACTGAATCTGGACATTTCTTGATTTTTGAAAATACCTAATTTTTCCTTAATTTCATCTGCAATTTTTTCTTCTTTTTCCGTCCATTCTGGAAAGTCTAATAAACAAAATTCAAAGGAATGTTTAGGTAAAATATCCATTTCTGTAGCAATGCCTAAAACCCGTTTATTCTCTTTGAAGTGTCCCCTTGTTGCAAAACAAATTTCTGCTAATCTATTTTTTCTAATTTCCCTATCAGGTGTCTTTGCATAAAAGAAACAATAAGTTATTCCTTCATCGGGGATTGTTCTCCTAAAGAATATATTTTTCTTTTCTAAACTTGCCTTAGCTTGACCTTCAAAAAAAGTCTTTGATTTAATCCTTCTTTCAAACCTATTCAGTTTTGCCATTTCTCTGGCAACGATTTCATAATTTTTTTCTTTAGATAAATGTGCCTTATCTATTAAGAAATCCCAAAAATAGCTTATTTTATCTTCTTCCTTTTTTGCTAAGAACTCTGGCTTTTTTATAAATCCCTCCCAAAAACCTTCTTGAATAATAATATAATTTCCCTCTTCTAATTTCTTAAAACTTCTTTCGTTAATTAAATAATAAGCTAATAGTTCTTCTTCTCCTCCCGAAAGGTCTATCTTTATATCCGATGAAAGGAATCTTTCTTTCTCTTTCAAATAGCCAATAAAATCACTAATTGTATCCAGTTCATTTAGTAATATTCCTGTGCTTTTTCTATCTAAAATATGGATTGTTTTATTCTTAATTTTTTTAACAAACTCGTAGTAGTCTTCACCCTCCCCAACAAGTGCAGAAATAAGATAAATTTCTTTAATGTTACTTGGATCAAATTCTTCATCTCCCCTTCTTGGATTGTGAAGAACCATTTTTTGTTTTAAATCAAACAATTTTCTTTTAGCACCTAAAAGTTGCCTTAAATTTTTATCAACTTCTCCTTGATTGTATCTTCCATTTTCTTGTCTCTTTAAGTCTTTTACTTGCCAAATTATCGCAATCTCTCCAAACACAACTAATAAATCGCATAATTCTTTTCCATCATCCCACTGAGGATTTGGATAACACCAATCAGTTAAGAAAGATTGTTGAGCTAAGTCATAAACAAAGTTTTCTGCATTTCTTCCCTTTAGTTCAAAGTAGCGTTTATCATAACTTGATGTGGAGAGATCTTCTTCTTTTTCCAAACAACATTTTTTATATTTCTTTCCAGATCCACAAGGACAAGGATCATTTCTTCCTATCTTTGCCATTTTCAAAAGAGACTCTTATTTTCCCAGACATAAGTTGAGGTAAGAGAGAGTCTCGAATTTGGGAAAGATTATTCGACTGAATCTTTAATGAAATTATCTTTTCTAATAAGGGTTCCATTATTTTATTCATTTTCTGTAAGGATATTTCATCTGGAACAATAACTTTAGAATCAGATAAATGATGCCTCTGAATGTGCCCCATAGTGGTAGCTTTACCTTCTGCAATTTTTCTAAATTCAGGTAAAAATTCTTTAATCCAATGATAATAAAACCATTTAGGGTATTTATCTGAAGATACCTTAAATAGATGCTGATTTAAAGCCCCAGCTCCATTGCACCACAAAACCACCTCAAGACTACCAGACCAAGAAAATAAAACATCTCCATTTATAATCATATATTCTTCAGGCAGATCTAAATTTGCTTTATCAGTTTGATTTGTTATTCCACTTCTAAGTTCTCTGATTTTTATAACTGGTAAAAATTCTTCTCCTTCTTGTGCAGGATATTTTTGTAATGCTATACCATTCAAAAATTCTGCAATTTCATCTAACTGCTTTGTCTGCCAATTTTTAGTGGTATCTTCTCTATCGAAAAACCAGTGCTTGAATAATGCTTGTCCTATTGATTCGAGAGTCTTATCCATTTTTTGGTTGAGTTCTATTTTAACATCAAGATCTGAAAGAATTTTAGCTATTGCTTGTTGTTCTTTTAATGATGGTAGTCTTATTGGGATTTCATCAAAAGTTTTTGTTGTAATTGTATCAAATACAGATCCATAAGAATGATTTTTTAATTTAGTAAGATGATACTTAATCAAATAGAATAAAAAATCATTTGTTGATTCTTTTTTTGCATTTAAACCATAGCAAGATTGATTAAAAGTCATGTCTTTTGCTAATTGTGCAATCTCGCCTACTGTGCCTCTTGCAGATATGATAAGCATACCCTTTTTTAGGATTTTTGTGCTACTATTCTCTAATCCTTCTTTTGTTATTTTCTTTTCTGTATCATAAACATATCTTCTTCCATTGTTAAAGTCAGTTACCGATAACCAACATATATCTCCATCCCAATAGCCCTTATTGGCAGTTTTTGGTGTTCCTCCACCAAGAATTTCCATTAATTCGGATAGTTTCCTTTCTTTCCAATCTTCAGGAATTTCCTCTTGCTTCAATTTTGTTTGTTGTTTCATTATACCGTTTTTCCTTTTGAAGGGTATCTTAGTAATTTTCTATGATTCCAATCAGGAACACTTATTTTTTCATCAACTAAGTCCAACAAGTCTTCTAATTCTTCTTTATTTTCAATTTTTATCTTGCGATTGACTATTTTAAATCTATACTTTCTTTTTCTCTTATTCTTCAATTTGGAAATTTTATCTAAAGTAATTTCATTTCCATGAAGAGATTTAATTCTGGTAATTTGTTCGTTTAATCTTAAATCGTGAATTAAACTATCTTTTAATTTTATGAAATTTCCAGATAGGTCTTTTTTCTTAGTTTCGGTATCAGCAATTTCAATGAAACCAAATTGTTCAAAGAAAGAGGTAGCTTCTTGAATGCAATACTCATATATTTTAAATAAAGTCTTAAATGTATATCTATCAAAAATTAATAGTTTATCGTTTAATTTCTTTCTTTCATTATCAGTATTTCCCTCTGTAACAAAATTTTTAAAATAAATAAAATCAATAGAATCATCAAAGTAAATAAAATCTCCCGTAATAGAGGTTATTTGCCCTTCATTTATATGAAATTTTCTCTTTTTCCCTATTCTTACTCTATTTAATTTTCTAAAATAAAAAAATTCTTGAGCTTGTTTAAATACTCTTACAGCTATAGCATAATATCCTGAAAAATCATTTAGAGCCAATTCATGATCCTCTTCGGGATTTAATTTATTTAGTAGTAATTGAAAATGATTATTGCACTGATTTAATTCTGGAACTGTTATAACATATTTTTTATTTGGAGAATCATCACTCATAAAACTATCAAATTCCGAAAGATTCAAATTAAGATTTCCAGTATCATCACAAAGATTATCTTTTAAAATATCTCTAAACTGATTTTTTATTGGATTATTAATGTTTAACTTTTTTATATCTAAATATTCTTCAGGAGGAAGATTTATTTTAGAATTTCTTTTTATCAAATAACATTCAATATTCCATTCATTTAACTTTAATTCCATTTTTTGTATACTTTATTATTTAATTGGATTACTTTGACATAGCCAGAATGAGTATTTTTATCAGAAATCATAACTTTATCTCCAATAGATAAAAAGTTATATCTTAGGAAAAAGACATTATATAGTATCCCGTATTCATCCTTGAATATTAATACAACTGCACCTAAACTAAAAAGAATGGTTGATACTATAATTGAAGGCATATAAAACTCTGAACTATTTTTTAATAAAAATTCTAATAGAAATGTTAAAAATGGAGAGATCGCCCCCAAGAAGTAAATAGCATATCTTGAATCTCGCTTAGTATTCTTAACAAGGATCTCGGTATCGGATGTCTCTTTATTTTTTATTAAACCATAAAAAATAATTGGACTAATAATAGAACATAATAAAAAGAAACCTCCAAGATAAATGTTTAATGAATTTAGATATTGAAAATTGTTTAGTTGTTTAAAATTTAATTTTGATACATAAAAATAGAACCAAAATAAATATAAGGGAAAAAGAGAAGTAAAAAGATATGCAATTTTCCCTAAAACATTTAATCTTCTTGCCATCCCTATATCCTCCAGCCAATCCCAGCTAAGTTTTCTTTGATTTCTTTTTCTAATTTATCTGATTCTTTGAATTGCTCTGCAAGTTCTGTTGTTAGCCTTTTCATTTTTTCATTAAAGACTTCAGGATCATCTTCTACCTCTTCAGAGCCAACATATCTTCCAGCAGTAAGAACATGTCCATGTTTTCTTATTTCATCTAACTTAACCGACTTGCATAATCCTGCAACATCTTCATACTTTCCTCCCTCTCCTCTCCAAGCATGGTAAATTGTGGAAATCTTTCTTACATCTTCATCAGTCAGATCTCTATGCCTTCTATCAATCATACTCCCTAATTTTCTTGCATCAATAAACAGAACTTCTCCTTCTCTATTTCTAAACTTATGATTCTTCTTATCTTTTGAAACAAACCATAAACATGCTGGGATCATTGTGTTATAGAATAATTGTGAAGGCATAGCAACAATACAGTCAACTAAATCTGCTTCAATAATATTTTTTCTTATCTCTCCTTCTCCACTGCTGTTTGAAGATAATGATCCATTAGCTAAAACAAAACCTGCAATACCATGAGGTGCTAAATGATGTATGAAATGTTGCACCCATCCAAAGTTTGCATTGCCTGTTGGAGGAACTCCGTATTTCCATCTTATATCTTCTTTTAACTGTTCGCCTTTCCAGTCAGAATCATTAAATGGAGGATTTGCAATTATAAAATCTGCTTTAAGATCTCTATGTTCATCATTTAGAAAACTGCCTTCATTATTCCATCTTATAAAAGAAGAGTCAATACCTCTAATCGCCAAATTCATTTTACATAATTTCCAAGTAGTAGGATTACTTTCCTGTCCAAAGATAGAAATGTCGTTTATTCTTCCAGAATGACTCTGAACGAACTTTTCACTTTGAACAAACATCCCTCCAGAACCACAGCACGGATCAAAAACTCTTCCCTTGTAAGGTTCTGTCATTTCAACAAGAAGTTTAACAATACATCTTGGAGTATAGAACTGTCCACCTTTCTTTCCCTCTGCATCTGCAAACTGCCCCAAGAAGTATTCATATACTCTGCCAAGAATGTCTTTGCTTCTGCTTTCTTTATTTCCTAAAGCAATAGATCCTATCAAATCAATTAACTCTCCGAGTCTCTGTTTATCTAAAGCAGGACGAGCATAATCTTTTGGAAGCACACCCTTTAAAGAAGGATTGTCTTTCTCAATTTCATCCATTGCTTCATCAATTAATTTTCCTATTACTGGTTGCTTCGCATTCTTCTGCAAGTGATCCCATCTTGCTTCTTTTGGAACCCAAAAAACATTCCTTGCTTTATACTCATCAACATCTTCTGGATCGCCTTGAGGTTCACTTTTTATTTCATCATAAACCTCTTTGAAAGCATCAGAGATATACTTCAGAAAGATCAAACCTAAGACTACATGTTTGTATTCAGAAGCATCCATATTGCTTCTCATTTTATCAGCAGACAACCACAGCTTTTGTTCAAATCCTAAGTCGCCTTTGTTATCCGTCTTTGCCATATAAATTCAATAATTTCCAGTCTTATAAAATTATACTTTGCTATCAAAATGTAAAACCAGTCTATGGAAGGATAATCCCTTAGATGTAATCAATCCTTAAACAAACTATTACATCTCAGCCGTTCCACTTTGTCCCAGTGGAACGGAATGGGACAAAAAAAGTATACCTATGATTTCCTATAAACAATACTTTACCGTCGATAAACCTCCAGTGTCCCAACTTTTTTGGAACGGAGGGGTGGGACATTGCACTTTGGATCTCCTCTGGCAATGAGTAAATGGCTTTAAACAGCCTCTATAAGCCTATATAACCCCTTTTTAGAATTGAGTATTTTTTAAAAAATATTTTCCCAGCTCAATTTGGGACACCATGTGCGTGGGCACATGCACCCAGAATTAGAATCATTTCCTGTGTTATTAGGATAATATTCAGCCATACTATTTTTTTGGAACATGGGGTGGAACGGACAGCAAACGCTCAGGAGGTCAACTGGGAGTTGTTAAAACAATGAACTCTTATCAACTTTCATTTTGTCTTCTTTTTGTAAAATCCTAAAAATCATCTCCATCTTCATTTCCTGCTTTCTTTGATTCTTTTCAATTTGATCTATCTTTTTATCTTGTCTTTCCATTAATGCTATTGATTCAGCAGTAGCCAAACCATTCCTAAGAAGTTTATTTAAAAAGTCCTGATTGAACGGTATCTTAATCCTATATTCTTCCCTAAGTCCAGTGCGTTTATTGTATAGTTTGAACTGAGAAATCATTCCATCCCAAGTGATACATTTTATCCCTTCCAACTTTAAGTTTGAGTGATCTTTATTGAACTCCATACAGCTTATCCATACTTCTTTATCAGACACTTTTATTCCTAATTCCTTTTCCATTATTTTTTGAAATACATCCACTGCAAGTCCCAATGAACAGATATTAAAAGAAGTCTCTGAAGATAGTCTCATACTTGCCTTTTTGCTTTTTACTCCTGCAATAAATCTGTATCTGAACGGAGAGTTGAGACTATTCTCAACTTTGAGTTGATGTTCAACTAAAGGTTTGTCCGACTTATAAAAAAGTTCAGTATTCTGAAAACAAAAAGAAAACACCCCGTGCCCATCATTATCAACTAAGAGATACATTCCCCTGTGAACTGGATGAATCTTCAATAAACCTTTCACAGCCAATCTGATACATGCAGATCTAACTGTATTATGATTTATCCCTGTCTGCAAAGCAATTCCTTTAGGATATGCACCATCTGGATACTCCCTTGCTACATCAAGAATCTTTTTCTCGTTTTGTAGTGCTTTGAGAGTCTTAGTTGAAACCTTGAGTTGTTTTCCCATGTTAAAAAAAATTAAATCTTATGATTCCAATAATGAAGTTTAGCTTGACCAACATTTCTTATCCTTATTTTTCCAGCTCCTTCGAGTTTTGCTAAGTTCCTTGTTACAGTGTTCCACGCATTGCCTAATTTATTGACAATCTCTTGTATTGTCAGTCCTTCTGGATTATTCTTCAACAACTGTTCAATTTGTTTTTCGTGATCCATTTTTTACACCTCCTTTGAATTTTTTTAGAATGAGTTTCTCAAGTTCTCTTAAAAGTAAGATCTCCTGTGGCACTGGGAGTCTCGCTAACTTTTGTCGCATGAGTTCACTAACTGGCATTTCGAGTTCCTTAGCTTCTCGCTTTAAGCGAGAGAACATGTCCTCAGAAAGATCAAGATGTTTGTGTGCTGTTAGTTTCCCTGCCATTTTTGATACCCTCTAATTTGAGAATTATTTGATCCAAGCTGTAGCTAAGATCTTTAAGACTTTCAATAGTCTTATCAGGATCAACTTGCTGTTGCGATTGGTTGTTCATCTTTTTTATCTCCCTGTAGTGGTTTACAATAGAAGTATAACGAGGTCTTACAAAGAGCTGAGAGACTCATTCCCAACTTTTTAGAAACCGATTTTGCTAATGCTAACAGTTCGTCATCTGGACCGAACCTTGACAAAATGTATTTCTCTGCTTTCTTTTTTGTTAGTATTTTTTCATTTACTTGGTTTTCTGTTGTTTCCATGCCAACAAAATGTATAAATACTCTTAAAATCTTACCATACCTATTGGGTGAGGCTAAATGAAAGACCATGAAGAGTTAGTAAAAGAAGGTTTCAAATTAATTTATTCTGGAAGAGCTAATGAGATTTATGCTCTTCTGTTAACTGAGCCCCATACTGCAACAGAGCTTTCAAAAATAGTTTATCCAAACTTACATAAGAATGTAAAATCAAAAGTTCAGATAAATAACAGAAAAGCTAAGTTTCCTAAAAGAGATAAACCTTCTACGATAATTCTGAATTATATCTCTGCATTTGTAGATTTGAATTGGATCACTCCAGACAAGAAGAGGTTCTATAATCGGAATATCAAATATACTGCGACCTACAAGCCTTATTTTGAGTATCTGAGGCATAAAAATCCAAAGATCAGACTTTCTCAAGAAGAAATTAATTTTATGGTTAAATACTGGTTATATGATTATGAACCTTCTAAAACCAATTTATACTTAGATCTTGATAACACTCTGAAACAAGACTATGTTGATCTTTATCTAAGAGACATCTTTTCATTAAACAAACCAAAATTAAGAAAACTGCTAAAAAGAGAGTTGGATTTTGAAGAGATTATTTTTGCTAAACTAACCAAGATATTATATGACAAATTTACTGTTGAGTTAATCATTAAGTATTTGAAATATCTATTGGAGGATGTGAATAATAATTCAGAAATGTATGTTCATATTAAGAAGATGATTCGACTATTTGAAAGGTGAATAATAATTCAAAATGGAACTAAAAGAAATAGAAGAAAATTTGTTTAAGAGATTGTATAAGGGAGCATATTTAGAGAGACAGCTAATGTCCTTTTTCTTTATTTATCAAGGCTACAAATTCAAATTAATAGAATTTCATGAGCTAAGAACAGAGAATAATAATCCTGAAATACAAAGATTATTAGAAAAGTCTGCATTGCAAAGTCTGTCTATGACTCTATTGAATTTAAACTCCCTCTTGATGAAATGTCAAACTTTTATTATGAAAGGATCTTTAGAGGCATTAGGTAATCTGAAAATAAAAAACTATTCAAAAGAGACTGCTTTTATAGAGCTTTTATCAAACAATATAAAAAAAGAGGAGCAAGAGTTAGAACGGTTAGAGAATAATAAAAATGATCTTGAAACTCTAATAATGGAAAATAGAATGTTAAGAGAAAAAATTAAAAGATTATCTGAATAATAATTCAGAAATGTTCAAATTTAAAAAGTCCATAAACCTACTGAATTTATAGGTAAATTGTCAAAATGGAATTAGTAAAAATTGTTGTATTTGTGCCTTTGACACATACAGATAAAGTTAGAAAAGCAATGGGTGAAGCTGGTGCTGGAATAATTGGTAACTATGAACATTGCAGTTTCTCAAGTAAAGGAATTGGAAGGTTTAAACCAAATGACAAAGCAAAACCCCACATTGGAAAAGCAAATCAATTAGAGGAAGTAGAAGAGGAGAAAATAGAAGTTGTTTGCCCAAAGAATAAAGCTAAAGAAATTATAAAAGCAATAAAAAAGGTTCATCCATACGAAGAAGTTGCTTTGGATATTTATCCACTAATAAATGAGGGAGAATTATAAAATGAATAAAATAAAAATAATCTCAGTTGATTTTCAGAAAGATTTTAGTGATCGAAAAGGAAAGCACTATAGACCAAGAAAAAATGTGGATTTTGTTAAGAATACTTTAGTCCCTTACTTTAGAGAGCATCACATAAAAGTAGCTGAAATAATCTCTGATTATCGTTTACCAAGACCTGCCGATAATGATGATAGCTGTAGAGCTGGAGAGTGGGGGTATGAGTCTGAGATTCCAGAAGACATCAAATTAAAACCTGTTTGGATTAAGTGTATGAACTCCCCTATTTGGGTAAGAGAAAATATTGGGAATCCGAATAAGAAAGCAGGATTACCTTATCAAGATCCAAAAGCATTTACAAAGTGGTTAGACAAAACAATAGGAAAACCTAATAGTTTAGATGAAGTTGTTCTCATCGGATTAACTTCCGATTGCTGTGTCTTTTGCACTGCTCAAGAATTAAGTTGGAGAGGTTATAATGTAAAAGTCCTTGCTGAAGGCGTTGGAACTTATTCGGGCAGTGAGAAGGAAAAGGAGATGATTTTAACTAATCCCCCATTTACTAATTGGGCTGAAAGAATATCTTGGAAAGAACTACAGAGGTTATTGAAAAAATGAAAAATGCTTTCTTGTCAATAAAGTTTCATGAAGATTGTCATAACAAAAAATTAATCGAAGATATTTGTAAAGAGCTTGAAAAAGTAGATATTAAAGTTAGAACCATCATAAGAGATTATGAGAAATGGGGACAAGTTAAATTTGAGCCAGATAAACTAATGGAAATAACCTTTGATGAAATAGATAAGTCGGATATGTTATTAGTAGAATTTTCAGAAAAAGGAGTCGGATTAGGAATTGAAGCAGGTTATGCTTATTCTAAAAATAAACCGATTATTATTTTAGCTAAAGAGTGTTCTGATATATCAACGACAATTAAAGGAATATCAAAAAAAATAATATTGTATAAAAATATTAATGAAATTTCTAAAAAGATAAATCTATAAAATGGTTATAAAAATAACTTATTTCGTTCATGGCACAACAACAGATAATCAAAAAGATATATCTTCGGGTTGGAAAGATGTTGAGCTTTCTGAATTAGGAATAAAACAATCAAAAGAGCTACCAAAGCAAATAGGAAATAAGAAATTTGATATTGTATTCTGCTCTGATTTAAAGAGGGCTATTGATTCTGCTGAAATAAGTTTTAGAGATAAATTTCCAATTAAGCAAGATAAAAGACTAAGGGAATGCAATTATGGAGATTTTAATGGGAAGTCTTCAGAAATTGTAGAGCCAATGCAAGAAGAATGTATTCATAAGAGGTTTCCAAACGGTGAGAGCTACGAAGATGTTAAAAAAAGAATAGCAGATTTTCTTAAACTTCTTAAAAAAAATTACGATGGAAAAAATGTGGCTATCGTTGCTCACAAAGCACCCCAGTTAGCATTAGATGTTTTGTTAAAAGGTAGAACTTGGCAACAAGCCTTTAATGAAGATTGGAGAAAAAGAAAAGCATGGCAAGCTGGCTGGGAATATAT
>Ga0208375_1003171_pt1 | contig 14366 bp, 16 predicted proteins | sample RifOxyD1_FD_184038 | JGI IMG/M metagenome (GOLD analysis project Ga0208375, IMG submission 184038) | Soil microbial communities from Rifle, Colorado - Rifle Oxygen_injection D1 (SPAdes) | ecosystem: Environmental > Terrestrial > Deep subsurface > Rock core/Sediment | place: Rifle, Colorado... | reverse complement strand
CGGTTACGAAAAGCGGATTGGAACTAAGGTGCATAAAACAATCATGATGATTACCCCAACCAATGATTTAGTCGTGACCGAAGAGCCGGCGCTGGTTACGTCCAGTAATGATTCTTCCTCTTGAATTTTTAGGAATTCTTAGGCAAAATTGGCGCAATGCATCTATTATCAGTACTTATTCCCTCTCGAAATGAGATCTTTCTCACCAAGACTATCGAAGATATCTTGGCCAAGGCGGCAGGTGAAATAGAAGTAATTGCGAACATCGACGAGAACTGGCCGGACCCGCTACTGGAAGATAAACGCGTGACCTATATTCACCCCGGCTCCCCCAGAGGCATGCGATTTGGTATAAACGCTTGCGCGGCTTTGGCTAAGGGAAAATATCTGATGAAAAGCGATGGTCACTGCCTGTTTGCTCCCGGATTTGACAAACTATTAATCGAAAATCACCTTAAAGATAATTGGATACAAATTCCCCGCAGATACTCACTAGATGCCGAAAAATGGGAGATAAATAAGACCCGCCCCTTTAGAGACTATCATTATCTTTGTTACCCCCAAAAGGGCAAAGGCCACGACGACGGCATGCACGGCGTTGAATGGTGGGACAGACAAAGAAAGCGAACGGCTCCGAAATACGATATCGATGACACCATGTCCATGCAGGGGTCGTGCTGGTTTATGACCAAGAACCATTATGACAATTTTTTGCATGGGATGAGCGAGGAAGGCTACGGTCAATTTGCCCAGGAGGCTCAAGAGCTTTGTAACAAGACGTGGTTAGCGGGCGGGGCCGTAAAAGTCAATAAAAAAACCTGGTATGCCCATCTCCATAAGGGTAAACAATACGGTCGAATGTATAAAATGAGCGATTCGGCGAATGTCGCCGGAATCAATTGGTCAGCCAAACACTGGATGAATAATGAAGAGCCGGGCATGATTCATAAAATTGATTGGTTAATCGAAAAATTTTGGCCGGTCCCTTCCTGGCCAGAAAATTGGAAAGATTGGTATGCTAAATGAATTATCAGAACTAAGTCGAATTGCTTACAAATTCAGGGTAGCTAAATGCCCACAACTTAGAAAACACTCATATACGGAATATTACTACAATCTATTAAAAGATAAACGGCAAACTATTAAAAAGGTTCTTGAGATGAGTGTAAACACTGGGGCAAGTCTTAGAATGTGGCGGGAATTCTTTCCAAATGCTCAAATTTACGGGGCCGATATTTCCCCTCAATGGATGTTTAAGGGTAAGAGAATCAAGACATTCCTCTGCGACCAGTCTAAAAAGGAAGATCTCGTAAAGTTAATCAGTCATATTGGGCACGATATTGACCTTGTTATTGATGACGGCTCCCATATACCCCAGAACCAAGTTTTTACCTGCCTGACACTTATGTCACTTTTGAAAAAGGATGCCATTTATATTATTGAGGATGTGGCTGACCAGAGTATAACTAGAGAGCTGGAGAGCTATGATTACGAAATACCAAAACTTATGAAGATAAGGAGGTATGACAACAGATTAATCGTCGTCAGACATAAAAAGGGCAACAAAACCTCAATTATTATTCCCTCAAGAAATGAATCTCTCGAAGTCGCCCCAGGCGTGACCGTTCTTCAAAGAACTGTTCGGGATATTTATGACAAAGCAACGGGGAACTTTGAAGTTATTGTCGGCTTTGATGGCCCCCCCTATCAAGACTTCCCCGACTATCCAAACCTGAAAGTAGTTAAGTTTCCGTCAGTTGTGGGAATCAAAACAATGATAAATGCCCTCGCGGCCATGTCCCAAGGCAAATACATTTATAAGACTGACGCCCATTGTTCTTTCGGTAAGGGTTTTGATGAAATACTTCAGTCTGATATGGAAGAAGATTGGATCGTCACTCCCCGCTTTTATATCTTAAACCCCGCAACTTGGGAATGGCAAGACAAAAGGTTTTATGATTATTTTTATCTGTGTTGCCCATTTACGGACCCCAGGGGTTTTAGGTTTAAAGCCGGTGGGCATTGGCCCCAAAGAACTGCGGAAAAATTGGATGTCTTAATCGATGAAACCCCTCAAATACACGGCTCAGGTTGGTTTATGGCTAAAGATTATTATTTTAATTTTCTTGGAGGATTTCCAAATATTGATCCGTACGGGCATGCTCAAGAACCGATTTGGCTGGCACTGAAGAATTGGCTAGGCGGAGGAAAAGTAATGGTAAACAAAAAAACCTGGTACGCCCACATGCACCAACAGGGCAATAAACGCGGCTACTCGATGTCTAAACATCAAACAAGTCTTTCTTATAAGCTTGCGGTTGACTATTGGCTGGGAGATAAATGGCACGAAAGAAAGCATAATTTCGACTGGTTTGTCGAAAAATTTATGCCGATGCCCACTTGGCCCGAAAACTGGAAAGAATTATTGGCTAGCTGGAAGGAGACATAAAAAAATAATTGAGATAGCCAACCTAGCGCCGTCTGCGGGGAATCTCCAATCTTATAAAGTTTACATCACCAAAGAAAAGCTAGCCTACGAAGCCCCGATAAGTTTTGTCGTTCTTAAACCCGTCGCCATTATTGCCATGGGTTACCCCATTGGAGAGAAATCTGGTAGAATAAGGAGGAGTTTTAAAGAGATAGTTTCATGGTAAATAAATTATCGGAACTAAGTGAGATAGCTTTCAAATACGGATCAGACAGGTGTCCACAGAACGGACATTTTTATACCGAGTACTATTCTAATCTTCTAAAATACAGAAGAAATGATATTAGAAGCGTTCTTGAGATCGGAATCGGGAAAGGGGCTCTGGGGCTGCTTATGTGGAGAGAATTTTTCCCAAATGCCATAATCTGTGGTACAGATACTAGGGGCAGTTTCCTGGTACGCCGAACTCGGATTCTATCTTTTTATTGTGACCAAACCAAAAAGGAAGATCTGGCAAGCTTAATTGGAAAGACAGGTTCAAACATTGATATTGTCATTGATAATGGTTCCAAAAGGCCTGAGGATCAAATATCTACTTGTTTGACTCTCATGCCACTTCTTAAAAAGAAAGTAATTTACGCTATTGAAGGTGCTGATCCAAGTATTCAGAAACAACTTGGTAATTACATAACAGATATATTAAGTAGCAAAAAAAACCCTGATAATATCGTTGTTGTTAGACACAAAAAAGCTAAGACTTCAATTATTATTCCAATTCAAAAGGAAAACTATAGCCTTTTTCCGAAAACAGTGCAAGATATATATATAAAAAGGCAACCGGAGATTTTGAGGTGATTGTCGGTTTTAACGGACCTCCCTATCAGAATTTCCCCAAGTATCCTAATTTTAAAACAGCAAGGCTGCTTAAAAACATAGGTAACAAAATGATGATCAATACGCTGGCAAAAATGGCCTCTGGAAAATATATCTTTAAAACTGATAGTCACTGCATGTTTGCAAAAGGCTTTGATGAAACCTTGCAGGCAGATATGGCAAATAATTGGCTTGTCGCTCCCCGCTTTTATAAGCTAGATCCCTTAAAATGGAGACGGCAGGATAGAAAGTTCTATGATTATTTTTACTTTAGATTTAAAGGGGCAGGTCCATGGCCTGAAAGGACTCAGGAGGGAGCCAATATAATCCTTGATGAGACTCCGCTGATTCACGGATCGGCTTGGTTTGTGGAAAAAGATTTCTTTCTAAATAGGATTGGCGGATTCCCCAACTCTGGTCCAATGAACCATACCCAGGAGTCAACATATTTGTGCCTAAAAACCTGGCTAGGGCCATGGAACGGGCGCGTTATGGTTAATAAAAAAACCTGGTATGCTCACAAGGAGCATTGGGAGCAGAACAAAGGCATCCCACATACTTATGAGGCGGCTGAGAAATTTTGGGCAGTCAATAAATGGAATGAAAAAGCTCATGATATGGACTGGCTTATCAAAAAATTTGCCCCTTGAGATCTGCCATTATCAACAAAATAAATTATGATTGGAACTGCGAAATGAGTATAGTAGGAAGAATGTTAAAAATAGAACAAATAGTAAAAGAGCGTGTGTTAATAGAAAAACGAATCATAGTTTATAAAACCCATTACTGCACCTGATAATCCCTGCCTTGTTATTCTCTATTAGCTTTTGACGGTTTATAGGACCCCCACCGGGGATGGTTTCATATCTGGGGTGATATTGATGGAGTCCCTGAATATCATCCCTAACCACAAATGGTATATTCGCCCGTTTCCAGCGTGCTCCAAAATCATTATCCTCATAAGCATAACCTTTCATAAATTCTTCGTCCCAACCATTAACCTTTTCTATGTCTGCCTTGTTAAACATCGCTAAAAAGTACATACGAGGGCTCTCGCTTCTAAAGTGTGTATTGACCAAAGATGTAATAATTTTGCCATCTTTATCCTCATCCCATACCTGACAGACTACATTAGCTCCAAGAACATTTTCTAACTGTTCCAAAACAGGAGTAATTGGCTTGACTTCTGGACTAGTAATAATAATGGAGGTGTATTTGACATTTCGTACCCCAATATTTAAGGCCTTGCTACAATTAAAACCATCCTCAACGGTATAAGGAATAATCCTAACGTTTTTACCCAGGTCATGTTCGTCGAGATATTTTCTTATTTGAGGTTCATTGCGAGTGGGGATAATAAACTCTTTTTCTTGTGACATGCCGTCGTAGGCTCGCTTCGTGTTCTTGAACTGCTCTAATCGGTTGTCATCAAGAGGCATTACTATGGAGAACATATTACCATTGTACTTCATATATAAAATACCGCTTAGATTGATAAAGACTACTTATACTGTGATAGTGTCTGGACAATAAACTCTTCCACCATGAAGACTCCTCTCGAATGAGATGTAACTGAACGCCTCGCCATTTATCTGAATGACTGGCAATGCCCAATAATGCGTAAGGTGATAATGAGGCCAGAGCTTTTACCGTTTCCTCTATTCCTGCGGGGTCTATATGCTCCAGAACATCCATACAAATAAGTGCTTCCCACTGCCTACCCTCTTTAGCTAGACCCAATATATCGTCATTGATAACTTCATAATCCTTTAAAGTATCTGCAATAAACTTGCTTGGTTCAAGGCCGGTAACTTTAATACCGTTTTTGCTCAACAATTTAAGATAATGTCCACGCCCACAACCAACGTCTAACAGGTTATTGAAACCACTATTTTTAACCCATTCAAGAACTATATCCAGCTTATAATCAATGCTTGCATTGTAGCTCTCATCAGTAGCAAATATCTCATCGTAAATATTCATATTGCCAGTAACTTAATACTATTTTAACAATGATATCGGATACATTATCTACCAAATATTCTTCAGGAGCTTTGATTGATGGCAGAGAAGTTGCCACCTCAATTCCTTTTAAAATCCTCTCCGGTTCGCACCCGGAAATAAAATTACTACCAGCTTCAAATGTTTCCGGACGCTCTGTCACGTCTCTCAGGGTGACTGTCGGTACACCAAAGATGGAACATTCTTCTTGGGCAGTGCCGCTATCGCTAAGCACGCAGTAAGCGTTTTTTTGCAGGTTATTGAATTCAAAAAATCCCATTGGTTTCATGATTTTTATTCCTTTCCTGAGTTTTAGCCGGGAATACTTACCAAGTTCCCTATGTGTATGCGGATGAACACTCCAAATCATCGGAAGCTTATATTTATCGTAAATCCCGTTAAATGCCTCAACAAATTCGGTTAGCCTTTCTTTAGAGTCAACATTTTCCGCCCGATGCAGGGTCATGAGGAAAAACTTATTCTTCGTTAGGCCTAGTTTTTGCATAATATCACTGCCGTCTATTTGGGACATAAAGTGGTCGAGTACTTCTTTGATGGGATTACCAGTAACATATATTCGCTCCCCGGGAATTCCCTCTCTTATAAGGTTAGCCCTGCTTCTCTCCGTATATGGCAATAATATGTCACTCTGGCTATCAATAATGCGGCGATTATTCTCTTCCGGCACCCTGTCATCATGGCAACGGTTGCCGGCTTCCATATGGAAGACCCGGACTCCCAGCCGCTTGGCCATAATCGCACCCAAGCTGCTATTCGTATCCCCGAGCACCAAGAACGCATCGGGCTTTTCCTTTGGAATAATTGTCTCTAACTTTGATAAAATAATACCAATCTGTTCTCCAAAACTGCCTTTGGCGTCCAAATTGTAATTCATTCTTCTGTAACCAAGCTGGCGTAAGAAAACGTCATTTAAATTAAAATCATAATTTTGTCCGGTATGAACAAGTACTTGGTCGCAGAACTTATCCAGCTTTTTAACAATCAGTGAAAGCCGTATTAACTCCGGACGTGTTCCCAAAATAGTTAATACTTTCATAATCTTGCTAATTCTCTAATCATTTTCGCAATCGTTGGCGGGTTTGTATATCCTGCATGCCGCCATAGTTCCCGGTTTAGCTTCTTGTTATCTGTTGATAGCGTTCGATCTATGGCAGTCGGTGCTTGCTCATCGTAAACTTCAACATCTTTGCGATCAAATTCTTTGGCAATTATTTTCAGCATTTCGGCTTTACTTATAATATTACATGGAACAATATGCTGAACATGGGGCAAACTGACTCCCCTATTAATAATTCCTTGGCAAATCCGGGCAAAATGCAAGGTGGTAACACCATTCCATAAGTAGTTCGTAAAACCATTGACCCTGGCATCTTCCGGCTGACCCAAAAACCAATCCATAAGGGAATTATGTCTTTTAAGTTCAGGCCCAATAATTGAGCACCTGAGGTGATAAATCTTATCTGCGAACACTTCACCGAGACTCTTAGTTTTGCCATAAACGTCCAGGCCATCATGCGGGTCGATCTCGACGTATTGGCCTTTCTGACCCGAAAATACACAATCGGTAGCTATCTGGATGACTTTGAAATTAGCACTGCCCGCGGCCTGAACCAAAAGATGAGGAAAGTGAGCGTTTACAAGTACTGCCCGACGAACCTCATCAGCATTATCATCGTGGATGTACGGTTTTATGACACCGATTGCATTAACTACCCAACAAGCACCTTTGATTGCCTTCAAAATGCCTTTAAGGCTGGTTTTTTCAACATCTAGCCTGCGGAATTCCACCTTCAGGTATTTATTTTTAAGAAGCCTTAAGGCTTTGTGATCTCGATAAGTTGCTATTATTTCAAATTCATTGCTTGACATGAATGTGTCAAGCATCATTGAACCAAGCATTCCGGTTGCACCTAAGATAGCTACTCGTTTTTTGGCCATATTATCTTTCTTCAATCTGCCAGATATCCCAGTAGCGCGAATCATAGCGGAAATCGTCGTTTAACGACTCTTCTAGCGTGGAAGTCGAGTAAAAAATTAGCTGCGTGTCGCTAGTTAGTGACATAAAGCCGTTCGCATACCCAGGCGGGATATAGAGAAGCTTCGGGGCGCCAGATGATAAAACGTAGCGCTCTACCATGACCCCTTTAGACGGCTTCTTCCAATTATTTATAGGTACTAAACCGACCAACGCCGCGCCGTCAGCGACAAACACATATTTAGCCTCCTTTTTATGAGCATGCCATGCCCTGACAAAACCGGCAGCATGGTTAGAAACCATGTAAAATCTTTTGACATCCTTAAAACTGAAATCATTAACGAATGTCACTTGACCCCTGTCGTCGATTGATAACCCGCCGTCAATTATTTTGGGTTTTCCAGACTCACCCACGGGCTTATGACTATTAAATATTGTTAGGTATCCTTCGTTTGTGTACCTAGGATTGTTGATATTCTTAATTCTTCTTTCCTCAAATAACTGTTTTATCTCCCCGATACCGTCTTCTACTCGAAGCTTCGGATTAAAACCGAATGTTTTTTTGGCCTTAAGTGAATTTACGCGGTAATTACGCATGTCATCGGCCTTCATATCTACAAAATTTATTCTGGTGCCCGGCACATTCTTGACTACTTTGCGGGCCAGGTTGAGTATCTTTATATTTTCTCTATGCAGATTAAATACGCCAGTGTGTTTAGTTTCCAAATTATCTGCAATAGCCTGGGCGGTATCTCGAACATGCAATAATGGCCTAAATTGGCTATCACCGAATATTTTTAATTTGTGGTCAGTCATGGCTTTAGCAGTTAGCGTGTTCACAACCAAGTCCAATCTAACTCTCGAGTACCGGTCACCTATGCCAAATAGAGTACCAAGCCGAAAAATGATGGCATTTTTCGGCCTTAAGAATCCCTCCGAAGTTAATTTTGTTTTAGCATATACCGATAAAGGGCTCGTGGGTGAGTCTTCAGTTAATACTCCATCATGGACGCCGTAAACAGAACAAGTGGATGTAAAAATTATCCTGCCGTTAAAATTTTCTGCCAACCATTTGACTGATTCCTGGTTAATCTCTGTTGAGATATCGGGATTCAGGGCGCAGGCCCCATCTCCAACAAGTGCGGCCAGCCAAACTACGGCATCAGCCCATTTTAAATGTTCTTTAAGATGTTTTTTGTTTCGAATATCTCCTAAAACAAATGGAACTTTTTTAAGATAATCGTCTTCGTACATTAACGCATCATAAACACGAATTTTGTGACTCGTTTTTAATAAAATATCCGTTAGCGCCCCCCCAAGATAGCCCGCACCTCCGGTAATTAATACTTTCAAAATTTCCCTTTCTACTTTTTAATCAGCCAATTTTCTCATCTTTCTATAGTCTTATCAAGTTGACTTAAAATGGTACGGGTTATTGTTGTTTGCTATAATCTGGCTCAGGTCTTTATGAAATATAATCCTGGTCATGCCAGTTACTTACCGGTCTTGATAAAAGTACTTCAGATTTCGGAAGGCCCTGTACTGGAGCTAGGATCGGGAATATACAGCACGCCCGTCATGCACTGGTTGTGTCTGGAGGCCAAAAGACGTCTCGTTACTTATGAAAATGATCCGGAAATTTTCAACATGAACAAAGATTTTGGAACCGGGCTCCACGAGGTTAAATTTGTTGAAGATTGGGACAAAATCCCCATTGAGACTGAACACTGGGGGGTCGTTTTCGTCGACCACAAACCGGCCGAAAGGAGAAAAATTGAAATTGCAAGGCTCTCTAAGATTGCAGATTATATTGTCGTGCACGATACTGAAACGCAGCGTGACCGTGAATATGGATTTATAAAAGGAGCTTTCCCCTTATTTAAATATCGTTTTAACTATAGAAGGCAAAAACCATATACATCGGTACTAAGTAATTTTATAGAATTCTATTTATGATGTATCCGCACGATGAATGACTTAACAATACTTTACTACACGGCCAACACGATTCCGGAAATTACCGGGCAGAAAGTTCGGGATTATCTTTTAAAAGTCACAGAGAATCAATTCCCGATAATCAGCGTCTCTCAAAAACCCCTCAATTTTGGACAAAACATTTGCGTGGGCCTAATTGGTAGATCAAAATATAACTGCTATAAACAGATACTTATCGGGGTTAAGGAAGTTAAAACGAAATATGTCGCCTGCGCTGAAGATGATACCCTCTACGCGATGGACCACTTTGCCTACAGGCCACGGGAAGGTATATTTTCATACGAGAATAATATGTGGTTTGCTGAAGAAAATTGTTTTTGGCGATGGGAAAATATTAATAATCGCAGTGGCATGTGGGGATGCATTGCCACAACCGAGACTTTGCTAAATAACTTGACCACGAGATATACACTATATCCGGTTGATCCCTTGCCAAATAAGTTTCTTTTTTGGGGCGAGCCGGGATATCACGATCGTTTGTATGGAATGCAGAATCGTTTTGCCCAATTTGAATCCGAAAACCCTACTGTGGTATTTAGATATAGAGAATCTATGGGTGGCTTTAAGGGTGGACGCCGTGAGGTACGCACGCCGGAAAATATTACCTACAATTTAGAATCATTTGGCGGAATTAATAAATTGTGGAGAAGCTACTGGGCATGACAAAATGAACACTTTTGAATATATCATCAAGAAATATAACATAAATGTTGGCCATCAATATGTTATAGAGATCCCGAATATGGGAAGCCCTGAACTGGCTGAGTTATTTACAGAACTAAAATTTAATGTAGGTGCAGAAATCGGAGTTTGGCAAGGAGAATTTTCTGAGATTTTATGCAAGGCCAATCCTAAATTACACCTCTATAGTATTGACTCATGGGACATTTCAGTTTATGAAAAAGGGTTCCTTGAACAATCACATCCCAAACCCGGCTCAACAGAGCAACCATATTTTGAAAACCTTTACCACGAAGCAATTAAAAGACTCTCGCCATATAACTGCACAATTATTCGAAAAACGTCGATGGATGCAGTAAAGGATTTTGAAGATAATTCGCTTGATTTTGTCTATCTCGATGCTGGCCACGATTTTCTAAATTTTACTCTTGATATTCATAATTGGAAAAAGAAGGTACGAGCTGGAGGCATTGTTTCGGGTCATGATTATTCAGGTTTCAAAAGTTATAAAATGATTCATGTTAAAGAAGCATTAATGGCTTATGCTCGTTCTTATCACATGATACCCTTTTTTGTTTTACCAAGAACAAGAAAAAGGCCCAGGCGTGATTTATACGGTAATTGGTTTTGGGTAAAAGTATGAACATCACTGATATAAAAACAAGAACTGATTTGGCTAAATATTTTGCCCAGCTTGGTTATAAAGTTGGGGCAGAAATAGGAGTCTTGTCAGGAGGTTATGCCAAGGTGCTCTGCGAAGCAATCTCCCACCTAAAATATTATGGAATAGACCCCTGGTATGATGGCAAAAACGTTAAGCATCCTTATTGGGGAAAGTACGAACTGGCTATGAAAAATCTGGCTCCTTATGATGCCACGCTAATAAAAAAATACAGTTTAGATGCGGTTGGGGACTTTAAAGACAATTCTTTAGATTTTGTCTATATCGACGGTGACCATGTATTTGATAGCGTAGTCATGGACATATTTGCGTGGATAAAAAAGGTCAAAAAAGGAGGTATTGTTGCAGGACACGATTATGTTAGTCGTGGCAAGGTTGGAGTTATCCCGGCCGTTAACAGTTATGTTCAGGCACACGAGTTAGACCTCCATCTAACAACCGAACCTGCCGAGACTATCTCTTGGTGGTTTGTGAAGAAGTGGAACACCTAGTAAAAGCAGCAACAAATGGCTAAACAGATTGTATTCTATACTGACAATCTTTTAAAACCGGAAATCGCCGAGAGGGTTCAAAGAAACCTGAAAAAAATCAGTAAAAATAAGGGTATTCCCATTGTCTGCGTTTCTTTAAAAAAAATGGATTTTGGAGATAAAAATATACACTTTCCCCGTTACAAGCGCGGCATTTTTACTTTATTTCGGCAGCAATTGGCGGGAGTGGAAAACGCAACCTCCGACATTCTTTTTTTCTGTGAGCATGATGTTTTTTATCACCCGTCTCATTTTGACTTTGTTCCTCCGACAGATGATGCTTACTACTACAATGTCAATGTTTGGAAAGTCAGATTGAGCGATGGCCATGGCCTACGGATAAACGACTGCAAGCAAACAAGCGGGCTTTGTGCTTACCGGCACTTGCTTTTAAAACATTACCGTAAGAGAATAGCCATAATTGAAAAAAGAAGACGAGAAATGGTAAAAGCAGGAGTGCCTATTAAAAATGACGGTTATAGCAAATATATAGGCTATGAACCGGGACGGCATACTCTTCCTCGGGGAACAGATGGCTTTTTGACTATAGATAATTATTTACCTAAGAGTTGGGAATCAGAGTTTCCCAATATAGACATTCGCCACGATACTAATTTTACCCGTTCCCGCTGGAAAAAGGATGAATTTTACGACCACCGCAACACCGAAGGATGGACTGAACAAGATAATATACCCGGCTGGGGTCATCTGTGGCACTTTTGGAAAAAATTATGATAAGCCAGGAAATAAAGATGGTTGATAGTCAGGGATTAACATGTAAGGAGGAGTTCCTTGCACAGCATGGGATAGAAATAATAGGGAATGGAGATATAGCTAGCGCTCTTAGGGAAGCGGCCGGATATGTAGGAAGTCTAGCTGGCAACAGACTATATCTTGCCTCCGGGGTGAGTAATCCCAATCCACTACCCGAGCCCGAATACCAAAGAGAGGCAGAATTACTGAGACGGCCGGCACAGGACAAAGAGCTAAGAGGCCTGCAAGCTGTTTACTTTAGCACCTTAAGAATCGATGCTCAAACAAGGTATGCCCAACACAAAAGGGAAATGGAAAGTTTAATAATGAATTTATTTCCTCGGTATGTCATCGCCAGATTGGGTATTATTACGTGGGGACATAATCCCCACACGACGATAGGTTTCCTTCGAGAAAGAGTTGTTCGGGGAGAACCCTTCAATATAAGAGAAACGACACGGGATATTGTCACAATGGAAGATTTTATAAGGCAGGTCAACCTTCTACCAAAGCATAATTGCGTGGCAGAAATCCATGGCAAGATAATGACCGAAAGAGAAATATTTAGAAAATACGTCTCTGCCGATTATTCTTTACCATGAATGTTGCTGGCCAAATAAGACTTGACAATTTCTTCTTAGTAGCTCAGAATCGGGTTAGATGAAACTGAAGTGGTTTTTGGGCGTATTTTTTTCTTTTGTTTTTTTCTTCGCTTTTTCACTCCCCGCATCTGCTACAGAACCGCCCATAATAGGCGCGAATTTAAATGCATATACTCCACCAACTGGAGCTGATTGTAATATTAATGTTCCCTCTCAATATACCACCATTCAATCCGGAATTGATGCTGCTTCGGATGGAGATACCGTTTGTGTTGGCCCCGGAACATATAATGAAAGTGTATCTATTAACAAGTCTATTCGACTCTCAGGAAGAGGGGCCTCACAATCTGTTATTAACGGCCAAATTTACCCGAGTCCTCTGGGCTATTACTCCACAGTAGTATTTAATGCCAACGATATTACATTAGAAGGCTTTTATATAAAGGGTGTTAACAGTGTCGGACTTGGCTTTACTATCACCAATGCTGACGCTAGCGGGTCGGGTAATAAAATCTTTTATAATCGAATTTTGGCTGGGACCGGACAAGTTAACTTAAATTTTTATGGGTATCAGATAGACAGTCTTGTTCAAAATAACATCTTTGAGGGCAACAACTCTCCTGCGATAGCAGTGGTAAGCTCATTGGCTTCAAATGAATATCTAGACAATGTTGATTTTATAAGTAATACCTTTATAGGTATGGTTACAGAACAGATACTTTCCACCCTTGCCAAGAACAGCACAATAAAATGGAATGTCTTTAATACTAACGACGAAATTTCTAGAATAATTTATACGTTTTTGTCAAATACTGTAACCGAAAATAACTTCAATGTTAACCCAACAGGTTTGGTATATGGGATGAGCAACATTAAAGTCATAAATCTCTACAGCGACTGGGTGAGCGCTGAAAATAACTGGTGGGGAGATGGGGATACAGATCCGTCTGATAATATAATCGGTCTAGTTGATTTCACTCCATTTGCCTTAATGCCATTTCCAGAGTATTCCGTCGTAGACCAGATCACTTCTCTTTCTCCCGCGAAGGTCTGGATTGGATTAAAAAACAGTGATGATGTCGGATTAAAGTTTGATCTCAAGGCAGAAGTATACAAAGATGATATTCTTGTTTCTTATGGAGAACTGAATAGTTTTCCCGGAGGAAGTTCGGGATTTAACAATGCGCATCTAGCAACAATTCCCTTCAATTCATTCTCTCCAGTCGATTTTCCATCCGGCTCACAGTTAAAATTAGTAGTTTATGTCAGAAATGCATGTACTGGTTCAAGACATAACTCCGGTACTGCAAGGCTCTGGTACAACGACTCCCAGGCAAATAGCCAATTTGATGTAACAATTGGAACGACAGATAATGCTTATTTTCTTTTAGATAACTTTCTTCTCGGCACAGGTCCAGGTTCCACAAAGAAAACTATTGATATTGCAGCAGGGACTAGATGTAGCGCACTCAAGCCTTTTGGAACATGGATAGTTACTCCTTAATATTTGCTTCACAACAAAATTTCGGTTGCTTTTTATGCCCAGTTAGGATAAATATAAGTAGCATTTATGACGACTTATGACCTGAGCATACTAATCCCCGCCCGCAATGAAATGTTTTTGGGAAAAACTATCGAAAACATTCTTGAAAATAGCGAAGCAAATACCGAAGTAATACCCGTCTTAGACGGCTATAAACCCGACCCGCCATTAACACCCGACCCGAGAGTAACTTTAATATACAATACGCAAAGTATTGGTCAAAGAGCCGTCACTAATCAGGCATGCAAATTAAGCCAGGCAAAGTATGTAATGAAGATTGAC
>Ga0208375_1003169_pt1 | contig 14371 bp, 14 predicted proteins | sample RifOxyD1_FD_184038 | JGI IMG/M metagenome (GOLD analysis project Ga0208375, IMG submission 184038) | Soil microbial communities from Rifle, Colorado - Rifle Oxygen_injection D1 (SPAdes) | ecosystem: Environmental > Terrestrial > Deep subsurface > Rock core/Sediment | place: Rifle, Colorado... | reverse complement strand
GGCGCCCCCGGCATCCGTGCGTTGCCCGCGCCGCCCTCGTCCGCCGCTTCCCCCTTTCGACTTCCAGGCCCTGCCATGACGCTGCCCCTGCAACTTGCCGAATCCCGCCTGCTGCTGCCCGCCGGCCTCGACACCGGGGGGCTGGAGCGCGCGTTCGGCTCGCTGCTCGGTCCTGGCGTGGATTTCGGCGACCTCTACTTCCAGCACACCCGGCACGAGAGCTGGACGGTCGAGGACGGCACGGTCAAGAACGGCGCGCATTCGATCGAGCAGGGCGTGGGCGTGCGCGCGATCAGCGGCGAGAAAACCGGCTTCGCCTACTCGGACGAGATCAACGGTGAGGCGTTGCAACTGGCGGCGAAGTCCGCGCGCGCGATCGCGCGGGACGGCTCCAGCGTAACCACGCGGTCCCTGGTGCGCGGGCAGGGGCGCGACCTCTACCGCCCCGAGGACCCGATCGACTCCCTCCCCAACGAGGAGAAGGTCGAGGCGCTGCGCCGCATCGACCGTTACGTGCGCGCCGCCGACCCGCGCGTGACGCAGGTGGTGGTCAGCCTGTCGGGCAGCCTGGACACGGTGCTGGTCGCGCGCAGCGACGGCGTGCTGGCCGCCGACGTGCGCCCGCTGGTGCGCTTCAACGTGCAGGTGATCGTCGAGCAGAACGGGCGCCGCGAAAGCGGCTACTCCGGCGGCGGCGGGCGCTACGGCTACGCCGAGCTGCTGGGCGACGGCAAGCCCGAAGGCTTCGCCCGCGAGGCCCTGCGCCAGGCGCTGGTCAATCTGGAGGCGGTCGACGCGCCCGCCGGCATCATGCCGGTCGTGCTCGGCAACGGCTGGCCCGGCGTGCTGCTGCACGAGGCCGTCGGCCACGGCCTGGAGGGCGACTTCAACCGCAAGGGCACCTCGACCTACGCCGGCCGCATGGGCCAGCGCGTCGCGGCACCGGGCGTCACCATCGTCGACGACGGCACGCTGCCGGGTCGCCGCGGTTCGCTCAACGTCGACGACGAAGGCAACCCGACCCAGTGCACCACGCTGATCGAGGATGGCGTGCTGGTGGGCTACATGCAGGACACGCTCAATGCGCGGCTGATGGGCGTGGCGCCGACCGGCAACGGCCGCCGCGAGTCGTTCGCGCACCTGACCATGCCGCGCATGACCAACACCTACATGCGCGCCGGCAACGACGACCCCGAGGACATGATCCGCTCGGTCAAGCGCGGCCTCTACGCGGTCAACTTCGGCGGCGGGCAGGTCGACATCACCAGCGGCAAGTACGTGTTCTCCGCGACCGAGGCCTACCTGATCGAGGACGGAAAGATCACGGCCCCGGTCAAGGGCGCCACGCTGATCGGCAACGGCCCGGAGACGATGCAGAAGGTGCGCATGGTCGGCCATGACCTCGCCCTGGACGAGGGCGTGGGCGTGTGCGGCAAGGACGGCCAGAGCGTGCCGGTCGGCGTCGGCCAGCCGTCGCTGCTGATCGAAGGGCTGACGGTGGGTGGCACGCAGGCGTGAGTGCGGTCGCTGCTTCGCGTATCGCACCCGCAAGGTCCTTCTCCCCCTGGGAGAAGGTGCCCGAAGGGCGGATGAGGGTTCGGCGGAGTGGTGGAAATGAAGCGGCTGCCGCGGTCTGTCGGTCGACGCAGTGGGTTAATGGATCCCGGGGCTCTGCACTTGCCCAACAGGCACCGCTCCGCCGAACCCTCACCCCAACCCCTCTCCCGCCGGGAGAGGGGCTAAACGTCGCCTTCGTCCTCATCACCCGCTTCGGCATTTTCCAGCAGCAACCCCCGCAATTCCCGGAACAACTCCCGGTACGCCCGCGGCGGCTTGTTGCGCTTGCGTTCCTCCAGCGCGTTGCGCACCAGCTGGCGCAGGTGCTGGCGGTCGGCGGTGGGATGCTCGTCGAGCAGCGCACCCAGCGCTGCGTCGCCCTCGTCGAGCAGGCGCTCGCGCCACGCCTCGACGCGATGCATCGCGGCCGTCTCGCGCCGCGCCGCTTCGCCCTTCTCGTCGAGCGCGTCGCGGATCGCTTCAAGCGTCTCGTCGTCCTCGCGCCGCATCTGCTTGGCCAGGTACGCCAGCTGGCGCTTGTGGGCGATATGCGAGGTGATGCGGCGGGTGTCCACGATATGCGGCAGCAGGTGGTCGGGTATCGGCAGCTTGGCCAGCTGGGCGTCGGTCAGCGCCACCAGCTGTTCGCCCAGCGCCAGCACCTCCAGCGCCTCGCGTCGCTGCTGGCTGCGGCTGTCGCCGCGGTATTCACCGGTGTCCTCGTCGATGCCGCGCATTCGTATCGGTCCCATGTCGTCCGGTCGGCGTGACCGCCCGGATCGGAAAAAAACAGGCCCCCGGCGGTGCCGCGGGACAACGGAAACAAGGATAAGCCATTGAACGCGACAGCCCCCGCCCATTCACTCTCGCCACGCTCGCCCAACGAGGTCGACAGCGACACGCGCCTGGATGCGCTGGCCGATCTTTCCCAGCGCCTGCTGGCCAGCGCCCGCCGCCGCGGCGCCAGCCAGGCCGAGGTGTCGTGTTCGGAGGAGACCGGCCTCAACGTCAACGTGCGCATGGGCGAAGTCGAAACGGTGGAGTCCACCCGCGACCGCGGCATCGCCGTCACCGTCTATTTCGGAACGCGCAAGGGCAGCGCCAGCACCGCCGACCTGCGCGAGGAGAGCCTTGAGGCGACGGTCGAGCAGGCCTGCGCGATCGCCCGCCATACCGAGGACGACCCGGCCGCCGGCCTGGCCGATGCCGAGCTGATGGCCACCGACCTGCGCGAGTTCGACAGCTGGCACCCGTGGGTGGTGGACGCCGACCAGGCCATCGACCTGGCGCTGGCGGCCGAGGCCGCAGGCCGCGAGGTCGACGCGCGCATCGGCAACTCCGATGGCGCCTCCGTCGGCAGCGGCACCAGCCTGGGCGTGTACGCGAACTCGCACGGCTTCATCGGCCGCGAGCGCAGCACCCAGCACAGCATCGGCTGCGCGCTGATTGCCGGCCACGGCGACGCCATGCAGCGCGACGGCTGGTACAGCATCGCGCTGGCCGCCGACGAGCTTGAATCGGCCGTGTCCATCGGCCGCAAGGCAGGTGAGCGCGCGGTATCGCGGCTGGCGCCGCGGCCGGTCGCAACCGGGCACTACCCGGTGGTGTTCTCGGCCGAAATCGCCCGCTCGCTGGTCGGCCACCTGGTCGGTGCGGTGTCGGGCGGCGCGCTGTACCGCAGGTCCAGCTTCCTGCTCGACAGCGCCGGGACGCAGCTGTTCCCCGACTGGTTCTCGATCGAGGAGCGGCCGTTCCTGCCGCGCGGCTTCCGGTCCGCCTCCTTCGATGCCGAGGGCGTCGCCGTGCGCGAGTCGGCGCTGGTCAGCGGCGGCGTGCTGCAGCGCTACGTGCTGGGCAGCTACTCGGCGCGTCGCCTCGGCCTGCAGACCACCGGCAACGCCGGCGGCGTGCACAACCTGCATGTGGCTTCCAATGCCGGCGACCTGGATTCGCTGCTGGCCGGCATGGGCCGCGGCCTGCTGGTGACCGAGCTGATGGGGCAGGGCGTCAATGCGATCACCGGCGACTACTCGCGCGGCGCGGCGGGCTTCTGGGTCGAGGATGGCCGCATTGCCTATCCGGTGGACGGCATCACCATCGCCGGCAACCTCAAGACGATGTTCCAGGCCATCGAGGCGGTCGGCAGCGACATCGACCCGCGCTCGCACATCCGCACCGGCTCGATCCTGCTGGGCCGCATGACCGTGGCGGGCGGATCGGCCGAAGGCTGACCGCCCGTGTCGGGGCGCCACGACAGGACGGCACCCCCGCACTAGCCCATCGGTTGGGTTGAAGCCGCAGGCACGCGGCACGATCTTGTCCTTGCGCGCCGGCCCCATGCCCGGTGCAAGGAGCCCCGCCCCATGAATGCCTCCGTCCACGATTCGTCCCTCGTCTCCGCCGCGCCTTCCCCCAGCGAGCGCCAGTGGGCGCTGGCCGCGCACCTGGCGGCGCTGGTACTGGCGCTGATGACCAGCTGGCTGGTGGGCGTAGCCGGCGTCATCGGTGCGCTGGCGGTGTGGCTGCTCAAACGCGACGACTCACCGTTCGTTGCCGAACACGCGCTGGAAGCCGTCAACTTCAATCTTTCGATGCTTATCTACGCCTGCATCGCCGTCGCCATCGGCATCGCGCTGGTGGGCATCAGCATCGTGACGCTGGGGCTGGGCCTGCTGCTGACGATCCCGGCCGGGCTCGCACTGCTGGTGGCCGTGGCGGGCATCGCGGTGCTGTGGCTGGTGTGCAGCATCCTGGCGATGGTCGCCGCATGGGATGGCCGCAGCTATCGCTATCCGTTGAGCATCCGCCTGCTGGGCTGAGCCGGCCGGCCCGGCTGGCGCCGGCTTGACCCGGCCACGTCCCGCGCGGAGAGTGTCGCGCGGGGGACATCCAACCAGGAGGGGACGCAATGAGCGATTTCGAACAGCAACCGCCACCGGTGACCGATACGCCGAGCGACGGGATTTCCGCCGAACAGCGCCAGTGGGCGATGTTCGCGCACCTGTCCGCGCTGGTCGGTGGCGTGATCACCGGCGGCTGGGCCTTCAGCGTCGGCTGCTTCATCGGCCCGCTGATCATCTGGATGATCAAGAAGGACTCCATGCCCTTCGTCGACGACCAGGCCAAGGAGGCGTTGAACTTCAACCTGACCGTCGCCGCCATCTTCTTCGTGCTGCTTATCCTGACGCTGGGCACGCTCGGCATCGGCGTCATCCTGACGCTGCCGATCGGGCTGGTCGTGGGACTGGCGTGGCTGGTGCTGACGATCATCGCCGGCATCAAGGCCAACGAAGGTGTGGCCTACCGCTATCCGTTCGCGGTGCGACTGGTGAAGTAGTCGTTCGCGATGGTCGAACGGGAGAGGCCGGCATCACGCCGGCCTTTTTCGTGGGGGTTCGATCGCGGCTGGAGCCGCTCCTACCGCGGCGCCCTTGTAGGATCGGCTTCAGCCGCGAAAAAGGGGTGCACTGTAGAGCGACGTAAGTCGCGACCCGTCGGTTGCCGGAGATACCTGGTCGCGACTTACGTCGCTCCTACAATGCTTCGGGTCGGCTCAGCGATCCCGCTCCACAGCCAATCGCCCCAGTGCCTGCAGCGGCGACGCCGCATCGCCGAAAGGCACCAGCGCCGCGTCCATCTCCGCCAGCAGCCCATCCAGCCGCGCGCGCGACGCATCCATGCCGATCAGGGCGGGGAACGTCGCCTTGTCCTGCGCCGCGTCCTTGCCGGCGGTCTTGCCGAGCGTCTCGCTGTCGCCCTCGACGTCCAGGATGTCATCGCGCACCTGGAAGGCCAGGCCCAGCGCGGCGGCGAAGTCGTCCAGCCGCACCAGTCCGGCCGGGTCGATGCCACCGCACAGGCCGCCCATCCGCACCGCGGCGCGGATCAGCGCACCGGTCTTCAGCGCGTGCAGACGCTCGAGATGGGCGACGGACAGAGCGGGCCCGCGCCGGCCCGTCGCATCGACGTCCAGCGCCTGCCCACCGCACATGCCGGCAATACCGGCCGCATCGGCCAGCGTGTCCAGCATGGCCACCGTGACCGCCGGCGGCGTTGCGGCGCGTGCCAGCGCCTGGAAGGCGAGCGACTGCAGGGCATCGCCGGCGAGCACCGCGGTCGCCTCGTCGAACGCCACGTGCACCGTCGGTTGCCCGCGACGCAGGGCATCGTCGTCCATGCAGGGCAGGTCGTCGTGCACCAGTGAATAGGCGTGGACCAGTTCGACCGCGGCAGCGGGCGCATCGAGCGTAGCCTCGTCGGCACCGCCCAGCGAGCCGGCGGCGTACACCAGCAGCGGCCGCATGCGCTTGCCGCCCAGCAGCACGGCATGGCGCATCGCCGCACGCAGGTGCTGCGGGGGCAGGTCGGGGTCGGGCAAGGCCTGCGCGAGGGCGGCGTCGGCGCGGGCGCGCCAGCCGGCCAGGCGCGGGTCAGCGGTCATCGGTCGGCGGCGATTCGCTCGTGCCCATGCCGGGGAACGGCGTCGCCGAGGCCGGATCCTGCGGGTCGCTGAGCAGCCGCACGCGCAGTTCGGCCTGCTCCAGCGCAGCCTGGCAACGCCGGTACAGGCCGACGCCGCGTTCGTAGGCGGCCAGCGAGTCTTCCAGGCTCATCTCGCCGTGTTCCATCTTCTCGACCAGCTGCTCGAGCGCATCCAGCGACTGCTCGAAATCGGCGACGGGCGAGGCCTCGGATGCGGATTCTGGGGTGGCTTTGCGTGGCATCGGGCCAGTGTGGCGGCGGCCCCGTGACGGGTCAATCGACAGCGTGCGTCCTGCCTCAATCCGCATCGAACGGCGCGTCGTCCGGGCGCCAGCGCAGGCGCCCGCCGCGTTCGCGCAGCCATGCATCGAAGGGGGTGGCGTAGGCGATGTCGGCGGCGGCCAGCACTTGGCCGTCCACGCTCAAGACCAGCGGCAGGCGTTCGCGTTCCCACGGTGGAATGCCCAGGTCCTGAAGCACGTGCTTGAGCGAATGCGAATGGCGTCGGCCGGGCAGGGCGATGCGCTCGCCACCGCGCCGCGTGCCGACGTGGACGGGCGCGTCGAAGCGCGCTTCGCCCCGGGTGACGTGCAGGGCCAGTTCGCCGCCACCGGGGAGGGGCAGGGGCGTCGTGCCGTTCCACTCCACACGCCAGCCGGCTGGAAACGCCGGGCGGACACGGGCGGCGTGCAGCAGGTCGCCCCAGGCGCGCACGCGGCTGCCGTGCCAGTCGAAGCACGCGTCCGCGTCCGGCGCGGCCGGCAGCAGGTCCGACTCGATCCGCGCAACGCCATTGCCGGGCAGCGGCGGCAGGTGCAGCGATGCGACCCAGCGCCGGAGGACCCGGGCCCGTCGTGCAGCAGGCAGTGCGAGCAGTGCGGTACGCGACAGGCAGTGCGGGTCGGCCGTGGCCACCTGTGCGTGCGCCTGCGCGTCGCCGTCGTCCAGCAGCTCGACGGCCTCGACGGCCAGCACCGCCACCCGCGCCAGCGCCGCGTCGGCATGCGGCCAGCGCTGCCGCAGCAGCGGCATCACCTGCCGACGCAGGAAGTTGCGGTCCAGCGCGATGTCCTCGTTGCTCGGGTCGTCGATCCACGTCAACGCGTGCGAGCGCGCATGCTCGAGCAGGGCCGTACGCGGCACGTCCAGCAATGGTCGCCACAGCCGGCCGCCGGCGAACGGTGTCGATACCGCCATCGCCGCCAGTCCGTCCGGGCCCGCGCCGCGCAGTGCACGCATGAGCACGGTTTCGGCCTGGTCGTCGCGATGGTGCGCCAGCGCCAGCGACTCGCCGGGGCGCAGGTCCGCCGCGAATGCGGCCCGCCGCGCCGACCGTGCCGCCGCCTCCGGTCCGATGCCCGTGCGTGCGACGGCCACGCGACGCAGGGTGAAGGGAACGCCCCACGCTCGGCACACCTGCTCGCAATGCGTGGCCCATGCGTCGGCCTGCTCGTGCAGGCCGTGGTGGACATGGAGGGCGCGCAGTCCGCGGTCGCGCACGCCGGGCGCCTGCGACAGCGCATGCAGCAACACGGTGGAGTCGAGCCCGCCGCTCAGGCCGACGCACACCTGACCGTCGGGCAGGTCGGTGTCATCGATCAGCGGGGCAAGTGCGCGGGGCATGGCGCGGATGGTGCCACGGGGTGCCCGGGGTGGAGGGCCGAGGCAAGCGTCCATGGACGTTGAACTGGAAGCCCGGCAGCAGGGCCGCGGCAACACGTTCCAATCGAAAACCGCGAACTGCGGCTACCGGTTCCGGGAGCCCGACCGCCCCCGCGCCCGCCGCCACAGCCATACAGCCCCGGCCACCACGCCCAGCACCACGGTCACGGCGATCAGGAACGCCGCGCGGTCATCCAGCATCGCGTCGAGGATCATCGGGGCCCCAAGCGACGCGCTGCCGCCGTCATGCGTGGATCAGCGCCAGTGCCGGCTTTGCGGCGCGTCTTCGACGCGTCCCTCGGCCGCGGCCTGCGCCTGCCGCTCGCGCGCGGCGCGGCGGGCGATGGTGCGGTGCGACGGCTTCAGCAGGCAGGCCAGTGCCAGGCACGCGCAGCCGGCCGACAGGCCCAGCGCCACCAGCGCGAAGATCATGTTGGCGTCCAGCAGCACCCAAGACGCCAGGAACAGGGCTCCGCTGGCGACGGCCCAGCAGGTGGCGGCGAACTTTCCGGCCAGCAGCATCACGCGGCCTCGTACGCGCCGTAGCTGCGCAGGCGCTTGTAGCGCCGCTCCAGCAGGTCGGCGGTGGGCAGTTGGTCCAGTGCGTCCAGCTCGTTCATCAGTACCGCCTTCAATCGCGTCGCCATCTGGCGCGGGTTGCGGTGCGCGCCGCCGATCGGCTCGCGCACCACCTTGTCGACCAGGCCCAGCCCGTGCAGGCGCTTGGCGGTCAGGCCCAGTTGCTCGGCGGCGTCCTTGGCCTTGTCGGCCGACTTCCACAGGATCGACGCGCAGCCTTCCGGCGAGATCACAGAGTAGGTGCTGTATTCCAGCATCAGCGTGCGGTCGCCAACGCCAATGGCCAGCGCGCCGCCGGAGCCGCCTTCGCCGATCACCGTGCACACCACCGGGATCTTCAGCTCGGCCATTTCCAGCAGGTTGCGGGCGATGGCCTCGGACTGGCCGCGCTCCTCGGCGCCGATGCCCGGGTACGCGCCCGGGGTATCGATGAAGGTCAGCAGCGGCAGGCCGAAACGCTCGGCCATCTTCATAAGGCGCAGCGCCTTGCGGTAGCCCTCGGGCCGCGGCATGCCGAAGTTGCGCTTGATCTTGCTCTTGGTGTCGCGGCCCTTCTGGTGGCCGATGATCATCACGCTGCGGCCGTCGATCCGGCCCAGCCCGCCGACGATGGCGGCGTCGTCCGAATACGCGCGGTCGCCGGCCAGCTCCTGGAACTCGCTGCAGATCAGGCGGATGTAATCGTTGGTGTACGGCCGCGCCGGGTGGCGGGCCAGCTGGCTGACCTGCCACGGGGACAGGTCGCGGAAGATGTGCGCGGTGCGCTGGCGCAGCTTGTTCTGCAGCGCGTGCACCTCCGCGTCCGCGTCCACTGCCGAGCCGTGGCTGGCGTGGCGCAGTTCCTGGATCTTGGCTTCCAGGTCGGCGATGGGCTGCTCGAAGTCGAGGTAATTCGGGTTCATGCACGGGCCGGGGCCAGGGTGGCCGACAGTCTATCCGACCGCTCCGGACCATACCGAGCCGTCCGGGGGCGCCTTCACGCCCGGAGGCTGGCCCCGGCGCCCCGAAACCCGGATAATGCGCAAAAGCCGGATGGGGCCGTTCATTGCGAATCGCCCCACCGGCTTTTTCCGTGTCCACGCGGCGGTGCGCCGCCGATGCCCGCACCGCGCGGGCCATTCAGGAGTGCAGGTAATGGGTCAGTCAGTCGTCGTTCTCGGTGCCCAGTGGGGCGATGAAGGCAAGGGCAAGATCGTCGACCTGCTGACCGAGGAAATCGGCGCGGTCGTGCGCTTCCAGGGCGGCCACAACGCCGGCCACACGCTGGTGATCGGCGGCAAGAAGACCGTCCTGCACCTGATTCCGTCGGGCATCCTGCGCGAAGGCGCGCTGTGCCTGATCGGCAATGGCGTGGTGCTGCACCCCGGCGCGCTGCAGAAGGAGATCGCCGAGCTGGAAGGTAACGGCGTGGAAGTGCGCTCGCGCCTGAAGATCAGCCCGGCCACGCCGCTGATCATGCCGTACCACATCGCCCTCGATCAGGCCCGCGAGAAGGCCGCCGGCGGCAAGGCGATCGGCACCACCGGTCGCGGCATCGGCCCGGCGTACGAGGACAAGGTCGCCCGCCGCGGCATCCGCGTGGCCGACCTGCACTACCCCGAGCAGCTGGCCGAGAAGCTGCGCGCCGCGCTGGACTACCACAACTTCGTGCTGACCCAGTACCTGAAGGTCGATGCGGTCGACTTCCAGCAGACGCTGGACGAGGCGCTGGCCTTCGGCGACTACGTCGAGCCGATGAAGTCCGACGTCGCCGGCATCCTGCACGACCTGCGCAAGCAGGGTAAGCGCGTGCTGTACGAGGGCGCGCAGGGCTCGCTGCTGGACATCGACCACGGCACCTACCCGTACGTGACCAGCTCCAACACCACCGTCGGTGGCGCGCTCGCTGGTACCGGCGTGGGCGCGGACTCGATCGACTACGTGCTGGGCATCGCCAAGGCCTACGCCACCCGCGTCGGCGGCGGCCCGTTCCCGACCGAGCTGCACGACGAGGTGGGCGAGGGCATCCGCGCCCGCGGCCAGGAGTTCGGCGCCACCACCGGCCGCCCGCGCCGTTGCGGCTGGATCGACATCGTCGCGCTCAAGCGCGCCGTGGCCATCAACGGCATCACCGGCCTGTGCATCACCAAGCTGGACATCCTCGACGGCATGCCGACGCTGAAGATGTGCATCGGCTACCAGTACCGCGGCAAGCAGACCGAGTACGCCCCGCTGGACGCGCAGGGCTGGGACGAGTGCGAGCCGGTGTACCTGGAGTTCCCGGGCTGGGAGGAGAGCACCCACGGCATCACCGAGTGGGACAAGCTGCCGCCCGCCGCGCGCGCCTACCTGCGCGCGCTGGAAGAGCTGTCCGGCTGCCCGCTGGCGATGGTGTCGACCGGCCCGGACCGCGACGCCAACATCGTCCTGCGCGACCCGTGGGCGTGATGCACGCCGCCTGACGCCGCGTTCCACCCGTACCAGCGAAAGGCCGCCTCCGGGCGGCCTTTCTGTTGTCGGCCCGAGCCCCTGTAGGAGCGGCTTCAGCCGCGATCAACACCCCGTCCACCCACGCCACAGGCCTGATCGCCGCACCCCCGCACCCTTTGTAGGAGCGACGTAAGTCGCGACCGCGGACCCCTCCGGACAGGACGCATCGCGACTCACGTCGCTCCTGCAAAGGTCCTGCGACCAACGCCACAAAGGGGATCGACCCCGGGTAGCACCGATCGCGGCTGAAGCCGCTCCTACAGGGGGCTACCGGCACGCCGGGCTCCACCGTCCGGTCACGCGCTGCGCCGCATCCTGCGCGCCCCTTTACCCCGGGCATCCCCCCAATGCTCAAGTCCGCCCTGATCACCCTGGCCATGGCCGCGTCGGCCGCCAGCGCCCCCGCACTGGCCAACCAGCCCGTCGGCTCGCTCGACTTGCAGCGCTACGCCGGCACCTGGCACGAAATCGCGCACCTGCCGATGTTCTTCCAGCGCAAGTGCGTGGACACCATCACCGCCACCTACACCGTCAATGCCGACGGCACCATCGGCGTGCGCAATGCCTGCCGTACCAAGAGTGGCGACATGGACGAATCCACCGGCGTCGCGCGCCCGGTGGAAGGCCTGGACGGCGCCCTTCAGGTCCGCTTCGCGCCCGAGTGGCTGTCGTGGGTGCCGATGGTATGGGCGGACTACTGGGTGATCGACCTGGACCCCGACTACCAGTGGGCTGTCGTAGGCGGGCCGAGCAAAAAGTACCTGTGGATCCTCTCGCGTCGCCCGGCGATGGACCAGTCCCTGTTCACGCGCCTCAAGGACGACGCCCGCCGCCGTGGCTACCCGGTCGACGACCTCGTCATGGCCGCCCCGCTGGACTGAGCGCGCCAACCGCCGTCGCCCGTAGCCCCCCTGTAGGAGCGGCTTCAGCCGCGATCGAATCTCGGACGCGCTGCACCCTCCCAGCCCGCTGCCGTTGCGCTTGTTTTCCTGCAGTCCGCCCGGTGGAGCCAATCGCGGCTGGGGCGGTTCCTGCCCGTCCGATAGCGCGGCGATCGCGGCTGAAGCCGCTCCTGCAACGGATTGCACACCGACTTCGCTTCCCGAGCACACCCCTACGCGCTACCGTGCCGCCCTGCTGCAGGGGGAATCCGCTTGTCCGAACCACGCGCCACCGCCATTGGCACCACCCGGCCGTTGCCGCCGGAGATGACCGACGCCGACTACCGCCTGATGGTGGAGTCGGTGCGCGACTACGCGATTTTCATGCTCGACACGCACGGCTGCATCCGTTCCTGGAACGTCGGCGCCCAGCGCCTGAAGGGGTACGAACCGGCCGACGTCGTTGGCCGCCACTTCCGCCTGTTCTACCCGCCCGAGCAGATGACCAGCGGCGTGCCCGAACGCATGCTGCACGAGGCACTCACTCACGGCCGCGTCGAGGATGAGGGCTGGCGTATCCGCAAGGACGGGACCCGGTTCTGGGCCAGCGTGGTGGTCACCGCTCTGTTCGATGAGCAGGGGGTGCATCGCGGGTTCACCAAGGTCACCCGCGACGTCACCGAGCGCCGCGAACACGAAGAACTGCTGCGCCAGTCGGACGAGCGCTTCCGCCTGATGGTGGAGGGCGTGCGCGACTACGCGATCTTCATGCTCGACACCCAGGGCCGCATCGCCAGCTGGAACCTCGGCGCGCAGATCAACAAGGGCTACACCGCCGAGGAAATCCTCGGGCGCCACTTCTCCATCTTCTACCCGCAGGAGCAGCTCGACCGCGGGTGGCCCGAGTACGAGATGGAGATGGCACTGCGCGACGGCCGCTTCGAGGACGAGGGCTGGCGACTGCGCAAGGATGGCAGCCGCTTCTGGGCCAACGTGGTGATCACCCCGCTGTATGACGGCCACGGCGAGCACTACGGCTACGCCAAGGTCACTCGCGACATGAGCAGCCAGCGCCGTATCGACACGCTGGAGCAGCAGGAGCGCCACCTGCACCAGTTCCTGGCGATGCTCGGCCACGAGCTGCGCAACCCGCTGGCGCCGATCGCCAATGCCGTCGCCATCATGAACATGGGCGAGCCGCCCAACGAGGCCATGCGCCAGACGCGCGAGATCCTGGGCCGCCAGGTCACGCACCTGTGCCGCCTGGTGGACGACCTGCTGGACGTCGGCCGCATCGTCAGCGGCAAGGTGCACCTGGACATGCAGCCCGTCGCCCTGCAGCCGGTGGTGCATGAAGCGGTGGAAGCCCACGCCCCGGCGATCGCGAGCCGCGCACACACGCTGGTGCTGGAGCTGGACGACACGCCGGTGTGGGTCAGCGGCGACCGCGTGCGCCTGGTGCAGGTGCTGAGCAACCTGCTGCACAACGCCGTGAAGTTCACCCCCGACGGCGGACGGATCTGCGTCGGCCTGCGGCGCACCGGCGACGCGGTGGAACTGTCGGTCGCCGACAACGGCCCCGGCATCGCACCGGAAAACCTGTCCTACGTGTTCAAGCTGTTCGCGCAGGACGAGCACACCCCCTCGCGCGTCCACGGCGGTCTGGGCATCGGCCTCAGCCTGGTCCACCAGATGGTCCAGCAGCACGGCGGCAGCATCGGCGCCTTCAGCACCGGCGAGGCGGGCAGGGGCGTCGAGTTCGTCATCACGCTCCCCACCATCCTGCCCCCGGTGGACGCCGCCTGACGCCACCGGGCCGTCGTACCCTGTAGGAGCGGCTTCAGCCGCGATCACTACCGGGCAACCGACGCCACAGGCCCGATCGCCGCGCCCCCCGCGCGCTTGTAGGAGCGACGTAAGTCGCGACCGCCATCTCCATGCAGGCGCGTGATCGCGACTCACGTCGCTCCTGCACCCGCACCACGCAATCACGGCCGCTCCCCAAGCCCGTGCCCATGTAGGAGCGGCTTCAGCCGCGATCACCCCCCGGCCACCCACGCCTTGGCCAATCGCGTCGCTCTCCCACCATCGTTGTAAGAGCGACGTAAGTCGCGACCGCCATCTCCACGCAGGCGCGTGATCGCGACTCACGTCGCTCCTGCAAAGGCATGGAGAATCGCCGCGACCACACGACGACCGCGCGATCCCGGCCCGCATCGCGGCTGAATCCGCTCCTACAAAAACCCCACGCGCCCTAAAGGTTCCCGTCCCCCGGCCGATGCCTACCCGGAAGAAGAAGAAAAACAACCAACCCGATCCCGCCGCCGCAGCCCATGCATCCATCCGGATCGGCAGCTGCCCGCATCGCGGGCGTCGGCCCTGCCGAGGGTTTGCCGCCGCCGATGCCAGCGCACCACCTCCCGTTCGACGCCGCACACCCCTCGCCGTACCGCGAGGCGCTGGCGCGTGGGCAGGCGAAGCTGCGGTTCGAGCCCGGGCTGGAGCGCGCCTTCCGCAAGGACCAGCACCACCTGCATGTGCTGTGGCTGCGCTGGGTGCTGTGGATCGGCATCGGCACCTACCTGGCGTTCATCGCCATCGACCTCACCACCATCCCGCTGCACGCCTCGCGCTGGACCGCCGCCATCCGGCTGTTCCTGATCGTGCCGGCGCTGGCCGCGGCCCTGGTCATCAGCCACCGGCCGGCGCGGCGCGCGTGGGTCATACCCGCCGTGTTCGCC
>Ga0208375_1003162_pt1 | contig 14388 bp, 14 predicted proteins | sample RifOxyD1_FD_184038 | JGI IMG/M metagenome (GOLD analysis project Ga0208375, IMG submission 184038) | Soil microbial communities from Rifle, Colorado - Rifle Oxygen_injection D1 (SPAdes) | ecosystem: Environmental > Terrestrial > Deep subsurface > Rock core/Sediment | place: Rifle, Colorado... | reverse complement strand
TCATCGTCTCCATTTTTGAAATGTTTATACTCTACCGCTCCACCTTTGTCTGTGGATTTTAGTTTTTTATCTATTTTCTCCACCACTTCCAATCGGTTGGGATTATTATGCTGGATCAAGTCATAAGCTTTGTCTAAGATATTCTGACCCGATCGGTAATTGGTGGTTAGAGTGATTACTTTAGTTTGGGGAAAATGTTTTCGGAAATTTAAGATGTTGACCACCGAACTTCCCCGCCAACCGTAAATTGACTGGTCATCGTCAGAAACGACAGTTAAATTCTCACCCTTTCCCGCCAATAATCTTACCAACTCGTTTTGAGCAAAATTGGTATCCTGATATTCATCCACCAAAATGTATTTAAATTTATCCCGATAAGTTTTCAAAACATTGGGGCGGTCACGAAAAAGTCTCAGGGCATAAGAAATTAAATCCCCAAAATCCAACCGGTTTTCAGCAATCTTTATTTCAGCATATTTTTGATAAGCCCCAGCTAATTCTGCCCATTTTTTTTGTTCCAATTCGTCTTTATCCTTGTGGGCTTTAATCCATTTCATATAGTCGAGAGGGGTTACCCCTTCATCCTGTAATCGGGAAAAGTGTTGCAAAAGTCCTTGGATAAACTTGTTGGGGTTGCCCAAAGGCCGAAAGTAATCCAACTCAAAGTCAAATAAGTGGCGACGAATTAAATCCACACTTTCCGCTTCGGTCATTAAGTTGTAATCAGGTGATAAACCAATATGAATGCCGGATTCGCGTAACACTCGATCACAAAAGCCGTGGAAGGTCATGATCCACATTTGGGTATACCCGTATGGTAGCATCACGTCCACCCGTTCCTCCATCTCGGTCGCTGCTTTTTCGGTAAAGGTTAGGGCTAAAATTTCGGACGGCTTGGCCAAACCTTTTTCAATCAGATGTTTAATCCGCTCGGTTACAACCGTTGTCTTTCCCGTCCCCGCCCCGGCAATAATCAAAAGAGGGCTCCCAGTATGCTTAATGGCTTGTAGCTGTTCCTTATTTAACTTCTTCTCCACACCGCCATTGTAGCAGATAGAAAAAATCTGTACCTAAATTTCTACATAGCCCATCGCTTCCATAGACGGGTCGTGGTTGGGGTAAAAATTTCGTTCCCAAACATGTTTCTTTAATTCATTAAGCAGGTTTCCTGACAATTGAGTCTTCTCTAAAATGGACAGATTTTCATTAACATAAGCGGTTTTTCTCATTCCCGGAATAACTGTCGATATTTCTTCATGAGACAAAATCCACCGTAAAGACAGATCTACCAAAGAAGTCGTCTCTGTGCTGGAAACACCCTTTAGAACATTCGTGCGTTTTACCAGCTCTGCCAATCTGTCACCACTAAAATATTTTTGTCTGAAATCGCCTTCGGTAAAACTTGTTTTTTCAGTTAACTTTCCTGTTAAGCCACCTTCATCTAGCGGCACTCTGGCAATTAAACCGATGTTCTTTTCTTTTGCGTAGGGGAGTAACTTATCTTCCGGTTTCTGATGAAAAACGTTAAAAATAAACTGAATAGTTGAGAATAATCCCGTATCTAAAGTTTTCAAGCAATTACTTGGTTGATAATCATTCACAGAAATTCCCCAAAATCTAACTTTTCCAGATTTAACAGTTTTTTCGACCACCGACATCCAATCGTCTTGTGACATAAAATCATCCTGCCAAACATGGAATTGCATTAAATCAATGTGGTCCGTTCCCAAACTTCGCAATGAATCTTCCACACACTTTTCTATCCAATCGTTGGGAAACATATCAGATACAGGTATTCCTTTCCATGCCGGCCACTTCATGTTTTTTGGCGGAACCTTTGAGGCAATTATTAAATCGTTCCTTTTTCCACCTTCTTTCAAAAACTTTCCAATCATCTCTTCAGAGGGATGAATATTGGGATTTTTGTCATCCCAACCATAGATCCAAGCTGTATCGATAAAATTTCCCCCCAATTCAACAAAGCGAAAAAGTGATTTGTAGCTTTCTTCTAAATCAGCACCCACCCAACAACCTGGATCGTTAGCCAACTGCCACGTCCCCATCCCAACCTTTGAAATTTTTAAACCCGTTTTACCAAGTGTTCGATATTTCATGCTCACCTTAATACATATCCACCATTAATATCCAAACAAGCACCTGTAATATGTTTAGATTGGTCACTAGCTAAAAAATAAATAGCGTTAGCCACATCTTCCGTTTTTGCCACACGTTTGAGTAAGGACATCGAAATCAACTGTTGCAATCTTTCAGGTTTCATATTTTTAGCCATATCGGAATCTGTGACTCCGGGCGCTACACAATTGACCCTTATGGAGGGCGCATACGCCTTGGCAATAGATTTAGTTAAACCCAAAATGGCTGATTTTGTGCCAGCGTAAACCGGGTCAGTGGAACCAGTTTGGGCTGCTGTTGAACTGACATAAACAACAGACCCATTTGTCATTCTTTTTAAAGCTTCTTGGGTAACATAATACGCACCTTTTTCGTTTACTCCAATAACTTTATCAAACAAAGCTTCATCATATTCAACTATATTTTTATATCCAAAAATTCCAGCGCAATTTACCAACGCATCTAGCTTTTTGAAATCCTTAAAGGCCTTTGAGAAAGATTGCTCGACACTGTTCTTATCGGCAATTTCCAACTGATACCAATTAACATCTTTCGTTTTAGGACCTTTTTTTTGATTATAAAAACCCGCGACTTTCCAACCATTATCGACAAACTTTTTTGTCGTAGCCAGACCAATACCGCGAGAGGCCCCAGTTATGAAAACAACTTTCTGTTCTTTCATAGAAATGATTATAACATTTTAAACCCGGTGTTTGTTTTTACTTTTCTCATATTTACTTTGTATTCATGTATTAATACATTAATGCAAGTAATGAGAGGGGCGTTTGGGCGGTTTGTACAAACCCAATGTCTTTCGTCCAGCTTCTCGTTCAGAAAACGAAATCAAATAAAAAGAGATTTTGTGAAGAAGGTCTTTAAAAATTTCCTGTGTTAGTAATTTAGTTACAATTTGCCGAAAACCATCACCACCAGTTTTAATAATGTTATTAACCCGATTTACGGTGGCCGTACTAACTTTCAAAAGGTTGGCAATGCTTCTAATGTCCGACCCGCCTTTAATCAATAAAAATGCAATCGCAATTCTTTTGGAGAGCATTTTCTTCTCGGTCTCGGTAAACAATTCAGAAATAAAGGGGGTAGATTTAGGATATTTACCGATATTTCGAATATAGTCCTCAAATAAATTAGCTATTCTTTTTTCGACTTCGGGGTTGACACGTCGCTTAGAAACCTGTGGCATATTAATTTAATATATCACACATCTTTGTATTCATGTATTAATACATGAATACAAGACTAATTATCTTTTCCGGGGCTGAGAGACTGGGTGGAGGTTATTTTGTGACCAAGAGAGGTGAAGGAGGAGAAAACATTACCCATCATATTAAAGGCATTGGTGAGGTGTTTTTGCAGGATATCCAAATTGCTTTGAACTTTCAAATAATCTTTTTGAATAGCCCGAAGCGATGAGAGAATTCGTTTGGCTTCTTCCTCAATTTTCTGGCCTTCAAAGCTCATAAGGATCGCTTTTAAGTAAGCGTAAAAAGTGGTTGGCGAAACCGGCAGAACTCTTTTTGTTCCGGCATAGTCAAACAGGTCTTGGTTATTAACCACCTCGTAATAGACCGCCTCACTCGGGATATACATCAGGGCATAATCAATGGTGCCTTCCGCCGGCAGAATGTATTTTTGGGCAATGGCATCAATATGTTTTTTGACATCCCTCTCAAACTCCCGGCCGGCCAGTTTATCCCCCCCTAACATTTTCCTGAAGTTTTCCATCGGAAACTTGGAATCAATCGGGACAATCCCCCCGGCCGTGGTAATAGCCGCGTCCACTTTTTCGCCTGACTTGAAAGCATACTGCAAATTAAAGGAGGCCTTAGGCAGGTATTGTCCCAACATGGTTTTTAAAACCTGCTCCCCCACGTTACCCCGCAGTTTGGGTGACTGCAGAAACTCGGCCAAGTCTTTCATTCCCCGGCCAATCTCACTCATTTCACCAATGTTTTTTTGGACTGACGAGATAACCCGGGTGGCATTATCCAACCGTTCATTAAACCCTCGGTTTTGTTCTTCCAGCCGGCGATTAGTCGTCCGCAGGTATTCCAGCAAGTCAGTTGAGGGCTTGTTCTGGCGGATGAAGTAAATTATCACCGCCACAGCTACCAACAACAAAACAGCCGTCACAATTAAATCCATGAAAACAGTTTAACACCAACCGCAAAATTTCTTAAGGCCTCGCCTTTCCCGCCCAAATTGCAATTTTGGCGGGAGCCCGCCTTCGCTCCTTTTAAGGCAGAGGCCTTTTAAGCTACAATAAGCCAATGAGGCGACACCACTCCCACTGGCCAAAAACCTTTCTGGTTTCTTCTTTGTGGTTGGCCTTTTTGGCCATCATCTTTTTGACCGACCCGCAATTTCTGTGGGCCAAACTTCTCTTTTTTGTCTTCCTCTTTGGAAGCCTTTTGACCACCTTTGGTAAAGTAATTGCTCTAACCGGCACTATTTTTACAGGTTTGGCCTACTTTCATCTGGCCAACCCCATCAATTTCTTAATCCTGCTGGCCTTGACCTTAATAGTCAAGTATAATTGGAGGCGTGGATAAGTTTTTCATTACTACAGCCATTGATTACACCAATGATGTCATTCACATCGGCCATGCATACCAGAAAATTCTGGCTGACGCTATCGCCAGGTATCACCGCCAAAAGGGTGATCAAACCTACTTTTTGACCGGTACCGACGAACACGGTCAAAAGGTTGAAACGGGAGCTAAAAAAAACAACCAAGACCCAAAGACATTTGTCGATAAAATCGCCAAAGAAGATCAAAATGAATGGGATTCTTTGAATATTTCCTACGATCGTTTTATCCGTACTACTGACCCGGATCATATTAAGTTTGCCCAAGAATTTTATTTGAAAGCCAAAGCCAATGGAGATATTTACCTGGCCAAATATGAGGGGCTATATTGCGAGGGTTGCGAGGCCTATCTAACCGAAAGCGATTTGGTCGAAAACAAATGCCCATTTCATCCCAACTTTACCCCCCAAAAAATTACCGAGGAAAATTATTTTTTTGCTCTATCAAAATACCAAAAGTTTTTGGAAAACCATATTAAGAAAAACCCAGAATTTATTTGGCCCGAAAGTAAAAGGAAGGAAATTCTTGCTTTTATTAAAGGTGGGTTAAAAGATTTTTCTGTTAGTCGGCAGGGGGTTACCTGGGGAATTCCGGTACCGGATGACCCCAAACATACCATCTATGTCTGGTTTGACGCCTTGATCAACTATTTAACTTACGGCATACAAAAAAACTGCTGGCCAGCCGACATTCATGTTTTGGGGAAAGATAATCAAAGATTCCACGCCATCTATTGGCCAGCCATGTTAAAAAGTGCCGGATACGAGCTACCAAAAACCATTCTGGTTCATGATTTCATTTCTCTTAATGGTCAAAAAATCAGCAAGTCTCTGGGAAATGTCATCAGACCATCAGAATTGGTGGCCAAATTTGGAGTGGACGGCGTACGCTATTATTTCCTTCGTTTTGGTCCCTTAACCAACGACATTGATATCAGCCTTGATAAAATCGCTGATAGTTACAATTCGGATCTGGCCAACGGTCTCGGCAACCTAGTCTCCCGAGTGGCCAAAATGGCCACAGGGTTAGAATTTAAACCTGGCCGACTCGACAAAGAAAAAATCTATCAAGAAGGATTGGCTCAAGCTCTTTCTGACTTCCGTTTTGATTTAGCACTTCAACAAATTTGGCTGGATATCGTAGCAGTCGATAAACATATAAATCAAAACACGCCATGGCTGGTCAAAGACCAAGACAAACTTTATAGGATTTTAGAGGAAGAAATAGAGGATATTAGAAAAATTGCTATACGGCTTGCACCTTTTCTGCCAGAAACGGCCGGTAAGATTGAAGGGATTTTCACAGCCAAGAAAATTGTAGCCACTACACCTCTTTTCCCAAGAATATAAAGTATGACCGGAGAAAAAAAGGAGAGACTGCTCCAACGGTCGTTGGAAATACTTCCTGGATTTGTTTCCTGGAACATTATTCTTTTCCCCTACTGGGGCATTTTAGTCATCCCCAACGTCGTCGCCTATTTTATTTTAGGCTTTAACATCTACTGGTTTTATCAGTCTTTCCAATTGGCCACCACGGCTTTTTTTTCTCACTTAAAAATCCTGGCCTTTAAAAAATTTGCCTGGGAGGCAGAAATTCTTACTTTCAAAGATTACCGAAAAATAAGGCACGTGGTCATTGTTCCCACCTACAAAGAACCCTTACACACCCTAAGACGAACGCTTGACTCAATTGCCAAACAAACCATGAACACTAAACAGATCCACGTGGTCATTGCTTTTGAAAAAAGAGAGGACGAAAACGACAGAAACGAAAAATCACAGGTTTTGAAAAAAGAGTTCGGGCAATTATTTGGTGGACTACATTTTAATGTTCACCAGTTGGTACCGGGTGAAATTGTTGGTAAAGCTTCCAATGAAAAATCGGCCGCCGTCTGGTTTAAACAAAACGTCATCGACAAGGGACGAACCGACATAAACTACACCGTTGTCACCAGCTGTGATGCCGATCATGTCTACCACCCCAACCACTTTGCTGCCCTCACTTACAAATTTTTAGACAACCCCAACCGTTATTCATCTTTCTGGCAACCGGCAGTGATGTTTTACAACAACATCTGGGAAATTCCGGCTATCACTCGAGTTCCCAATACTTTAGCTTCCATCTGGAACCTGGCTCAGTTACCCCGTCGGGACAGACTCATCAATCAACAAAACTACTCCCTTTCCTTCAAGCTTTTAGACGAGGTGGGTTATTGGGATCCGGACAAAATTCCGGAGGATTGGGGAATTTTCTTTAAAGCCTACTTTGCCAAAGACGGCAAAGTAGAAGTTGAACCAATTTATCTCCCCCTAATGGCCGACGCCGCCCAATCGGATGGTTTCTGGAAAACAATCAAAAACCAATATGAACAGTTCAAGAGGTGGGCCTGGGGAGTGTCTGATACGCCTTGGATAATTAAAAATTACTTTACCAACCGCAAGATTTCTTTTTGGGACAAAACCATGCGCCTTTTGTTTGTCATCCAATCCCATTTTCTGTGGCCAGTTAACTGGTTTTTGGTTACCATCGGTTTAACCGTGCCCACTCTCCTTAATCCCCGATTCGCCAAAACCACCCTGGCCTACACCGTTCCCAAAATTTCCTCGGCAATTCTGACCATTGCCCTTTTATTTTTTATTATTGTTCTCTTTGTCGATAACGTCTATAAACCGGCTCCAAAAACCCAAAAGTTTTTGAGAAAACTCTTGACTCCTTTTGAGTTTGTTCTTTTACCCGTCGCCGGTTTGATTTTTTCGGCCATCCCCGGTCTGGACGCCCATACCCGACTGATGCTTGGAAAATACTTGGAATACAAAGTGACAGAGAAAGTGTAACGTTTCTCTGTCATCCCCGACCTGATCGGGGATCCATACAAACACTGTCCTTTCGGAAAAAAACCTGGATCCCGTGTCCCTCCAATACGGCGGGCAGGCAAGCACGGGATGACAACAGGAAGTGTGAGATAATAAATGATAATATTGATATATGATTGTAAAGATCATCTTCTGGCTCAAAAAACACGAGCCACCCGTTTGGTTTTTGTGGCTTTTGATTGCAGTCTTAATCTTGCGCATTCCCTCAGTCTTTGAACCTTACTCTTACGGTGATGAAATGATTTACCTCACCTTGGGAGAAGCCGTCAGACGGGGAATTACTTTATACAAATATATCCACGATAACAAACCACCACTTTTGTACTTAATAGCTGGTTTATCCGGCAACTTAATGATGCTCAAAGTTATCTTGGGTTTTTGGTCATTGGTCACGATTTACCTTTACTATCGCCTGATGTCCTTGATGTCGAAAAATCGCACTCTGGTAAAAATAGCCACCATCGCCTTCGGCATTTTAACCACCATTCCCACTTTTGAAGGCAATATTGCCAACGCCGAAGTTTTCATGGTTGGTCCCACTATCCTGGCCATGATTCTGTTACTAAAATCTTCATACTCGACACAACGTCATCCCCGACCTGATCGGGGATCCATACAAACAAAGGCCTGGATCCCGTGTCCCTCCAATACGGCGGGCAGGCAAGCACGGGATGACAACAGGTGCAAGATTATTATCAATCTATTATTAGCAGGGGTGTTGTTTGCCATAGCCGTTCTTTTCAAGTTTCCGGCCATTTTTGACATTCCCGTTGTTTTTTTGTACTGGCTTTTGACCAAAAAACCCCTGAAAAAAACTCTGGCCGGGGGAATTCTTGTCTTTACCGGTTTTGCAACCCTGATTTTGGGAACTTTTGTCTATTATTTTGCCAAGGGAGCCGGACCGGAATATTTAGTAGCCGCTTTCCTGCAAAACTTGGGCTACGTCTCCAGCTGGACGGCCAGCGCCCAGTTGCCTTTCTGGCAAAAAAACGCTGGTTTGCTCATCCGTTTCGGCATCTTGGTAGTAATTTCCCTGGGGTTATTTCTTAAACATCACCCAATCAAAAAAGAATTCCTGTTTTTTGTTCTCTGGTTAATCTTTGCTTTGTTCGCCGTCACCTTATCCGAACGCCCATATCCCCATTATTTTGTCCAGGCCTTACCAGCTGTAGCCTATTTTTTAGCTCTCTTGTTTGTTGATAAATCTATTTACCAAGTCATTTCAATTCTCCCGTTATCCCTAGCCATTTTTGTTCTGGTCTATTTTAAATTCTGGTATTACCCTACTACTCCCTACTATACCCGCTTTTTGCGGTACGCCACCGGGCAGTCTGATAAAAAATCATACTACCAAGACTTTGATCGTAAACTACCTGTTTATTATCAAATAGCCCAAAAGGTAACGGCTGAAACTCAACCCTCAGACCCGGTTTTGGTTTGGGGAGATGCTCCAACTATCTATGCTTTGTCCAAACGATTGCCTCCCATTAAATATGTCGCCGGTTATCATATCAATGATTTCTACAGCTGGGATAAGGTTTTAACCGATATCACTACTAGACCTCCAAAAATAATTGTTCTGGAAGAAAGATTTCAAAATGAAAAAATTATGGATTTTTTGGAAGAGCACTACGGCTTTGTCGCTTTTACTGAGGGATTCCAGATTTGGAAGTTAATTAACCCATGAGAAAAGAAGTTGTCAAAAGCTCGATTTACAACCTAGCTGTCATCATCAATATTTTAGGTTTAGTCATAAGTGTAATCACAGCTTTTTTTCTCTTACCGCCGGTAATTCCTCTTTTTTACGGTAACCTGCAAACTACTTCCCAAATAACCTCTCGTTTTCTTTATCCACTCCCCATTGTTCTTTCTTTGGGTTTTTCCTTGATTAACAAGCTGGTAGATAAGGAAACCGACCTCTTTTTAACCAGCATTTGCAAAACGGCCACATTAATCACCACCATCTTTGCTATAGTCACTCTGATTAAAATTTATTTATTGGTTGGCTATCGCTTGGTATGAAACTTTTTTCCTGGTTACCCATTATTGTTCCCGCCCTTACAGCCTGGGCAATAACTCCTTGGGTGATTAAAATAGTCAAAAAATTGGGGCTGATTGATTACCCAAACAACAAAGCCAAGGCCATTCATACCACTCCCTTACCACGTGGTGGCGGATTGGCAGCTTTTGTTGCTATCTCGGTAGCATTAATGATTTTTTTGCCGGTAGATAAAATTACCCTGTCGATTATTGTCAGTTTAGCCGTCATTACTATTTATGGTCTGGCCGATGACAAAAAAGATCTCAACCCCTACTTAAGGTTTCTTTTGCAAATAGGGGTAGCCACCATTCCGGTTTTGGCCGGGGTCAGAATCAATTTTACCACTAATCCCATAACCCAGGGAGTTCTCACCCTTGGGGGTTCAGAGAATTTGCTTCTCCGGGCTTTACCCTTTGTTTTTTCTGTCTGTTGGATTGTTTTTTTGATGAACATTCTGAACATGGGGGCTAAAGGCATCGATGGCCAATTAAGTGGAGTGGTAACCGTTAGTGCTTTAACTATTGCCCTTCTATCACAAAAATATTCGGCCGATATCACCCAATGGCCGGTAATTGTCCTCTCTTTAATTGTAGCCGGTGCTTACCTCGGGATGATTCCCTGGAATGCTTACCCCCAAAAAATCATGCCGTCTTTTTCCGGTTCAAATATTGCCGGTTTCATGCTGGGAGTTTTATCCATTCTCTCTACCGCCAAAGTAGGAACTCTTTTAGTTACTCTGGGTATCCCCATCATTGACACTTTTTACGTCATGACCAGAAGAGTCCTGGCCGGCAAGTCCCCCGTCTGGGGCGACAAGGGTCATCTTCACCACCGTCTCTTGGACCTGGGTATTGGCAAACGCCAAATTGCTTATTTGTACTGGGCATCAACAGCAATTCTTGGTATGATAGCTTTGAATCTCAACGCCACTTCTAAGATTTACACAATTGTTGGTGTCGCTTTTTTTCTGGGTGGCTTAGCCCTTTTTTTTGAATATGCAAAAAATCAAAAATCTGGTTCTTGAAATCAGGCCACTGCATTGGATTAAAAATCTCTCGCTTTTTGGAGCTTTGATTTTTTCTGGTCTGGCCAACATTGAATTTTATCGTGACATTGCCTTTTTGGCTTTTGTGGCTTTCTGTTTTGCCAGTTCGGCAACCTACGTTTTCAATGACATCATTGATCGAAGCAAAGATCAAAACCATCCCATCAAAAAATTCCGGCCAATGGCCGCCGGTCTAGTCACCGTGCCGGAAGGCCTGCTAATTATTTTCTTTACCTCAAGTATGTCTTTGGCCGTTGCCAACTCCATTAACCATCTTTTTACCGTCTTGATTGTCATCCATCTCGTTCTCCAATTTTTTTACAGTTTAATCTTAAAAAAAATTCCCATCCTGGACATCCTGATTATTGCCTCCGGTTTTGTTATTCGGGTTTACGCCGGAGCCATTGCCGTTAACGCCCACTTATCGGTCTGGTTTTTGTTGTGTGTCGTGTCGGTGGCTCTCTTTTTGGCCGCCGGTAAAAGGCGGTCTGAACTAAACACCGCCCTAAAATTTGCTACCCGTAATTCCCTGGAGCGTTATTCAAAAGAGTTGCTGGATTCTTATGTCACCATGTTTGGCAGTGCCTCCTGGATGAGCTGGGCGCTGTACACTTTTTTTGAATCTCCCAAAGCCTCCATGCCCTTGTGGCTGACTTTAGCTGAAATTTCCAAAACGACCACGGTCAACAAGCTTTTAATGATCACTATCCCTCTGTCCATTTTTGCCATTATGAGATACCAATCCTTGATTTTTCAAGAGAAGGGAGAGGCTCCCGAAAAAATTCTTCTTCGCGATATTCCTCTTTTATCTTCAGTTTTTTTGTGGGGAACTATTGTAATCTTTATTCTCTATGGAGGTCTGTCCTTCAGATAATTGGTGTGGGTGAGGGAGAGGGAGCGGGTGTAACCAGAGTAGCGTATTTATTCGACACCCAACCCTGTTTTTCAAGATCGGCATTGTCGGTAAATTTAATCTTAAACCAGCCGGTTTTTTCGTCCTTTTCTACCAATTCGTAGGGTTTACCCGGCACCACTTGACCAACTTCAGTCCCCAAAGTGGAGGCTTCATTTCGAACTCTCAAAAAACCGGTGGGTGTATCCAAAATATAAAGATAAGTGACCGGAACCGACGGCGGTGTAGGCAAAGAAGACGGAGCCGGAGATTCTTCAATAAATCCCGGGTCTTTGGCTAGAGTACAAGCCACTATTAGTTTATACCCCTTTTTATTTCTGACATTGGTCTTTCTTTCTCGATACCCTTGGGCGGTTATTAAAATCGAGTGGTCACCTTCTTTAATGTCATCAACTTTAATGGGGGAAGTCTCCTTCCTCTTATCATCAATTATCAAGAGGGCGTCTTTAGGTGTTGTAACCACCGAAACTGAAGCTTGGTTTAAATCCGACTTCTCATAAGAAACGAGGATGTCCGAGGAGGTTTCCGGAGTCGGAGAAAAAGTTCTTTGATAGACCGTTTTTACTCCAGACACCAAAGTCAATTTGGTTTCAAAAGGAACCAGTTCCTGATCAGAAATGGGAATTAGTTTCAAGGTGACCTCACCGGCCGTCGTAGTTAAATCAAATCTGGTCTGACCCACCTCATGACCATTGATAAAAACCCGGGACTTGGGAGTGGTGTCCACCAACAAACCAGCTTTGGTAGAACGAAAAAAAAGATTGTAGCCCCAAAAACCTGCCCCTAAAAGTAGCCCCACCGACAAAATTAAAACGATTTTCCAAACCGGCTTCACAAGTAGTGATTGTATCAGATCAGACTTCTTCTTGCATTTAATCAAAAGAAATGGGTATACTAAAAATACTTATTAATTCTCATGCCCAACGACAATCCTGTCCAACCAATAACATCAGTCCCAACACCCGATCCAATTCCGACTTCTCCTTTTAGTGCCACCTCTTCGGACGTCCCCACTCCTGTACCCACTCCAGACTTGGGTGGGGGTGGTATTCCACCAACTGTTTCTGTTGACGACAAACCAAAAAAATATTTTGTCAGTCCTAAAGGCCGAAAGTTTGTCGCCACTTTATTCGGGCTTTTGATCCTAGTCGGTGGCCTCACCACCGGAGGATACTTAGTCCAACAACAGCAGCTTCTTCAACAAAAGGCGTCTACCGGTAGGCCGGAAGTTTGCGATCCAATACAAAGTGATTCTGAATGTATTGAAATTGGCATCGGGGGGGAATGTGGAACCGGCAAGACCTGTCAGGTCAGTGCAGGAAGCACTGTTTGTTCTTGTCTAACTGGAGAAACAACCACCACCATCTCTTGCCAAAATATTAGAATATATGATTTTAACTGGACACTCTTATCCGCAGCCGATTTGAAACTCCTCAAACCAGGTGACCGAGTCTATTTAACTGTAACAGGGGAGCCAACTACCGAAAACTTTGACAAAGCCCACTTCTCCATTAATGACGGTGCCTGGATTGAAGTTGGAAGAGACCATATTCATACGGGGACTACCACCGAATTTTTCTATCTATATACCATCCCGTCAAACAACTCTGCCTTTAAAGTTAAAGCCGAGGTCCATTCCGTAACCTTAAATACCTGGATATGAAAAAGAGAATATTACCGATTGTCATCATAATTGCCGTGATTCTTTTAGCTGGAGTGTCGGTTTTTTTGGGCAATAAACTTCTGACCACCCGTAACGAATCGGTTTCCCCCGCCGCCCCAGAAAGCAAACCCGCCGCCTATACTGGCCAAATCAGTGGGACTGACAGTTGCAACAAGGTCAAAATCCAGGTGATTGAATCCCCCTCCTGCCCCCAACTGTCTAAAACCGGCAACAGCACCTGTCCCGTTTCGGTCGGAGCCAAAAATGAAGTTGCCAGCTATCAAACTACTTACAGAATTACCTCGAACGACGGACAGGTCCACACTGTTACCTTCCGAACCTCCAGCAATTTCTGTAACTCTGCCTGTGGCACCTACTATGACAAATTTGGGGGAATTTTCTCCTGTAGCGAACCTCTAACTCCAGGGGAGAACGTCGTCGACCAGGCCGTCCCCTATGACATTGTTATCAAAGGTGACTCTCCCACTGGTTTAGCTTGTGGCACTTATCAACAAGATATTTGGATTGATAGCGTGGATGGCAACATATCCTGCAACTTCAAAACCGCTGACGGCAACGTGGGAGCCTGGGGAATGTGCCAAACCGGGATTGACTGTCCCGCCGAAACAACTCGGCCCACTCCGACTTCTCCGGCAGAACCAACACCGGTAGCGGGTCAACATTGTGCACCACTTCAATGGTCGCTGGCCACACCCGCGCCTACAGCTACCCCAAGCCCAACAGGTTCTCCTTCGGGGACACCCACTCCGACCCCCACAGCTACACCGACTGCTACACCAACAGCCACTCCCAAATCCTGCAACCTGTCCTGTGACGAGAATGCCGACTGTGCAAATAGCCTAATCTGCAGTGGTAATATGTGCCGCAAACCGGAATGTACCGGAGAAACAGACTGTGTTTGTCCAATCGCCGTCAGACCTACACCCACTCCAGCCGGCCCCAGCCTGCCAAACGCCGGTTTTAGTGCTCCCACCGTTATGGGTATTGGAGGAGGGCTTCTCTTGGTCATCACAGCCATACTCCTGGCCCTGTAGCCTCAAAAACTTGACAAGGGCAGGGTAGAGAGATAAAATCCCACCCGTTTGAGAAAA
>Ga0208375_1003154_pt1 | contig 14408 bp, 16 predicted proteins | sample RifOxyD1_FD_184038 | JGI IMG/M metagenome (GOLD analysis project Ga0208375, IMG submission 184038) | Soil microbial communities from Rifle, Colorado - Rifle Oxygen_injection D1 (SPAdes) | ecosystem: Environmental > Terrestrial > Deep subsurface > Rock core/Sediment | place: Rifle, Colorado... | reverse complement strand
CACACCAGTTAAAAGCAACGTTGCCATGACCGGTGAAATAACCCTAACTGGCAAGGTTCTTCCTATAGGTGGTCTGAAAGAAAAGGCCTTGGCTGCCATGAGAATGAACATAAAAACCATCATTATACCCTGGAAGAATAAAAAGGATCTGATCGAAATTCCGGAGGAATATCGGTTAAAAATTAAATTCATACCAGTAAAAACCTTTGATGAAGTTTTAAACATTGCCCTGGTCGACTGGAAAGAACGACAAAAAATACTTCATCAGGAACTGTCAATTAGGGGAAAGGTAAAAATGCCGGTGGCCGCTTAAAATAATAACCAACTAAAATACTATAATAAAAAGCAGTTCATATTGAGCTGCTTTTTAGTTTCACCCATTAATATAGTTTATAGTTTTATATATTTTGGTAGAATAAAACCAGATACACAGACCAAGGCATATAGGCTTTGGTAACTTATAGGAAAAATGAATGGCCACCAACAACACCGAAAATGAACAAGGCAAAACCTCCCCATTAAAATTAAAAATTGCAGTCGTTGATGATTCATCGTTTTCCCGAAAAACCATGATCGAAATTCTGGAGGAGGATGGACATGTAGTAGTGGGAGAAGCCAGCAATGCAGAAATGGCCATTCAAATCGCTCATACCACTAACGTTGATTTATTCATTATTGATGTTGTTATGCCTGAAGTAAGCGGAATCGAATTAATGAATGCCCTAAAAGACTACAAGAAAAAAAGCTTCGCCTATATATTAATATCCTCTTTAAACGTTGAAAGTGTTGTTATCGATGCCATATCCGGAGGGGCGCAGGATTTCATCAACAAGCCTTTTGATAAAAATGATCTGCTTAGCTCGGTAAACAAAATCGCTCAAAATATAGAAAGCGATAAATAGGGGAAAAAATGATTATATTCAAATTTGCTTTTTACTTTTTTATCTCATTTATAATCTTGAGCATCCCCCTGTATAACCGACCTCTTTTTGATCATGCTTACAAATATATGAGGCCTACCACCAATAAAATCATCAACTACCTTCATCAAAATATAGAACTTGGCCTGGGACAAGGAGAAAAAACTATTAAAAAAATCTTTTCCATGGAAGAAGATGCGGTCAAATCAAACCAATCGGCTTTGCAAAAGGGCAAGTTTCGAAAATCTTTCAACCAACAATCTCTCGAACACGAGACACCGATGGGTAGCTATACCCAGGAAGAAAAATTACTACTCGAAAAAATCATCAAATCTTCAAAGGGTCAATAGCCATTATATTTTTGCACGAACTCAAATAAAAAAGGGATACCCATAATTGGAGTATCCCTTTTTTTGGGGGGAGGAAGAAAATTTAAACTTATATATTATTTTTTACTGATTCTTTTTTAATAACCGCAGATGGATCAGACGGTTGTGTGTTCTCAGTTGATTTCGGCAGCCGACCTTGTCCATCTAATGTAGCACTACACTTGTCAGGTTTTAAACTTTCTGTCGCAGCTACCTCAGCAACGATGGCATACGCATTCAAACTAAAAAAACTTAAAACAAATAACGCTAAAAATAATTTTTTCATATTTCTCTCCTTGCTCTATTGCAGAAACTTTTCGTTACCAATACAGTTGCATGAGTCGTGCCAAGGAAGAATATTGCATTTTTAGCTATTTATAAGATATCAATAAGTCTTCAATTGTTTAATCTTTTATATCTGTATAGTTTCTAGACAAATATATTCATTTTTTGAAGGCCAGGTGTGTATTCCGCAAAAGCACGGATGGACCATAAAAAAAGCCTCCAGATCGGAGGCTTTTAGTATTTTCAAAAGGTTATTAAAAACTTGGCTAATAATTAAGGGTTATTTATTGAGATCAACTTTTTCTTCAACTTTTACTGGAGGGGTTTCTGTTACTACTTCCTTAGCACGAGCCCTGTTGGCTTCTACAACCCCTGGGTCCTGTGGACAGTCATTTGGCTTATTTTCTGCACCTGCTACATTTGCTACATTCTCATTTTTTGAGAAACTGTCTGCTACTGCCTTATCCTCTGCAATCGCTACCATTGTCATCATTCCAAGTACCAATATCAATAAAAGCTTCTTCATAATCCTTTCTCCTTCATTAAATTATATCAATTCTATCCTAAACTCTCCATTTTCCCCAAACTATCGCCCAACATATTGATCTCTTGTCAAAAAAGTGCCTCAAAATGTTGGCATTACATATTTAAATTAACTCCTGCAGGCTTAACAATCGAAAGAAGTGATTGGAATGCCTGGGTTACCTCTAGGGCCATCTTATGACCTTTTTGAGAATCAACCTTCTTTATTGCTCCATAGTTATCATAAGAAACGTTAATCTCGCCTTTTCCCACCATCTGGATTTTAACCGGCTTGCCTAAAGACCCATATGTGAAGACCAGGGTTCTTTTGTCATTACTATCGCCCTTGTCCACCATCTGGGTAATCCTTCCACTGATATCGTAGGATAGAAATACTGATTTACCTTCGCTGCTTTCAGCTTTGGCAAGATTTCCCTTATTGTCATAAATAAAATTGGTCCAGTTATAAACCTTGCCAGCCTTGCTATTTTCAACCCGGTTAATCTTATTGTGTTTCTCATCATAACTAATCTTGATGAGTTCTCCCCTGCTAAGCTTTTCGGTCAAAAGTCCATTCTCATTATACTTAAAGGAAGTGGCCATATTTCCCCTGGTGATTTTTACGGGGAGCTTGAATTGATTATAGACTGTATCGGTTTTAATACCATCCACATCTGTAATAATTCGTTCTGTATAAAGTGCTCCATCTGCAGTTGCTTTGATGTAATATTCGTACTTATTTTTGGTCTGTTTAGCATTTAGACCATCTTTAGTCACAGCCGTCCAATAATGAAAATCAGGATTGGATTTGTCAGCTCCATATTCATAACTAACCTTGGATGAATATCTATCAGTTATAGTCGAAACAAACTGAGTTGCACGTTCATAGGTGATATCCATTTTTGAATCATCTGAATACTTGACCTGAATCATATTATGGTTGCCATCGTATGCATAAACAAATTTATGCTCAGGTTGGCTCGCTGCCTGGGCAAATACCAGGTCGTGTCCTTCATATTTGTAGGTGGCAGCTTTATCCTTCGCAGTGGTAGTGATTTTAGAAACCTTGCCATTATCGTACCATTCAAAAAATAATTGTTTACTGTCAGTATCCTTGATAGAGACGAGTAACTTGTCCTTATAGTTGAAGTCCACTGCGTAGTTGTTCTTATCTATAACTTTAATGAGTCTTCCCTCGCTGTCAAAATGCTGTTTTTTACCTGAATTAAAATAACGGACAAAACCATTCTTAATTATTTCCACTTTTTGTGGGCCAAAATCACTGGAGTAAAGCATAGTCCCTACTGCCAACTCTCCCTTGACGTTGAATTTTTTAGCATAGGCATGTCTCAGTTCAGCGTCCCCTTTTAATTTAGAAATGAGATTGGTCGCATCTTTCCCGCTTAGAGTGGTATTTTTTCTGATTTCAGCCACAATATTATTAGCCGCCTGATCAACGTCCAATGCGGTTTTAGGAACAAATCTGGTCATAGCTCCCGAGCCATTTTCGTGAATGACAACCGAACTATCCGCAGAGACACTCAAGAAAGTCTCAAATTCACTACCCCAACCAAAGCCGAACCATCCAATTCTAGTTGCCTTGGAATTATAAGTTCTGACAATTTTTAAATCTTCTCCCTTTCCTGGAGCTCCGATATCAGTGTATGAAATATAAAAATTACCATTTTTTAAATTCACACCAGCAAAACTGATAACAGGAAGTAAAAGAAGAAACAATTTAAGTAATTTAACCAATTTCATAATATCAATCCTTTTTTATATTCATTTCCGCTTTGTTTTAAATAATGTTTCACCTAAATCTCCAGAGTATCCATCGGAATATTACCGATAACTCTTAATAATATTTTATACCTTTATGTTAACAATTTTAAGAATAAAATAACCACCAATACAATCTAGGACCAACGCTAAAATAAGTGCAATAATTCCAAGTGGTTCAGTAAAAATACGGACAACCGTATTGGGGTCTGAAATAAAATATAGGGACAAAACTACCCAGGGCATACAAAAGATGGTTAACCCTTGAAATTTTCCTTGGGCGGTGGCTGAATCAATTTTCTGCTTTAATCTGATTCTCTCCCTAATAACAGAGACTATTGTATCAAAAACCTCGGATAAATTACCTCCGGTTTCCCTTAAAATATTCACACTAGAGACAAACATATCGTTGTCTTCTGTCGGCACCCTTTTGGCTAAATTCTCAAAACATTCCTCCAAAGGAACACCAATTTTATTTTGTTGTAAAATCAAATTAAACTCCTGTGAAATAGGTATGGGTAGCTCATCCACCACCATGCCAATAGACTGAGGAACTGATAATCCTGCGCGAATTCCGTTTGCCAGTAAGGTTAATCCATCTACCATTTGGCCGGAATAGGCATTGATTCTTCTTTGTACCAGATAATTCATAAATGGTTTGGGGATTTTCCAACCAATGAAGGAAATAATTATCGCAAAAATAATTCCCCACATCCATAAAGAAAAAATCCCACAGACAATTAAAACCAGCATACCGTTGCCAAAACTTAAAAATAGTAAAACATAGGTGACATGAGTCGGATTTACTTTAAAAAATAAATAATCAAATTTATCGACAACGTAGTTTCTGGTCCCGTAAGTATTATTTTCAATCCAGTCAAAGATTTTTATACTATGCCTATAAACCAGTAAAAAAGTCATCAATCCAATGACACCGATAACTCCTTTGAGGCCTAGTAATTGTAGGAAGGGGTGTAACACTTGAGTCATCTTTTGCCCTTTTGCGATTCAGGTGAAGTTGAAGTGGTTGGCTTGGTTTGCATTTTGTTGGAAAAAAGATCCCGGGGAATATTGTATCCCTTCCGCTCCAGCACCTCGATAAATTTAGGAATGAATCCAGTCGCTTGAAATTTTCCAGTAATTTTACCGGCCTTATCCATACCTTCTTGGTAGAAAAGAAAAATATCTTGCAGAATAACCACATCCCCTTGCAAACCGCCCAGCTCGGTTATATGGGTCATTTTTCTGGAGCCATCCTCCATTCTTGACTGTTGAACAATCATATGCAAAGCTGAAGCAATCATCTCTCTTATAACTTTGGGTGCCAATCCGGTTCCTGCATATTGAACCAGGGTTTCCAGTCGCCCAATTGCCTCTCTTGGATTATTGGCATGCACGGTGGTCATAGAACCATCATGACCGGTTCCCATAGCCTGTAACATATCCAGGGCTTCTCCTCCACGACACTCACCAACGATAATCCGATCAGGCCTCATCCGCAGAGTCTGTTTTACTAAAAGTCTGATATCTATCTCACCTTCACCTTCAAGCGAGGGCGGTTTGGTTTCCAGTCTAACCACATGCTCCTGGGGTAGATCCAATTCCGCCGAATCCTCACAAGTGACAATTCTCTCATTGGCTGGAATAAAACCACCCAGGATATTGATCAAAGTAGTCTTTCCGGAGCCGGTACCTCCACTTATAATAATATTTCGATGTCCTTCCACCGCAATTCGCAAAAAGTCAGCCATCTCTTGGGTGGCAGAACCATAGGTCACCAAATCTTTCCAGGTCAGTCGATTCTCAGGAAATTTTCTAATAGTGATACAACAACCATCAATCGCCGAGGGGGGTATAATGGCATGCACCCGCGAGCCATCACGAAGTCTGGCATCCACATAGGGGGTTTTTTCGTCAATTCTTCTTCCAATAGGAGAAACAATTCTTTCAATGACATTTAAAACTTGCCGGTCGTTGGAAAAAGTCACTTTGGACAATTTTATTTTTCCGGATTGCTCATAGTAAACTTTGTATGGACCAACCACCATTATTTCTGAAATAGATTTATCCGCCAGCAAATCTTCCAGTGGTCCAAGCCCCAGGGCTTCGTCCAGTATCTCTTTTACAATTTGATTCATATCTTCACGTGAATCAATTACTCCTTTGGTTTCTTCCTTGCCAAGCAACTCGACAACTTTCTTTTTAGCCTTTTCTCGCATAATAAGTGCCGCATTAGGATCATTTTTATCCTTGTCTCGCTCCTTCATATCCAATTCGTCCACCAAGGAAGTATGGACCCTCATCTTCAAATCTATCCAAGGGCGGTTTATCGCACTTCCCCCTTCCTTGGTCGCCCCCGGCAAAAGCTTTTTCTTTTCGGGCGCTTTTCTTTGTAGTTTTGAGAGAGTTTGTAAAACATTTTTTTGAACTATTTTTCGAACAGTTTCTTGAATACCCCTGGTAAAGGCACTATTTTGAAATACCGTCACTGCAGGCTTTTTCATATTTAAAGACGCAATACAAGTCTCATCATCTTTTGGTATTAACGAAAAAATGGGTTTGCCAATTTGTCTTGAGATAACATCTGGAGTAACCGGATGACCATTTTGAAACTGGTTAAATAATATCTGGATTGCATCCTTGGGAAAAAGCTGGGTTAATAAATCGGAATACATTCTTTTGGTCTGATTGGCTGCTAAAATATCCGGGGTAACCACAAGGAATATAACCGTGGAAAACTCCATTGCCTTGAGGGCCAGATCGTTGAGTTCACTACCACAGTCAACTATGGTAATTGGAAAAATATTAGGTAAAGCCTTAAGGGTCTTGCTGAGTCCATCTACATTGATATTTAAGGACGCCGTTGGATCAGCGGACATGGCAAGATATGATACACCCGAAGCGTGGCGGCCTAAAAAAGGTTCAATGCTTCTTGGATCAATGGCACCTTTAAACTCAGAAAGTTCCTTCACAGTCTTGTTTGATTTAATACCCGTAATAAAATCCTGATCACCACTTGCTTTTTGATCAAAATCCAATAGCAATACTTTGTTTTTTGATTCCTGCGCAAAAGAAAACGCTATATTAGCTGCCACTTGAGATTTGCCAACCCCGCCCTTGCCTCCAGCTATTGCAATTACATAACCAGCCAACTATTTTCTCCTTCTGAATTTTTTCTTAATTTCTTCTGCACCCGTAGAAGCAGATGGAATAATTTCGGGTGTGATAAACATAACAAATTGAGCTTTGCTCACCACATTCTGTTTACCTCTGATAAATGAAAAGAGTTTCTGTCCCGCTTCCTCCCTGGCTTTTTGTTGAGTAGGTGTATTAAATTGGGTTTCATCTTTTTTGTCAAAAACCCCACCGATAACTGCAGATTCCTTGCTTTTTACTATCAAAGTGGTTTTAATATTGTTTTTAAGTGTTTCGATTTCCTCCTGGCTACGGCCTGAAATCGTATCTGAATTCATGACAATTTCCAGATCAATATTTTCGTCCTTTAAAATTTTAGGTTTAACTTCCAGCTGATACCCACCCTTGCTGGTCTGACTTTTTTGAAATTCCCCACTACCTATGGGGTTGACGGATTCAACGGTTTTTTTAATCGTGCCCACCACATCCTCTTTAACAATTAAAACGCTCGATTGAATAACCCTTGCATGTCCTGCATTTTGTGCAGATAAAAGTTTAGGAAAAAGATCAGTGATCACGGCAGACAAGGTACCCCTTGAATTAGTAGTAAGCCCTCCACTGGTTTTTCCAAGATTAATTTCGCCACCATTTCCCCCGAGCCAGGGTGACCATTCAAAACCAAAAACATCCGAAAATGATTTAGTCAGCTCTACAAATTGAGCAGTGATTTTGACCAGTTTAGGCAGAGGTGGTTGATCTTTTTTTTCATTAACAGTTATAAAATCCTGAATAATTGATCTGGGCACAGTCTCTATACCACCTTTTCTTTTTGCCAGAGACTGTATGCGATCTGGTAGAAACAAGGTGGCAATCCGCGATGCCTTTGCCTTCTGATCATTGGACGAAACCACTCCCTCTAACACAAAAGTCTTATGTATTATTCGCACATTGACCTGTCTCATATCTGCAGCATGAATTTCTTCTTGCATTTTTTTGGCAACTTCTCTTTGAGTCTGAGGGGACAATTCCACTAAATTAACAATGTCAGGATATTTTTCCAAAATATAAAGAATTCTTCCAATGTCATCGGGAATAACTAAAAAACCATCTAGGGTAATAGTATCTCCCACCACTTTTATTTCAATACCCTCAATATCTTTCAAGAATGATTGAAGATCTTGCAACACCTTAGATTGCGGATTAGTGGTGACTTTTATATTAAGAGTAAGTTTTTTATCCGGGTCGGTATTATCTCTCAAGGTGACGTTAGTAGTCCCAGGTTTTAAACCTTTTAATGTTATTTCTTTGCGACCTACCAGAAATTCATAATCCAAGACAGACCTATTCCCCACCTGGACTTGCCGGTTGGGAATAAAATCCAATTCCAAATGTTTATCCACCCCCAAAACCACTTCCACATCCATCTGTTCCGGCTTGGTCTCTTCTGCTTGACTGTCTGCTTTCTTGCCTTCAGTTTGCAATTCATCCGGATTGATTGATGGGGCGTTGGATTGCTCGATCAGATCCTCTTTTGAAGTTTGGGTTGATGGCACCGTCTCTTTTACTTCTGGTATTTCAACCGCTTCCACTACTTCCTCCGTTTCCAGTTTGGATGATTGAACCTCACTTACCGGGACGGTCTCTTGGGCTTGTGCTTTTACTTCCTGGGTTTTGGTCTCAGTGGTCTCCGTAGCTGGCTCTTCCAACTCCACTTTGGGATTCTCAGAATCTGCTGTTTCCAAGCTGGTTTCGGTTTCGGTATCTGTTTCAGCATCTGTCTGGGTATCCTGGGAAAATGCCAGGTTAATAAAACAAATAGTAAAAATTAAAATTAAAAATTTCTTCATATTTATTTTTTCTCACTATATTTTTGTTGAAAAAACAACTTTGCTTCCTGGGCATCATCACCTAGAACATCAAACACTTTGGTTGGTTTGATTTTCACCCGATCCCGATCATTATTATTTCGTAACACCAGGTAGGGGTCGGTATTAAAATTGAGTAAAAAAACCAACTGCTGCGCTTCAAAGGAAGTCACCTCTAGCGTAACAGTCGTATAGTTGGAATAGGTGTTTAATTTCATGGCCTCAATAACTTTGTCAGTCTTTCTTCCATACATGGGAAGTGAATTGGTCATGTCAAACCCGGTGGAAAGAACCATCACATCTTGCAAAACGGTGGATACTTTTTGAATATCTTTTCTACCTGACCCATAATCAATCCATGCCAGGACGTCCACTCGATCCCCCGGTTTGACCAATTTACTTACAGCCGTTCTATCACTTACTAAAATGGCAATGGCCCTTTTATCCGGGCTCACCTGTCGGGATAATCCGGTTTTCACTCCAGGATAGTCCACTCGGGGTTTGGTGATTTGCTCCCCCTTTTTTATAGGGACCATGGCCACAGTATTCATCAGTTCCTTTTTACTTTTAAAATTACCAGGCTGGGCAAACTTCATAGGCACAGCAACAGTATCAATCATAGAATCATCAATTAGTTCCAATTCATTGATGTCTCGGGAGGCAACAATGACAGTCTGGGACTGTCCATACTCCTTTTTAACCTCACTTATCTCACTATCCACATACGTCCATACGATTATCATGGCGAGAACCGCCAGAATTAATGCCAATGAAAATGAACGTGTATTCATAATATAACCTCACCCAATTATTTGATTTTATTTTACCAGACTTGCTGACGACTTTTAGACATGAGGAAGTTTTGTCCTAGTAAACAAATACCTGACCGTATCAGATTACTTTCTACGGGCACAATAACTAGAAGACCAAGCTACCCCGCTCATATCAGTATAATCTGCTTGGTTATTTAATTTATAAACTAAAGCACTGCAAACACCATAGACAGTGAACGGCCGGATAAATTTTGACTTGGCATTCTTTCCAGAAATACTGCTGGTATTTTCACATGCATCACTTGCCTGGCTAGTAATCAGTGATTGCAATGAGTAGCAAGGTGCAACCGCCTCAACTCCAACCCCATAATTATGCCATCCGACTACATGTACTCCCACCATATCGACCCTGCCGACAAAAGCGGCTAAGTCCTGCATAAAGGGGCCACGGGGGTTTCCTTTGGTCAGGAAGTGAAAATATCCCCTGGTTGACTTTTGTTGATTGATAGATCCATTTATGGATGCGGATATGGTGATAGTCATCAAAAAAATTATCATGATCAGCGGCAAAAATATCATAAATTCCACAATAGACTGTCCACTTTTTAAATCATCCCTAATATTTTTTAGTAGTTTCATAATTTAGCAGCCATTGTCATATAGAGTATAGTGCACCAATGCTTCACATGCCCCACCAGCACCAAGCAAGGCGTGACAAATCCTTTCCGCACATTCCGCCCTAGTGGGCTCCCGCCCTAGATAGGATTCGGAATTTAAATTCATTTCATCTTTCACTCCTATCAATCCAAAACTAAATTTTTGTTTAAACTCAAACCCTGCACCTATGTAAGGAAATCCGGTAATCATATCCGGATTATTCACATAAAACTTGCCTTTGGTTGGGTTTAGATATTTGGCAAATACCCTCTGCGCCTCGCTTAGGGCACTTGCGTCCGAGCCATTTGCCCGATTGGCATTGACATCCACCACCAGATAAGTTCGACTGGCCATATAAGTTGCGTAATGGGCGAGGTAACCATCGGTTGCATTAAAAGCAATACTAAAAAAAAGAAACACTATTCCCAAGCTAAACGAAAGCGTCATGATAAATTCAATCAATGACTGGCCTTGATCAGTTTTTTGGGTATTCATCCAAGGGTGTAAAAAAATGTGTGTCACCTTTGTCACTATTAAAATAGAGTTCATGTACCCCTCCCGCTCTGGTCGTGGAAATATCCCGGCTGCCAGGTGCCCCATGCCGGTAGGAATATTCCATATAATTTTTTAAGGCCACAAAGAATTCAGAATCCCTTCCCATGATTTGCTTGAATTTATCACTTCCCAGAATAGACATGGTTATCGCCGACATCACTGCAAATAAAAGCAGATACTCCACTGTACTTTGACCTTTGGATAGCAAACCATTCCTAGTAAACATCATATACATAGTCCAGGATAAATGCGAGCCATGCAATCATAATCACAGGCGCATAGGGCATTTTTTTTCCAAACATTGTTCGCACTATATGCTTATAATTTCTGTTTATATACGCAGAATAAATACCCACCCGGCTATTATAAGCCTGATACAACAAGTTTAAAATCGAAACCAAAATTGTCGTAGCCAGCAAATTAGTAAAGTATTCATCATGAATTTCAAGTGGTAACATCAGGTAAAAACTAAAGAGAAACTTGGCATCCCCGGCACCCATTAAGTTAAGTGCAAAAAGCACAAACCCAATCATTAAAAATGAAAAAGGATAAATGAAAATTTTCCAATCAAAAACATATATATCTTTGAAAAAAACATATAGTAAAATTGCCAGAACAAGATTTAATATAACCCAATTATTTGAAATTTTCTTGTACTTGAAATCAAGATAAGAGACCACAAGTAGTTCAATCATGAAGAAAATAACAATTGCAGGCTTCATTCTTCGTCTGGAATAGAATTTTTATAAAGATCAAAAAAACAGGTTTCTTTACAGACTCCGGTTTTAAGTTGCCGGGATAGCACAACGGCAAGACCGCCAATATTAGAAGCCAAAAAACCGTGAATGGCCCTAACCAGATTAAACGCAATAATTGACATCATCGTAAAAAAAATAAGGTATTCAACAACGGCCTGTCCGGAAGATTTTTTTTTCATACCTAAATTATAGGGGAAAAGCCAAAAAAAAGGTAGGAACAATTCCTACCTAGCATATCTGACAGCAAAACAATTAGTGCTTCATCATTTAAAAAAGACAGTTCTCCTTCTCAAATACATTCTCTTTAACCTTACTGGGCATCTTGCATATCTTGTACTAAGGTGTCAGCATTGCTAAACACACTATTTATCAGGGTAGTAAGTTTCTCCAACGCAAGCGACTTAAACCGAAATACAATGAGAGCCACTACAGCAAGTAGTAAAATGTACTCTGTGGAGGTCTGTCCATCCTCATTTTTTATAAATCTCAAAAAAAGACTCATCCACTTTCTCCTTAAAACTTTTTCTTCGATACATTCCTATGAAAAACGTATCGGTACAATATAAAAACTCTTAAGCTAAGTTCTAAATTTATTAAATTAAGAGCAGTTACCTTGTACCATTAAATTATAACCCATGGCACAATCTATTTCAACTATCTCAATTTTTTTTGTTTTCATTATTCTGCCAAAAAAATAAAAAAACCGTGTAACTACATGATTTTATATCAATAAATAAAACTCTCCTTGAGTCCACGGTGGGTTCCTTGCTATAATTCAAAGTGGGTCTTGTAGTTGGCACAAATATTTTCTGCCCTACAACCATAAGTACGGGAGTGGTCCCTGATCACGGTGTGCAAGCTCATGTGGACTTCGGTCAACTGATGAGAAGCCTAAAGTGGTTAATTACTGCGCCCACCTGTCTAATAGAGGCAGGAAAATCCAGACCGCCCTACAAGACCCATTATACGCACTTCTTGGACAATTATTCTTGACAATACAGGTCATTTTTCTCATCATTAAACATAGACATACATCTATTTAAATATATTGAAAAAATTGGAGTTCAAGTATGAACGAAATCACCGTAAGACAGGAAGAATCAACCAAGTGGCTTGAAGATTTGGCCTTGGATGAACTTAACATGGATGAGTCTGGCATTATTAATTTCGGTGAGCACATAAATCCTTCTCACCTGCTGGAAGAATCATCCATCGGTTTTATGAATGAACTGAGGGATCTGTTTGAAATTTTTGTTACAAAATTTAATGAATATCGCGGGGGAACCACCAATATATCGCAAATTAAAATTTTTAAAATATCAAATACTGTCAACGATTTTATGCTTTTTAGAAATTCGCTAAGGCTTATTTTCAATCGAAGGGCAAACGATCTGATTACGATTGGTTTTATTGCCTCTAACGGAGAACTTTTGTCAGCCAGAATGAGTACCGGTAACAATTATGAATCCGTTCACGAAATCAAGGCCCACCTGGGACCATTCAATAACATCACCTGGCGATTCCATGGGGAAACGGTTGCCACCAGGGCACTGGTTCGCCATTATCTGAGTGAGTTTATTAAAAATTCGGCCAGATAAAAATTCTAAATTTAGATATAAACGATTCCCTCGTCCTTGCTTCTGCCTTTTTTATCAAGGCCCATAAATCTTTTATAGGTAAGTCCCAACGACTCTTCCACGGTGGGCATTTTAATATTCAAATAGTTTTCAATATTCATAATATCCATCTTGAAAAAGATGTCTCCGCCTTCCCACGAACTCGTAGAAGAGCTCATAATGGGAAAAACCCAGTTACCTTTTGCCAGGTTACGATCTAGCTGATGAAACACTTTGCAATAGATTCTGGCAAACTCATATATCGTATAATAATCCTTGGAACTCACTTGAAAAAGTCTGTTAATGGTTTGTTTATCAATTGCCAATTTAATAACCATCCCAAGGTAATATGGGTCCAGAAAACCATGATGAACCTTGTTGTCACAAATCATTTGTTCACCCAGCTCATTTTTTTCCTGAATAACTTCCAATAATGTTTTTTGTCTGGCGGCAATACTCCGTCCATACATCATAGAGCATCTGAAAATTAAATAATTAAGCGAGGTCCGTTGGATGAAAAACTCTGCGGATGCTTTAGTCTTACCAAGTACCGTCAAAGAATCAGGAATGTCTGATTCAATATACTCCTTATCAACTCCACCAAAGACATAGGAGCTGGAGATATAAATAGCTTGGGCCTTATATCTCTGGCAAAATTCAGCAACATTAAAAAGTCCAAGCGCATTCAAAGTCTCCGCATAGTCTGGAGCCTTGGAGCATTCATAGACCGACGATAATCCAATTGCATAAATAACATAATCCGGTTTAAAGGTGAAAATCGCCAGTTGAACTTCCTCTTTGACCATTACATCACATCTGATTGTCCGCACTCCCTTTACTGTAGTTCGATGCCGATGATAAGTTCCAATCACCCTATAATAATTGGAAAAGAATTCTGCCAGGGCTGAACCCACCATTGAAGAGACACCAAAAATCATAATTGTTTTTAATTTATTATCTGACATAAGTATTATTATATTTTAGAAACAGTAAATACCAAGACTTATTATAAGGAAAATAAAAAACCCTTGCTTCATACGAAGCAAGGGTTACACTGGTTATCTTACTTTTTTAGTCTAATAATTTTAATGCTACTTTCGGAAAACTATTCGCATTACTTAAAACAGACACCCCAGATTGCATCAAAATGTTATTTCTAGTGAGATCTGCTGTCG
>Ga0208375_1003153_pt1 | contig 14410 bp, 11 predicted proteins | sample RifOxyD1_FD_184038 | JGI IMG/M metagenome (GOLD analysis project Ga0208375, IMG submission 184038) | Soil microbial communities from Rifle, Colorado - Rifle Oxygen_injection D1 (SPAdes) | ecosystem: Environmental > Terrestrial > Deep subsurface > Rock core/Sediment | place: Rifle, Colorado... | reverse complement strand
TGAAGCAATTTATCGTCAAATCTATTACTACAACCACTTGCGGATTCATACCGCCATTAAAATGCAACCTAGGCAGTTCTACCTAAAACACTTGGACAAAGGTGTCTGAAGAATGGGGTACTTGCCATAAAGTTGGATTACCAATTTAAAATTTATTCAATAGGGTAAATGTTCAAGATTGAAAATGATTTGTTGTGGGTGGGATCAATGATTGGATTGTTATTTTTCCTGTGGCTTTTTACTGGTGGGTCGGCTCGAATTCAAAATGGTCCATTTATCAAACCGCTGGCGCCAGTGGGAACGGGAGAGAGTTATGGTAATTTATCACAACCAAGAGTCGGTTCGACCACAATTTTGACGAGTGATACCTCTGACATCTCTGGGTCAAACCCCACTAGCCAAACCAACCGTAACAGTGTTTCTTCCCCGCGTTTAAATGAAAGTAATTCCCCTGCCGATATTCGGACCAGTCGCTACAAAGGTTTAATTACTTTGTATTCCGGTAGTGCTTTTTATGAGATCAATTCTAATAAAGAATACATCACGATTCGCGGTTCAAGAGAGATCAAAACCCCGATCAATATTTCTGGCTGGACTTTAAAAAATGGTGGCCGTGATCGCTACTACGATATTTCTGGTCAAATTAGACAGGGGCAGACTTCCTCAGCCAAAATCCCTAAAGCGGTTTTAATTTGGGAAAAAAATAAGGTGATGACGGTGGTGCCGATCAAAGTCGAGGCCAACCAAAATGTTCAGGTGGTATCAGGAAGCTTTCCCCCGATCGGCAATTATGCCATCCGCGATAATTTCCGGGTCAACAAATGCACTGGTTATATTGCCAACCAGTCTGGCTACTACAACATCTTTAATCCCAGTATTTCTTCTCGTTGCCCGAGAGTGGAGACAGAACCGGGGGCCAGCACTCTCTATGCCCAATGTTATGATTATGTCCGCTCGCTCGGGATTTGCCAAAAACCAGATTTTCGAGAGGATTGGTGCCGAGCCAATGCCGAAGAGGGTGCCCGCTTCACAGCGATTTGTAATTTGCCGACAACTTGTAAAAACTTTGTTCAAAAATATGCTAGCTATGAAAACTGTGTGGCTAACCACCGTTTAGATAAAGATTTCTTCCAGCCGGAATGGCGAGTTTTTCTGGGTTCAACTTGGGAAATCTGGGCTTCCCGTCAGGAGACGATTACCCTCTATGATAGTGAGGGTAAGATTGTTGATCAGATCAAACATCAATAAATAATTAAGTAAATTTATGTTGCTGAGAAATTTTAACAATCTACTTTTGACAAACAAAATAATTATTTTTTGGTGGGTGGGAGTTTTGTTTTTTAGTCCTATGTTGGCCCAAGCGACAGTAGAAAAAATAGTTTTTACCACCGAACCACAAATGGTAGTGCCAGGACAGATGTCTGGCTCGATTACTATTCAGACGCAAACCAGTGATGGAATCAAGGAAGACGTCACTGAAACTATGGATTTAATTTTTTCTTCCGATTCTTCGACTGGCGAATTTTTAGGTAGTACTGGCAACCCGGTGACTAAATATATGAGTAAGAATTCAGCTAATCGGACTTTTTATTATCGAGATTCATTGCTGGGCGAGCATATTATTTCGGTGGAGGCAACGGGCCGAGACAGCGGTCATAAATTTTCTGCCAGTCAAAAAATAACGGTTAGTGATACCCCAGTGGCGACTTCTACTGATGAGGATGATAGCCAGACAGCTTCTAGTACAGCCGTGGTGATTGTCTCCGGTGGCGGTAATTATTCGGCTCATTCATCTCAGACTGATTTGAGCGACTATGAAGAGTCAACACCGAGTATCGGCGCGGGACGAAAACGTCTGGCCATTGTTGGTTCGCCGATTGATTTCAAGGTTGAACAGAGCAAAGGTGCCAGTGGGATCAATCGATATGCCTGGTCTTTTGGCGACGGCACTTCGGCCGAGGGTGAACAAGTCAGTCATGGTTATAAGTTTCCGGGAGAATATAATGTGGTGCTCAATGGCTATTGGGGTAATACCCAGCTCGTGGCCCGGACTAAAGTTTTAGTGGAGGAAGCCAAGGTGGTGCTGGCAAAAATTGACCAAAGATTGGGTTTCGCCGAAGTTGTTAATAACGGTCAGAAGGAGATTAATCTCGGTCATTGGGTTTTGCGCGGGGCGATCGACACCCCTTTGCCTCTCGACACCATTATTGACGCTGGTAAAAGTATCAAGGTTCCACTTGACCCAAAAATTTTTACCGCCACTTCGAGCCAACTGGTTTTAATCTCGGCGGATGGCTATGAAGTGGTCAAAGGTGAAGGATTGTCGATTCTTGAGTTGGAAAATAAATTATTGCAATTAAAAGAGCAATTAATGGCTTTGCAGTTTGATCCGGACCAAAGTCTCGCTGGTGGTGAGGTCCTAACCGGTGGAGAGATAGAAAATAATGACCAAAAACCGACAGCAAAAATAATTACCCTTGAGCCAAAATTGTCTTGGTGGCAAAAAATGTTTAGAATAGGTAAATGAATGACACCCCTTTCACTAGCAATTTTTGGTTGATGACTGGCATCTTTGTCCTGATCGTTTTGGTGACGATGATTGGTCTGTCATTTTTAATCAAACAAGTTGATTTTTCGGCCACGGCCGCTGTTTCCTCTTCTCGCTAGATCCTAATATGGTGGACTTTTCCATGATAAAAACCACAAATTTTAATTCTTGTGCAATTTATTGCAGATATAGTATAATACGCTAATTATTTAGTTATCAAATAAAATAATAAATATGGAAGGACACTCGTTCGAAAAAAAGGAATTGTTAATTGAAGAGCAGGCTTAAATAGTCCGAGATCTTTTAGGGGCATACGAAAAAAGAGAAAGATTTACGGAAGACTTTGGTGGTTTTGATAATTTTGCAGAGGTCTGGCAGCACGTTGGGGATAATCTCAGTCAATATGAATCTTTGGAGAGACAGGCTGAAGACATCAGAAAAATAGTTGGACAACAAGTTACCGATAAACAAGCTCTGGTAGAATATTTTAGGGTTCAAAGTGGAGATGAATTAGCAAGGAGAGTCTCTGCTGTCTTGGGTCTAAAACAAGAGGAACCAAAAGTTAGCTTGTTTGATCTGTTTAAATTGTGGAGAGATAGAAAAAAGTCATAAATAATCATCATTTTATTTAGCGGACAGAATGTTGCCTTTTCTGGACTTTTTTGCTTGATTGTGTAACAATCCTCATTGAGCCGGAGACGATAGGCAACCGACCCACTCTATAGAGTGGAAAAGCGGTGGAAGCCCTATCTAGGGTCGATACTCTAGCGGCTTTTGGCCGTTTTTATTTTGCTTGTCCGCCTAAGTTATTGGACAATCTACTAAAATTTTATTCACCCTCTTATTAACTTTTAAAAAAGTTTGGCGGGTAAATAAAACTTAAGTAGACAAGAATTTTGGTGGATAAAAATAAAATGAGCCGGAATTAAAAAGTCGTAAAAATTATAAAAATGGCTATTTCGAAACAAAAAAAAGAAGAGATTGTTGCCAAAGTGAAGGGGGCGGCTGAGAAGGCCAAGACCTTGGTTTTTGTTAATTTTCATGGTTTGCCAGTCACCACTGTCACTGAGATGCGTCAGGCTTTGCGTGATCGCGGCATCGGTTATGTGGTAGCCAAGAAGACTTTGATTCGACGAGCTCTATCTGGCCTGTCTTACGAAGGTGAAATGCCCGAATTGCCGGGAGAAATCGCTTTGGCTTATGCCGAAGATCAAATGGCCCCAGTGCAGGAGGTCTACACTTTTCAAAAGAAAAATGCTGATTTCCTAAAAATGGTGGGTGGTATCTTTGATGGCAAGTATGTCGATGAGGCCTTCATGTCTCGCCTGGCAACTATCCCGTCACGAGAAGTTTTGTTGGGTCAGTTTGTCAATGTCATTAATTCACCGATTGCTGGTTTGGTGATGGGCTTGAATGCTATTGCTACCAAGAAGGAGGAGGTAACAGCGTAGTGCAAAATGTAAAATGCAAAGTGCCTGCCTACCGCAGGCAGGCAAAATTGCAATGCAAAAATTATTAATTTTTAATTTAATTTTTGAATTTTGAAATTTACATTTTGAATTAATTGTCGATTACTAAATTAAACTAGAAATTATGGATGAAAATCAAAAAGTAGAAGAGAGTAAAAATGATATGGTCGTCCCGGCCAAATTCAAGGCCCTGGTAGATCAAGTCGAAGGGATGAGCGTGCTCGAGCTTCATGAATTGGTCAAGCTGTTGGAAGAGAAGTTTGGCGTATCGGCTCAGGCCGTCATGGTCGCCGGTGGTGCCGGCGCTGGTGCTGGCGAAGTCGCAGAAGAGAAGGATTCTTTCACTGCGGTTTTGACTGCCGCTGGTGAACAGAAGGTTCAGGTAATCAAGGCTCTCAAAGAAGCCTTGGGTCTCGGTTTGAAAGAGGCCAAAGATTTGGTTGATGCCGCTCCTTCCAATCTCAAGGAAGGTTTGAAGAAAGATGAGGCTGAGGCTTTGAAGAAAGCCGTTGAGGCCGCCGGTGGTGCTGTTGAGTTAAAGTAAAACAAAAAATAAAAGCCCCGTTACCGGGGCTTTTATTTTTTGTTTTACTTTAACGAAATCGGAGGTTTGACCCGGTAGTGAATTTTGGTCTCGGGCATAGCCCGCGCCTTTAAAAAGGCGCAAGACCAAAATCTACTACCGGGTTTGACCCCGCCCCCTCCTCTTGCTATCATTTGGCCACATGGAAATTCTAGCGAAACTTTTTGGTTCTAATGCCAAGGTGAAGATTCTTCGCCTTTTCCTCTTTAATCCAGCCAAAATCTTCATCCTTGAAGAAATCGCTAAAAAGACCAAAGTCTCTCCGGCCGAGACCAAGAGGGAACTGGGCCATCTGGTAGCGGGTCGATTTTTGAAAGAGAAAAAGATTTTGACCAAGCGGGGCAAGGTGTCCAACAAAAAGAGCTACTTTTTGTCAGAGGATTATCCATTTATTGATACTTTGAGGTTACTCTTCAATTCTGAATTTTTCAGCAATCGTCGTCTGATTGCCAATCGTTTCAAAAAATGTGGTCGGATCAAGATGCTGGTCATCTCTGGCGCCTTTGTTCAGCGACTAGACGGCCCGGCTGATTTACTGATAGTGGGTGACGATCTCAAGCGTAACCTGATTGATCAAGCCATAAAAAATTTAGAAGCCGAGACCGGTCGGGAGCTGGTCTATGCGGTTTTTGATACTAGCGATTTTATGTATCGTTACCACTCTAGCGATCGTTTTATCCGAGATTTATTTGAGTTTGAACACGAGCGTTTGGTCGATAAGATTGCTATTTAGCTATCCACAAGTATCTTTGCGGAAGCTTAAAACTCGGTTGTCTAAGTGCTATACTAGAGACTGGGTAAATAACGTCGGTCGAAAGACAAAATCCCACCTTTAATAGTTTTTATTAAGTTAATATTTATTTAAAAGATATATGTTATTGCAAACTTGGAGTCAAGTTCTGACCGCTTCTTTTCAGGGCTTGTGGATTGGTTTGATTAAGTTTGTCCCCAACATCATTGTTTCGGTCATTTTATTTGTGATCGGCTGGGTGTTTGGTGAGACGGTCGGTCATTGGATCTCTCAATTGATTCGTCATCTCAAACTTGATCGTGTCTTGGAGAGTATTGGTTTACGAGAGCTGTTAGAAAAAGCCGGTTATCGTTTGGATTCCGGTAAGTTTATTGGTTTCTTGGTCAAGTGGTTTGTTATCGTGGCTTTTTTGATGGCCGCCCTTGAAGTTCTCGGCTTAAATCAGATCAACGTTTTCTTGCAAACTGTTGTCCTATCTTACCTTTTGAATGTCGTGGTGTCGGTTTTGATCTTTATGGTTGGCGCTGTTTTGGCTAGCGCTTTGCAAAAGATTGTCGAGGCTTCGGCTAAGGCTGCCGATATTGGCACGGCGGCTGCTTTTGGTGCCATCACTAAGTGGGCAATTATCATTTTCACTTTTGTGATTGTGATTGGCCAGCTCGGCATCAAGGATAACTATTTCCAGATTCTCTTCACTGGCATCGTGGCGGCGCTCGCCATCGCCAGCGGTTTGGCTTTTGGCCTCGGCGGCAAAGAGGCTGCCACTCGTTTGGTCCATCGCTTGGAGGATGAGATGAAGAGTAAATAGGTTTAACTAACTAAAAATACTCAAAAATGCCCCGAACCTGACGGTTCGGGGCATTTTTAGGTCCCAAAACACGCCCTAGAAATCTAAATGAAATGGAAGCTAAACAGCTTGCCGTCATGCGACGACTGCTCCGCTGACGCGGGTTGCACCCGGAAGTGAATTTTGGTCTTGTCCGCCTTTGGACGGACGCTCTCATCGAGCGAGACCAAAATCTACTTCCGGGTTGACTTTAGTTTTGGCCTGATATATACTGGCGAGCGTCAGATATGTTTAAAAATAAGACCAAAAACGTTAAGCGGAAAAGGTAAACCTGCTGCTTTTGCACTCGTTCATCTTCCCGCCCGACCGGCGGTTTTTATTTACCTCGCCGAAGCGGGAGCGGAGGCTGGTTTTCCAGAAAGACCGAACTTTTACAACAAAATGCCACTGCGTTAGTTAATTCCAATTGTTATTGGGGTCTTTGAACTAATGTAGGTGGAACAAGGTAAAAAAACTGTAAACGTGTCTCACTTTAGTTCGACACTAGTGCGATACGAATCTACCTGCCTACCGCAGGCAGGCGAATGCATGCGAATACTACGAATAAAATACAAAATCCGGAAACGGATTCGTATCATTCGTTATATTCGAGCATTTCATCCGTATCATTCGCATCGTGTAAAGGAATGAGCGACAGCGAGAGACGAAAATAAATGATTTATAGATTTCCTAATAGGAAATTAAGTGTATATGGTGGATGCCTAGACTCTAGAAGGCGATGAAGGACGTAGCATGGCGACGATATGCTTCGGGGAAGTGCCTAGCAACTTTTGATCCGAAGATTTCCGAATGGGGAAACCCAATTTCGGTAACACGAAATTGTCTTGCGATTAATCGCATGACGTGCACCCTGGGAAGTGAAACATCTCAGTACCAGGAGGAACAGAAACTAATCAGTATTCCCCCAGTAGCGGCGAGCGAAAAGGGAGAAGCCCAAACCTACGTACTACACTGCGTTTCGTACATTGCGGATATGTGCGGATGAGACGCTGATTGATGCGGAAATTTTCTGCGTTGATCTGCGTTTTATCTGCGATAATTTGCGACGCACGGAGCATAGCGTAGTGCGTGGGTGTTGTAAGGCAGAGACGTAGTTTACTAGGAAAGTTACAAAAGGTTTTCTTAAACGAAACCGCTGGGAAGCGGTGCCATAGAAGGTAATAGCCCTGTAGTTGAAAATTAAACCTCTTTCTTGTCTCTGATCTTGAGTACCTCGAGGAACGACAGCCTTGAGGGAATCCAGCGGCACTAACCGCTAAGGCTAAATACATCTAGAGATCGATAGTGAACAAGTACCGTGAGGGAAAGGTGAAAAGTAGCCCGATAAGGGCGTTGAAATAGATCCTGAAACCATATACATACAAGGAGTCGGAGTCTGCGTACTACACTGCGTTCGTCGCGAAGTGCAAAATGCAAAACGCAAAGTGCAAAACTGCAATGCAAAAGTTGAGAATTTAAAAACTTTTTAACTTTGAACTGAAATTTTGAATTTTGAAATTTGAATTTTGAACTAAGCAACGAGCATAGCGTAGTGCGTGGATGACGGCGTGCCTATTGAAGAATGAGCCAACGAGTTTATGCCTGTTGCTAGATTAATCCGCGATGGCGGGTAGTCAAAGGGAAACCGAGTATTAATAGTGCGCTTTCTTGTTTTTTAAATCCGAGCTCGGGCTTTCGAGCCTGGATTTAAGAAACTTGAAAAGTAGCAGGCATAAGACCCGAAGCCAGGTGAGCTTGCCATGAGCAGGGTGAACCCCACAGAAATGTGGGGGGAGGCCCGAACCGATAAGCCGTGCAATACTTTCGGATGACTTGTGGTAAGGAGTGAAAAGCTAATCGAACCTGGTAATAGCTGGTTCTCTCCGAAATAGCTTTAGGGCTAGCGTCTAGCGTATCTCCCGGGGGTAGAGCACTGGAAGAGTTGAACAGGGAGCAATCTCGTCAACTCTATCAAACTCCGAATACCGGTGAGTAACTACTAGGCAGTAAGACTACGGGCGCTAAGGTCCGTCGGTCGAAAGGGAAACAGCCCAGACCATCATCTAAGGTCCCTAAATCTACGTTAAGTGTACTTAAGGAGGTGAAATTTCTCTGACAATGAGGATGTTGGCTTAGAAGCAGCCATCATTCAAAGAAAGCGTAATAGCTCACTCATCAAGAGATTTCGCGCCGCAGATAAACGGGGCTAAACGTAGTACCGAAGATATGGATGTCAGGTGTCTCACTAATGTTCGACACACGCAGATTCATGCCGATAAAACGCTGATCTTTGCGGATTTTCTCCGCGATAATCTGCGTCTCATCTGCGCTTATCAGCGTAAGTGGCGAGTGTTAGCGAGACACTTGGCATGGTAGGAGAGTGTTTTGCGCCGCTGAGAAGCCTAGACGCGAGTCAAAGTGGAGCGCGCAGAAGTAAGAATGTTGGCACAAGTAACCGCAATCAGGGTGAGATCCCCTGACACCGAAAGACTAAGGTTTCCTTGGCAATGGTGATCATCCAAGGGTTAGTCGGGCCTAAGCCGATGGCGAAAGCCGCAGGCGATGGACACACGGTTAATATTCCGTGACTTTCTTTCAAATCGAAGGAGGGACGGAGTCTAGTATGTAGAGCGCATTATTGGATTTGCGTTCGTAGGGTCAGGAGAGGTCTTTGGTAAATCCGGGATCTGGTGCATGATCTGCACGCCTCCAAGCCAAGCGAAAATCCGGCGGGCAACCAATGGAGATTTTACAAAGCAGGCTTCCAAGAAAAGCTTCTAAGATTATTTGAAGGAAACCCGTACCACAAACCGACACAGGTAGTCAGCTCGAGTAGAGTAAGGTGAACGAGTGAGAGATCCTCAAGGAACTCGGCAAAAAATCGGCCGTAAGTTCGCAATAAGGCCTGCCCATCTAGTATGGGCCGCAGCTAAAGTATCCCTGGCGACTGTTTATCAAAAACACAGCTCCCTGCAAACTCGCAAGAGGAAGTATAGGGGGTGACGCCTGACCAATGCCAGAAGGTCAAATAAGTTTGGTGATGCCGCAAGGTTGAGCTGAGTTTATAAGCCCTGGTGAATGTCGGCGATAACTATAATCGTCCTAAGGTAGCGCAATTCCTTGTCGGGTAAGTTCCGACGTGCACGAATGGCGTAACGACTGGGGAACTGTCTCGAGGATTCGCTCGGTGAAAATACAGTGGGGGTGAAGATGCCCTCTACCTGCAGTTAGACGAAAAGACCCCAGAAGCTTTACTATAGCTTGATATTGAGTATACGTTTTTCCTGCGTAGCATAGGTGGGAGGATTTGAAGTGATGATTTCGGTTGTCATGGATCCGACAGTGAAATACCACTCTTGAAGGATGTATATTCTAACCATAAGGGCAAAAACCTTACGAGACAGTATCTGGTGGGTAGTTTTATTGGGGCGATATCCTCCTAAACAGTAACGGAGGAGCCTATTAAGGTTGGCTAGGCGCGAATGGAAACCGTGCCGATAGTGTAATGGTACAAGCCAGCTTGACTGCAAGGCGTGCATGCCGAGCAGGTGCGAAAGCAGAGCATAATGAACCGACGATTCGCATTAGACGCGGTCGGAGATTAACGGATAAAAGCTACTCTGGGGATAACAGGCTAGTTGTGCCCAAGCGTCCATAGCGACGGCACAGTTCGGCACCTTAACAAATCGGGGTGCTATGCCAGTAATGGCATATAGCTGATCTGATTTTTAGAGAATAGGAGCTCTAGAGTCAGACAAAATCGTGGCTTATAACGGTGGACTCCATATGATATAATTATATGGACAATACCGTGGGAAGTTTAACTCAAACAGAACGATCAATTATTTTAGGTTCGCTTTTGGGCGATGGATATTTACGCATTGTTCAAGGACGCAGAAATGCTTTACTTGAAGTGAATCATTCATTGGCTCAAAAAGACTATGTTGATTGGAAATATAAGATGTTAAAATCTTTGTGTAAAAGTTTACCAAAAGAACGAAAAGGAAATGGCGGTAGACGAGCTTATCGTTTCAGTACAAGGCAACATGAAGAACTAACAAAATTATTCAAGCTTTTTTATCAAAATGGCAAAAAAGTGATTCCAACGACCTTAGAACTTAATTCAATAATGTTAGCAATCTGGTACATGGATGACGGAAGTAAATGTCGGGAAAGCGATGTTTATCTCAACACTCAGCAATTTACTGTTCAAGATCAGTTGAAGTGCGTTACAGCACTGGCAAAAATTGGTGTGGAAAGTAGTCTGAATCGAGATAAACAATATTGGCGAATAAGAATTAAAAAATCTTCTTTGCCTAAATTCTTTGCTGATATTTCTCCCTATGTTGTTCTAAGTATGAGATATAAAATGAGTTATAACCCCGTAGAGACTTGTTTACTCCGCCAGAAAGCGGAAGTAACGGAGTCGTCTTTATTGTAAAAAGACGGCTAAGACGCCACCACCTTCATTGATCTGAAGGTTGAAGATATAGTCCGATCCTCCCAGTAATGGGAGAAAAATGACAGCGATGTCGGCTCATCTTATCCTGGGGCTGGAGAAGGTCCCAAGGGTTTGGCTGTTCGCCAATTAAAAAGATACGCGAGCTGGGTTCAAACCGTCGTGAGACAGGTTGGTCTCCTATCTACTGCAGGCGAAGACAATTGAAGAGATTTGTTTCTAGTACGAGAGGACCGAAATGAACTGACCTCTGGTCTGAGAGCTGTCCTGCCAAGGGCATCGCTCTGCAGCTAAGTCGGGAATGGATAACCTCTGAAAGCATCTAAGAGGGAAACCAACTCTAAGATTAATTGTCATTATGAGACTCCTGGGAGATTACCAGGTTGATAGGCACTAGGTGTAAGCACAGTAATGTGTTAAGCCGTGGTGTACTAATTCGTCCATTCCTATTAGGAAATCTGTAAATCATTAAGTGCGATACAAATCTACCTGCCTACCGCAGGCAGGCGAATGCATGCGAATACTACGAATAAAATGCAATCGTAAATTGTTAAAAAGTTTTTTTTAACCTTTTGAAAGCTGTTTTGGATATTGATCTTTCGGAGATTGGTTAGCCTAATGGTAAGGCACTTGGGTCACACCAAAGGGATGGAGGTTCGACTCCTCTGCCAATCTCCAAAAATTTTGTATTGCCGGATAGCCAAATGCAAAAGGCTCCCCGCTCTGAACGGGGGAATATGGGTTTAAATCCTATTCCGGCAACCAAAATTTGGCAACCGTTCTTCGGGACGGTTGCCTATCCAAAACAGTTTTCAAAAATAAATTGAGTTTTTTGTGTTGGTGTTTTGACGCAGTGGGTACACCCGATCTCATTCCGAACTCGGAAGTTAAGCACTGTCGTACCGATGGTACTCGTAAGGGGAGAGTAGGTAGACGCCAACACAAAGGATTTAATTATCAAAAGAGCCGAGATTTTCATCTGGGCTTTTTCTGGTATAATCATCACTATATGTCCGCTTGGCGCACTCAAAGACAAATTATTTATCTCGCGATTGTTGTTTTGGCAATCGGGTTAGTTGTCTATGGTTTGGTTTGGTATTTCTACCCTAAGCCTACTTGCACTGATGGCAAGCAAAATCAAACCGAAGAGGGGATAGATTGCGGAGGCACTTGTCCGAAGGCTTGTATGGTAACTACTTTACCCTTGCGGGTTTTGTGGACTAGGGTCCTACCAGAGCGACCAGGCCGTTTTGATGTGGCGGTCGCCGTAGAAAATCAAAATGCCGATCGAGGGGTAAAACAGATTGGTTATCGAATAAGGATCTATGATCAGGACGGAGTGATTTTAGACAAAAGAGAAAATAGTATTTATGTTAATCCATTGGAAAAATTTATTGTTTTCGAATCCGGTTTTGAGACTGGCAAAAAAGTAGCCGTCTCGACTGATTTTGAAATCATCAGCCAGTCGGCTTGGTTGCAAGCCAAGCCAATTCCACCGGCCATTAATGTTGAAAGGATTATTGAAGACAACAATTTTACCGCTCCCTCCTCGACACCTAAATTACGTCTAAGGGTGATCAATCGTAGTCTCGAATCGCTGGAACAGGTCGCGGTTTCAGCTCTCTTGCTCGACGAAAATCAGACCGTCTATTCTGGTAGCCAAACTGTTATTGATCGATTAACCAAGGGACAAACCCAGGAAGTTTTCTTTACTTGGCCACAACCCTTACCACAAGAGCCGGCTAATGTTGATTTTTCTTGGCACCTAAACGGGTTTGAACAGGAGATAATTTTACCGTAAGGTCTGGCCATGAATCGTTTCAAAAAAAGTTTTTTTAATCTCGATTGGACTCTCTTCCTCTCTACTCTACCTCTGATTGTTTTTGGGCTCATCACCATGAGCTCTTTTACGGCCAAACAATACTATTTTGACCGTCAGCTTGTTTGGGTGGCGGTTTCTATTGTGGTTTTCTTTTTGTGTAGCCTGATTGACTGGCGATTTTTGCGTCGCAGTGAAGTCATTGTTTCTCTCTATACTTTTGTCATCGCTCTGCTTTTGCTTTTGTTTGTGGTGGGTAAGGTGAGTAAGGGGGCGCAAAGTTGGTTATCTTTTGGCAGTATTGCTTTGCAACCGGCCGACTTTGTTAAAATTGTTTTGATTGGCATGTTAGCCAAATATTTTTCTCGCCGTCATGTGGAGATTGCCAATATTCGCCATATTATTATCTCTGGCATTTATGCTTTTATTCCCTTCGTTTTGATTTTGGTTCAGCCAGATTTTGGTTCGGCTTTGATCATTTTTGCCATTTGGTTGGGGATGGCCATGGTCTCTGGTATTTCCAAAAAACATCTCCTGACTATTTTTGCTATTGGGGCCATCGCTTTCTCGGTGGGTTGGGTTTTTGTTCTCCATCCTTATCAAAAAGCTCGCGTGACGGCTTTTATCCATCCGCTGGCTGATATCCGCGGGGCTGGCTATAACGCTTTCCAATCAATGGTGGCGGTTGGTTCCGGGCAGGTTTTTGGGAAGGGGGTGGGCTATGGCACTCAATCACGGCTCAATTTCTTGCCCGAATATCAGACCGATTTTATCTTTTCCGCTTTTGCTGAGGAGTGGGGTCTGGTGGGGGTGGCGTTCGTCTTTTTGCTTTTTGGTCTGATGGCTTGGCGTCTGATTTCTATCGCCATGTTGGGAGCGACCAATTTTGAGACCTTATTTACGGTGGGCGTGGCGATTTATTTGATGGCTCATTTTGTAATCCACGTGGGAATGAATATTGGCCTGATGCCTATTACTGGCTTACCACTGCCCTTTATGAGTTATGGCGGGTCACACTTGCTGGCAGAGTTTATTGCTCTAGGCATGGTAATGGGCATGCGCAAGTATTCGTTGGCGTATCATCGCGGGGATGTGGCCAATGAGTTTATCGGGCCGCAGTAAAAACGCAGACTTACGCAGAACAAACGCAGACCTACGCGGATGAAATACAGAGTAATTTTTTAATTTTTAAAAACGATCATACACTTATTCACGGTCGTGGTTAAGTGTATAATGGAAAAATATGGTGAAAGATTTTGAAAATTGGAATAAAGAAAAGAAGAATCTGGAAAATTTTGGACCAAAGGAACTGCCATTTCATGAGCGAGAAATTTGGTGGTCTTCAATAGGGATTAATCTTGGTGATGAACAGGATGGCAAGAATGAATTGTTTGAGAGACCTGTTTTAGTAATAAAAAAATTCAATCGCAAGTTGGCTTGGGTGATGCCGATGAGTTCAAAAGACAAACAAGGCATTTACTATTACAAATTAGAACACGACGGAAAGATTTTTTCGGTCATTTTGTCACAACTGAGACTCGTAAGTGTCAAAAGATTTCGGCGCTTGGTAAGAAAGATTTCACCAGATCAATTCTCTGAGATAAGAAATAAAATAATAGATTTACTCCAAAACTAACCATAACAGACGAAGCCCCCTTGCGGGAGCTTCTCAGTTGGCCTAGTGGCCATTTGTATCTACAATTATACTCCCTTTTTACCCAAAGTCAAGCCGAATTTACCCTGGGGATAACTCGGTTTGCTAAAAGGGGTCGGGGGGGGTAATATGGAGGAGTTAACAGAAAATAAATAAAATAAGAAGATTATGTTTATTCGGAGTAAAGGCAATTTCTAGGTGCTAATTTAACTCTTGTTAAGCAATTCAGAAATAACTTTGTATCTTCTGTCTCGACGCAAGCCATGATGAGCCGCAACTTTCTTTTTAACCGAAGCAAAAT
>Ga0208375_1003151_pt1 | contig 14428 bp, 14 predicted proteins | sample RifOxyD1_FD_184038 | JGI IMG/M metagenome (GOLD analysis project Ga0208375, IMG submission 184038) | Soil microbial communities from Rifle, Colorado - Rifle Oxygen_injection D1 (SPAdes) | ecosystem: Environmental > Terrestrial > Deep subsurface > Rock core/Sediment | place: Rifle, Colorado... | reverse complement strand
CGCTGGACCACGACTACTACAAGGCCCAGACCACCTTTGTCTTTGCGTTCTCCAAGAAGGATGCGGTTGATGCCTTGATTGCCGACCTGCCCCCGGAGCTGACCTATTCCGAAGAGGTCTTTAACCCTGAGCTCAACGGTGGCGAAGGGGATTATGAGACCCAAGAGGGGTCTTTGAGGGTCGAGGACATTACCCGGTCCCTGGAGGGCGGCTCTTATGTGATCACCGTCCCCAACCTGTCCTCCAAGTCAGCCACCTACGAAACCGAGGTGATGGACCGACTGGCCAAGTTTGGGCTCACGGTTGAGGATGTGGACCACCCGATCCCTCCCAAGTTCGCCAAGCTGATCCAGAACCTCCAATCCGGTTACTTGGTCAAAAAGGACGGGGAAGAGATCAAGATTGACGGCGGGAAGCAGATCATCTTCTTAGAAGCGATCCAGTACCACGAGCGGTTACGCCGGACCCTGGCCAAGCACATCCCGATGGAGATAAACCAAATCGCCATCATCAACGGCAAGGCCACTGACACCTCCGCCAAGCTCCAAGGCGTTACCGAAGCCTACAACTCGGGCAAGATCAAGTTGGTGATCTGCAACAAAAAGGCTGAGGTGGGGGTCAACCTGCAAAAGGGCACCGTGGCGATCCATCACCTGGACTTCCCTTGGACCCCAGACAGGCTCCAACAAAGGGACGGTCGAGGGGTGCGCCAGGGCAACGAAGCCACCCATGTTCGCCGGTTCTACTACGCCGCCCAAGGTTCGGCAGACCTCTACCGGCTAGACTTGCTCTTTCGCAAACAGAGCTTCATCGAAGACCTGATCAAGGGCGACAAGGAAAAGTTGGAGAACGACCTCCAAAACGACCAGTCCTCGATGATGGAAGAGCTCTTGGCCATCCTCTCTGGAAACCCTGAGAAGTACCGGGAGGAACAACAGGCCAAGAAGGAGGCCGTCAAGAAGCGCCAGCTTGAGAAGGAAAAGCGATCCTACGGGAACGCTCTTCGGATGATCGAGCAAGGCCAAGCTTTCCTGTCCGGCGGATGGGAACGGGACAAACTGGCCGACAAGGAGTCCCTGGGAAAGGCCATTGCCGAGGGTAAAGACTACCTCGAAGAGAAAAAAGGCATCATTGAAAAGGCTAAGGTCGCTCTGGAAGCAATGGACCAGGAGAAGTCCGCCTCCAAGCGGGTTGACCCTGCCAGTCTCAAGGAGGGAGAGGTCGCTGATCCCTCCGATGTGGCTTACTTCAAGAAGCAGGAACAGCTCCAAGTGGCGCAACGGCTGCTGAAGTACAAGGGTGAGGCCCTCAAGCTCTGGGCCGAAGACATCAAAAACCTGGACGCTGTTTACGAGCGCCTTAAGGGCGAGCGGGAGCAGATGATCCGGGTCAAGAAGAGCTACCTGCTCAAGAAAAAAGACAAGCTGCCCTTTGATCCCTCCCTGATTGATGATCCGGGTCGGGTGATGTTTATGATGCGGGCCAGCTCGACCTGGGTTTTTGAGCTTGGCAAGTTCTACAAGATCACCCCTGTCAAAGGTGACTTCGAGCTCTTGATCAAGGTGGTTCGGTTCAACACCGTGAAGAGGGAGATTTTCTACACCATGCCGACCGCCGCCTATGGTTCGGACCAGGAGCAATCCATCTCCGAGTACGACCTGCTCAAGGAGTACAAATCCCAGGCGGAGGTGTCCGTTTCCGAGGAGGACCTCAAGCTGGAACGGGCCATGACCAACGGGATCACCTACGAGGAGATCACCACCTACTTCCCCTCCAAAGAGCGGTTCGTCGAGGTCCTGAACCGTCTGTATTTGAAGGGAGCTGCCTTCTTCCAAAAGGAAGGGGAGGTTTGGGTTTCAACTGATGCCCGCCACCTTGCCGACAAGACCCTCATCCTCTACCCGGAGCCGTTGGATGAGAGCTTCAAGGCGAAGGTCTTTGGGGCTTACCTCAGGGAGCGCCGCACAGCGTCTTCCTATGGCGCTAGGTTGGTTGATCGGCTTTTGCAGGTCCTCTACAAGAAGAGCGCCGAGGAAGTCTCGGTCATGGCCTCCGAGTACGGGCAGAAAGCGACCGCAACCCAGATCACCGAGGGTTTGCAGAAAGCTTGGGGGAAGGTCTTGGAGTTGGTGAGCAACGACCTAGCCAAAGCGATTGAGCAGTTTGGCCCCCAACACCTTACCGCTGAATGGACCAAGGAATTCGACAACAAGGACGAGATCATCCAGGCAGCCAGCGCCTTCCTGGACGAGAAGAAGTCGGAAGCTGACCGGGAAAAAGAGCGCAAACGGAAAGCCGAAATGGAGGCCCTGAGAAACGCCCCCAACTTCAAGGAAGTCCCTGATTCGATCCGCAAGCGGTTTGAAGCCGCCGGGCTGGTGGTGGAAGTCAACACCGGGGCCGTGGTCAACCAAAAGCTACGGCAGACCCATGAACCTTTCAGCCGGTACTTTGTTTGGGACAAAAACGGACGGTCCAACCAAGTGCTCTACCCCAAAAAGGAGCTGATCAAGAACAAATACTCCGGGTCCGGCTTCCAGGGAAAGATCAATGGGCTTGGAACCATGATGGATTCCTTCTGGTGGCACATCCCGAGTACCTACGACCTGCGAGACCTGGGGGATGACCTGGGGATTTAGACCGAAACAGCAGGGGCCTTGCTTTGGATTTGGCGGGGCCTGTGCTACTTTTGCCAAAACAAATCCCAACACCTACGGAAGACTAGACCATGCAAAGACTCGACAAGCAGGAGGTGATCGCTGCCTACCAGGAAGCATCCAAGGCCCTGGGGCCGGAACTCTGGTTGGAGCGGGTTTTGACCGCCCTGGACGCAACCCTCAGGTCCAAGCCGCTCATCTACCGTGGCTATGGCCCCTACTGGTGGAATGTCAAGAAGGCCCTCAGGGAGTATTTCATCAACCCCGAGCGGTGCTACGAAGGGGAAGGAGAGCAGACCACGGAGGCCGACTTTGACCTGGGGAGCCATCACCTCAACTTGACCGCTGCGATCCTCTACGAGTCCATGTTCTCGGAGTCCAACTTCCTTGGAACTGCCGATCACCTGATTGAGAGCCCCGAGGGCGACAGCCTGGAATACGGGCTGGAAGACCCGGACCTGGAAGCCCTGATCCTTGTTTCCTCCCTCTCGACTCTGGGTCCGTCCATCAAAAGAAGGGTCTAACCTATGCCCAGTCCTGCCAGCATTGCAAAAGCCCTGACCGCCACCTTCGCCGGGTATGTGCTTGGAGAAAGGGATGAGCAGGCTTTCTACCAGGACCGCCCCGGCGACCTGGACCAAGTGGTCAAGGAACAGCACATCAACTACATGGGGAGCGGGACCGGGTATGTTGCGGAGCAGGGACAGCTTCCTGGAAAGCCGGATGATGGACTCCCCGATGAGTTGCCTCTGGACCGGGTGGCGAGGTACCGGTTTTTCCGCAAGATGGGCCAAGACCCCATCGCCGGGATCGGGTTGAACTTCCATGTTTCCAGCGCCATCAGTTGGTCCGAAGACAAGAGCTCTGCTGTCACCATCGACTCCAAGAACCACCAAGGCTCGACCAAAAACCTCTATGTCGCTGAGCTGCGCCGGATGTTCGAGACCAACCAAGTCCACGAGCGGCTCTACTCTTGGGCGCACATGGTCGGACTCATGGGGGACAAGTTCTTGCGGATTTACGCCGACAAAGCCAGGGGTGTTTACTCGGTCCTGGACGATGAAAGTACCGAGCCAGAGAATGTTTTTGCCTTCGAGCAGAGGGGCAAGATTCGGGGCTATGTGGTCCCCAAGTACCAGCCCCCCCAAGGGGAAGGGCTACGGCTGATTGAGCCCTGGGAGATGCTGCATTGCCGGTTGCCGGGGAACCTTTTTGTGCCCAGGGACAGGTACAATGTGGCCCAAGAGCTAAACCGCCCCTTCACCCCCTTCGACATTTCCAACCCCAACCCGGATCCACGGATTGTGGAATCTGCCTATGGCCAGTCCATCCTGGCCCAGTCCTATCCCTCTTGGATTCAGCTTCAAAGGGGGCTGGAATCGGTAGCCCGAAGCCGGTGGCAGAAGTCCAAACGGGACCGGATTGTCGGGGTGGGGATCGCCGGGGCCTCCCCTCAGACCGCCGCAGAGTGGGTCAACTTGGTCGCCAAGAAATTGCGCCGCCGCAAGGAGGTCGAGGATTCAAAGTTTAAGGCTTGGTCCACCCAGACCAGCATCGACAACTACATCATCCCCTACTCGGTCAACGATGGGGGCAAGCTGGATTTTAATGTGATCGACCCCCAGGCCGACATTACCGGCCTTGAGGACATTCGGCTCCATGTTTCCATGTTTTGCGGGTCTATCGGGATTGACCCCGCCGTGGCCGGGTTCTCGGACCAGATGCAAGGGGGCCTAGGGGAAGGTTCCATGAACCGCCAGAGCATCATCGCCGCCCTGAACTCGGAGCGGATCAGAAGGGCCGTTCATGAGCTGCTCTGGAAGCTCTGCCAGATTCACTTGGCCTGGAAGTTTGGCAAGGTTTTTACCAAGGATAATTCCCCTTTTGAGCTCAACTTCCACAGCATCGGGACGGCCAAACAACGGGAAGAGGAAGAGAACCGGATTTACCGGCTCGAATTTGTCGAGCGGACCTTAAACCTGCTGGCCGGGCTGGAAGTGGGGGACAAAACTGAGGCGGCCAAGTGGGCCTTTGGGGAAGTACTCCACCTGGATCAAGAGGTGCTCAAACGGATCATCCCAGACAAGGCCCCAGCCCCAGGTGAAGAGCCGGGGCAAGACAGCGAACCGCCGCAAGGAGAAGAACAATGAACAAAACCAACTTGGTCAAAACCGAAAAAGGCTGGGAAGTGACCGACAGTTTTGACCTCACCGATCGCCGCCGCAAGGTGGGGGCCATGAGGCCCTACCTGCTGGATCAGGTCAAAAAGGTGGTGGACTCCCCCCGGACCCAGGAGCGGGTCAGGTTAGGGTCGATGGTTGGATTCCTGGGGCACCCTGGGAAGATGTTCCCAGTGATCCCCACGGAGCAAACCTTCATCAAGGACCCGGAAACCGGCAAGCTCACGATGGTCCAACTGGAACCGGTCTGCGTTACCACCAAGCTCAAGATGGAGGGGACCAAGATCTTCCACACCGAGCGGTTCCTGGACACCGAGATGGGGAAAAAAGCCCTGGCCATGTACCAAGCCGGTGCCGGTGGTTGGAGCTGGCGCACTGGGGGGCGAAACGAAGGCGGGGCCAAGATGGAGGTCTTCGGTGGGTTCGATTATGTCTTCGACCCGAACTATGTCTCTGACGACAAACTCACCCAGCTCAATGAATCCATGCAAGGCCTAGGTTTTGCCGATGAGGCCATCCACCAGTTTACCGAGAGCTTTGTTGGTTCAGGTCATCCCGGTTTTGATCCGGCCTACCTCTATGAGCTGGAGCAAGAGACGACTCTGCGCTTCCTGGAGTCAGAAGCGTTGGAGCTCCAGGTCTCCGAGCTTCAAAGGGACAACCAAGTCCTGGTCGAGGCCATCAACAAGAAGTCCAGCGCCGACCCCCAGGCCATGTACGAGTCGGTGAAGTCCGCCTTTGGTGAATCCCCCTTTGTGGTTCCAGATGACACCCTGCGAATCATGGCCCAGGGGGCGAAGTCCAAGGAGGATGTGGTCCAGCTCTATGAGAGCTTCCAGCAGTACGCCGGGGTGGACCTGATGATGCTCGGGAAAAAGCGGGAGCCTGCCTTCATCACTGGGGCGGCAGTCCAAGGGGCCAAGGAGGTCAAGCCTAAGGCGAATGACGAGATGAACCTGGAGTTTTTCACCAAGGGGGTGCTGCTTTAATGTCCCCCCAGGTCCTCAGCCAGGAAGAGGTGGATTCCCTGCTTCGGGGCATCGCCGGTGGCGATGAGGACGAGGATTGGACTGTTGATCTGGATGAGCCAGAGCCAGCCATCCCCAAAACCATTGGAAAAGCCTTCCAGGGGCAATCGCCAGAGAGGCTAACCCCCGATGGCCAAGGAGGGAAGACCGGCGACTTTGACGCTTTGGGGAACCAACTCAAGGGTGAGGACTGGGTGTTCTGGTTCTGGGTGGTCTGGCCGGGTGGGAAGATCACCCTGAACAAGATCCTCAAAGCGGGCCTGGGGGAGCTGGGCCGGTACTTTTACCCCACCACCTGTTCGCTCAAGATGGATCGGCCAGTCCTGGCGATTTTTAAGCCCCTCCCCCTTCCTCCAGACCAAAAGGCTGAACCAGCAACCTGCCCCACCTGCGGGCGACCTGCACTGGTGTAGTAGTCCAGGAGCCCTTGACTGCCGCCGGTAGCCAAGTCTGAGAGGGCAGGCTTTCTACCTGGGTTGCGATTTCAGATTGGCTATGATAGCGTGAACGGAGAACCTGAGGTCCAGTCATGATAATCCTCCCACTAGAAGAATACGAACAGCTCCAAGAGGAGTTTGACAGCATTGTCCCCCCTGGGACTGTTTTGGCGATCCAGAACGATCAGCAAAGACTAGCGTTGGCGGGGGTGTTGAAAAAGTGCGAAAATGCGCTTGAGAAGTTGACAGCGCACCAGGAGTGCAATCCGTGGATTTCTTTTTTGACCGGCATGATTTATCAATTACTTGGTCAAGAAAGTCGGGCAGCGGCTCTTTTTGAGATAGCCTTGAAGGACCCAATGAGTCCAAGCCGACTACGATCTGGGAGCTTAATAAATCTGCTGAAAGCTCGATCCAGCCCCAAGGATGCAGGGCTAGCTGGGGTGCTGCTTAAAAAAAGCCAGGGTCTCTTCTCGTTAGAACTGAATGTTCTTGCTAGTTTGTCAAGCGCTGTCGTTTCAGGGCTTGATCCTCAAGGGGTTCTTGCCCTCTTTAGGCCGGAAGAGATCACACCACAGGAGGTCGGGTACCTATTTATCCAAACACTCAAAGGGGCTGGAGAGGGCCAGCTCAATTGTTCAATCCCGGAGACGGTCAAAAAGACGGCGAAACGGCTACTCCGGGAGGGCATGGAGCACAAGATACTGGAATGGGATGCTCGGTCGGCGTTGTTGTTTCTCATCTGGGTACTGGGCCTTATGATGGTTTCGCCCCAGAACGATGAGGAAGGTATTATCGCTGCGTTGGTGGCCTTGCCATGTATGCCCGAGTATGCGTCAATCTTTGGAATCGAGGATATTCAAGGTTCTGCTGAACTGATTGCGGAACTTGGGAGATGAGCCTTGGCACCTCATTCCGCCCATTACGACTGGTTTTGCAAGGGTCTGGAGGATTCGCTCCGAACCGAGCTTAGAACTTTGGAGCTGGGTATTCGCAAAGGAGAGCGACCTTCTGGGTCTGAAGTCAAACGGATTCTCGAGGGAGGGACGGTTTATGTCGTAGCCCTGACCCCCTTCAGGGGATTAATGATGTTCTGTCAGATGAAACCATTTGTAGGTCCTAAATTCCTTGGCCCCTATGTGTTCCAAAATGGGGACTGGGTAGAGGATTACCAAGCACTGGAAAAGCTCAAATCCCCAGGGCTGAACGACCTCCTTTAGGTGCACCCTAAAGGAGTTTCGTTTGTGTGCCCCCGGTTGGCCTTACAGATGCCCCAACTTTTAAATCCCCAGCACCGTCCCGATCTGGGCCAACGGTGCCCCGCCGAACAGCCCAAACACCGCTCCAAACTTCGAGGTCTGCCATTGCGGGGGCATTTGAACCGCATCGATCAGGTCGGCCCGGATGGCGGTTATCCCGTTGGGAGCCGGTGGCCAATACCGATACCAAATCCCGTTGTTGTTGAGGGTCAAAGCCAGCTTGTCGATGGCCGCTTGCCAAATCGAGGCCAGGGAACTGAGTTCGGCCTGTTGTTCGTCAATGAAGGCGATCAGAGCGTCCAAGGCATCCCCGGCGTTCTTGGCTGTTTGCTTGATCCCCTGGATGGCTCCGATAGCTTCATTCAGGGCCAAGCTCAGCTCCGGGAAGAGCTGGGCCTGGGTGATCCCGAAGAAGTCAATCTCCCCGGTCTCCCCAAAAACAGGCTTGCCCGGCTCTCTGGCTAGGATTGCCTCAATCTTGAGTTTGAGGTCGGTCAGCTTCTTGAAATTGAAGAAGGCCCCCAGGTCTCCCAGGGCTGCCCCAAAGCTGGCCCCCTCTGCAACTGAGACCACAAAAACCAGCGCCCCGTAGTCTCCAGTCCCCTGGGGTCGGGCTAGGTCCGCCGGATCATCAAAGGCCCGGTGGAGGTAGGCCAAGTTCTCGAAGGCAGATAGCTTCAAAAGCCCGGTGGACGGGTCGTAGGCCGGATAGACTCCCTGAGCGTAGGGATGACAGAGAATCCCCGAGACTCCCCCACTTTTGAGGGCTTCCAGCTCTGCGATCAGGGCATCACAGGCGGCGACCAGGGCCATGTAGGCTGGTGATCCGGGGCCAGCCAGGGCCTTCGCAATGAGGGCATTGGCCTTCGCTAGGTTTAGGATTGCATCAAGGCTGGTCTTGAGGTTGGTGATTGCGGTCTTGATCGGAGTCAGGTCCGCCCCCGTCAGGGCGACAGTTTGCCAAGTCATGTCTTAGTTCCTCCAAGTGGTTTGAAACATCCTCCAAGAGACCGGCGATCCGCCTGAGACTCTGGTTGGTTAAAGGGCGGTCTGAGGTTTGCTTCCAAGTCATGTGAAGTTCCCAGTCGCTGCCCCGCCGGTCAGAGGGCCAGCCGGGGAATTGGTCACGGTGCCGCTGAAGGTGATCCCGCTCAGCCAATTTTGTAAGGCATTGTCAATCACCGTAGCCACGGCATCGGCTTTGGTCGCCGGTGAGCTGGGGGCTGATCCAATCTCCGAATAGACCGCTAAAAGCAACGGGGCCATTTCGGTTTTTAGGGTGGAGACTGGTAAAGTGACCGCCGATAAAACTCCGTCATGGGTATTCCCTGAGGCGATAGCCAGCGGGAAGGTTGCCGAAGAGAAGTAGGCTTCAATGGCCAGTGAGTAGGCCTGCGCTTCGTCCTGGGCAAACCCATAGGCGGAACCAGCGCCGCCGACAAAGAGGGTGAGGTACTTGGCCTGAAGGTCGGTGATCAAGGCCGCTAAGTTAAATACCCCAAGAGTTGAGTCGGTCCCTGTATAGGGCGATGGGACAGAAGTGGTGCCTGTAATCGAAAGCAAGACCTGGGAGGCGGAAAAGACAGAATGAAAGGCGGCCCCAATCTGCGTTGCCATGTAGGCCGCCCGATCCTGAAGCAACATCCCTGGGGCTGCCCAGGAGGTTTTGAACGCTTGTGACAAGGCGTTTTTTGCACTAACCAAGGGACCTCATTTCAAAAGCAGGGCCAGCTTCACCCGTAAGGCGGTTGCATCGAGCAAGACCTGGGCAAAGTCGATAGAGTTGATTGGGGTAGAACTTGGCCCCACCCCGGTCCCGACCGTCATCGACAAAGCGGCATTGGCCAGGGATTCGGCCAATGCGATCACCTCCCCTGTGATCGATTTGAGGTTTTGAGTGGAATTTTTGATCTCGACCAAGCCGGTTGCGTCCAGGGTGATGGAGCCTAAGTTGTTCTTGGCCTCAATCGCCCCAAAGGTGGTGATCCCCAAGCTGGCCACCGGAACCCCGGCGGCATCACAGGCTACCTTCCAAAACTCCAAAGCGGACTCGGTGGGGTCCGTGGTCACATTGACCTTGAGAGACCCAACGGCCTTGTGTTCTTGGGTCTTCTGGGAGGCAATCAACAGGCTTCCCACTGAGGTGATCTGGACGGTCCCGCCCAAGATCCCCAACAGCCCCTTGGCTTTCACAGACAGCCCCCCGGCAGAGTCCAGGGTCAGGGTCTTGGCCTTGTAGGTCAGTTCCGGGGCTTCCAAAAGTAGCTTTTCACCCAAAGCAAAGACCAGCTCCCCGGCCCTCAAGGTCAGCTTTTGCCCGGCCCGGATGAAGAGGTTTTGGGAGGTTTGCAGGTCGATGTTTCCGCCCCTGGACAGTTCCCAACTGGCCCCGGTCTTACGGTGGGTGAGGGTCAGCCGTCCGTCAGTAATCTGAAAAGTGATCCCGGCCAGGGTCAGGGCCGGGGTGTTGTAGGGGGTCGGCTGGGGCGGATCGTAGCCCTCGGCCTGGGTCGGGCGGTTGTGGAGCCCGTCCAAACTCCCCGGCCCCCCGGTTGCGTCATGGGGTGCGTCCAGCAACCCGCTTGGCGCATGGGTCAGAGACCCGACCACATGGGGGAAGCGGGAGTCTCCCCCGCCCCGAAACTCCACCTCCACAAAGTCGCCCACCAACAAGGGGAGGAAGGCCCCCTCATTAAAGCGCATCCCAGGCGGGCGGCGCACGGTTGCCCAGGGGGCCTTTTTGTGTTCCGGGAGAACCCCTGGGACCCGCACCTTGACCCGGCCCCACCCCTTGGGGTCGTTCACCGCATAGACAAAGCCGTCATAGGTGCCTAGAAACTGTTTTTCCGGGGGGATCGTCATGCCAAAAGCTCCAAAGCGGTGGCCCTGCAAAAGTAGTTCTGCTTCAGCTCATAGTGGGCCACCTGTCCGATGATCACCTGGGATGGAAGGCTTTCGTCCAGTGGTCGCCCCCCCAGGTAGAGGTTGTGCCAGATCAACTTGGCAGTGACCCCAGGCCGGACTGCCCCAGATCCATCCAGGGCCAAGTCAGCCACCGGGGCGGCAGCGGTCCCCAGAGCGTCCAAGGTCCTGAAGTTGGGGTGCTGAGTTGCCACTTGGGGAGCCCCCAGCTCGCCCTGGCCCACCAGGAAGCCCTTCTCAATGTCGTAGCCAAGGTACTGCCTTGCGGCCAAGGCCTTGAGTAGTGTGCTTCGGCGGATCGGTCTGGCCTCGATGATCTTTAAGCCACCTTGGGTTGGCCTCAAGCTGTCCCGCTCAGCCACAAAGGCAGGGGCCTGGGCCAAGACAGTGGTGCGCCGTTTGAAGTGCAGGACCCCCCGGCTGTACCAGCAGAAAGAGGCAAGCTCTTTGGCCATCTGGCGGACCATGTTGACCGTCCGGCTGTTGACGCTGTGGTAATCATTGATCAGGGGGTAAGTATCCAGGTCCAGCTTCACCCCCGGCATTACCTTGGAGAGGATCACCCCCACCGAGTCACCGGAAAAGAGGAAGTTGGCCCCCGGTTTGTAGAGTCCCCAGACCTTGGCATCCACACAATCCAGGATCATCTCATCCGCCTTCTTGGAGGGGCTGATACTGGCGATCTGGAAGGCAATCTTCTGTTCCCAGGTTCCGCCTCGCTCCACATCCGAGAGGGTCACATCCAAGACCGCCCCCTCCCTGATCCCCAGACTGTCGGTCAGGTAGCCCTTGCGGTTCTCCATGCCCAACACCAGCTTCGGCCCGGACAGGTCTAGGGTCTCAATGTAGCTGGCTTCGGTGATCACCCGGCGGTCAATCTCCTGGCCCTGGAACTCGATCTTTTGGAAGAGGGTCTCCATCAGGTCGGCTCCGCAAAGACCGGGCGATTGAGGACGATGCGGGTCAGCGGTCTTGGAGTCACCCCTTGGCCGATCAGGTCGGCGGTCTGGACCCGAAGGGAGACGGAGGCCCCAAGCCCAAAGTAGGTCTGGCGGTCCTGCTGGGGGCTCACATCCTCAAACATCAGCTCCTTGTAGTCCTTGATTTCGGAATGGCTAAAAATCTCATAGGTCGCCCCGGCGTGAACCCCGGCTGAGGCGGGAATGTCGATCAGGTATGGGACCGGGAAATAATGGGTCTTCAGGAAGTGGGCTTGCAGTAGGGCGACCAAGCTGTCAATCCCGGCCAGGGTGTTGGAGAACATCTGGACCCGGTATTCCAGGATCACCGGGTTGATCACAATCCCCATGCTGGCCTCTATGGCCGGGGCCTCGTTCTCGCCGCTTAAGAGAATGGACTGGGAGTCGTTGACAATCACATCCATCTGGTTCTCAATGCTGTGCCCAGGGATTCGGTGCAGGGTCAGGACCGGCAGTTTGAGGTCGGCCAGCCCGGTGCGGCCCAGCTTTTGGCGAAACGCCTTGGGGCTTTCGGAGTCGCTCCAAAAGAGCCGGTTCCCTCTGGGCCGGGCCAGGAAGGCATCCATACCGGGGGCCTGGGTGATCCCCTCAAAAGCGTCCAGGAGGTGAAGCCCCAGGGCATTGTCAACGGCTTGGCGGGATGAGAGGTGGATCATGGTACCCCAAGGGTGATTGCTTCGTGGAAGGGGGTGATGAAATAGACGGTCTGGATTGAGGGGCTTTCTCCAACTTCGGCGGAATCGGTCACAATGAACCGTTCGGTGTTGGGGACCAGAGAGCCATCCGCTTGACGGTCAATCCGGGTCCGCTCAATGATGGACCCCTTGGGGGCCTGGACCTCCAAAAACATCTGCCGGGCTTCGGCCTCTTCGCCCACCTCTGGGGCTACCCCGACCCCGGTATCCAGTGGAACCAAGCCCATCTGGTTGAGCTTGAGGATCAGGGCTCTTGTGCTCACAGGGGCAAGGTGTCGGAGCCCCTGGTCCTCCCGCACCGCTTGGTTGGCAAAGGCGACCTCCTGCCTCTGGTAGAGGTCCGGGTTGACCGGAGCCGTAGGGGTGAGGTCCAGCTTAAAGAGGCTGACCGTTTCGGCCTCCGGGTGGGTCCGTAGAATCGCCCCGAAGTCGGCCCTCAGCCGGTTGTTGAGGATGCTATTGTCCATTGGTCCAGTCCTTGATTTGGGTGATTTCCTGGGGGGAGAGCCCCGTCATGTTGCGCTGGAACATCTCCAGCCCCTTGGCCTTATCTCCCCCGCTGGCGGCGACAAAGGCCTTGAGGGTTTCTTTCAGGGTGGCCATCCTGGCGGTGGCCACTGCTTGGACAGCTTCCCTTTGGGCTTTTTTAAGGGCCGATTCCGCCGCTCTTTTGTCTTGTTCGGCCTTTTTGGCCTCGGCCTCTGCCTTGTGGTAGCGTAGCAGGGCCTCATCCGCCATCTGTTGCCTCAGATCTTGGGCCTCCTTGGACTGGCTGATTTTGGAGAAATTGCCCCCTCTGGCCATCCTCATTTGATAGGCGATTTCCTGGGCCAGCTCATCTATGGCCTCTTGGTCGGGGTCTTTGTGGACAAAAACCTGCTTCTCTTTCTGGGCCTGTTCCCCGGCCTGTTGCTTCATGTAGAGCCCCAACCGCTTGGAGAGCCCCGCCGGTCGCCGGGTGATCTCCCGCAACACCTTGTAGATGTGGATGCAGACCGAGCCCTGGAGGTGGGGGTTCATGATCTTGGGGAAGCCAGTCTCCGGGACAATCCCAAACCCAGCGTGGGTCGCCAGATAGGCGTAGTGGTAGCGCCAGTCATCACAGTCGCAGTGTACCGAGAGCCCCTGTTTCATCGCCCAGGCCACGGCTTGGTCGTACATTCCTGGCTGCCCGTCTCGAAGCATAGCCTCATCCCAGGCCTCAAAGCGGACCTGAACCCGGTGCTTGGTCCCGCTCTGGGAGTCCTTGGAAGGGTTGACGGCGAACTCAGCGAGGTTGTGCCTGAGGGTGAAAAACTGGGCCGACCTGATCTCGGCCACTGATTTTAGCCACCGGCTCTTGTAGGGGCCTTGGCTCTTGTAGTCCTCAATCCGGTTCATCAGGATTTGGGCCTTGACCCCCTGGCCCTTCTCCCGGAAACGAGCCTTGGCTTTGATGGACCGCTTGATAAACTCCACCACCTCCTTCTTGGAGTACTTGAGCTGGATCCCGGTGGAACCAAAGGCCCGGATCAGTGGTTTGTCCGTTTTCTGGTTGGCGGTGGACCGCATGGCCTTGAGGTCCATGATCCTGGGCTTGGTTGCGGCACCAGCCCGAATCCGTTGTTTGGCCTCATGAATCTGTTGGGCAGCGGCACGAAACCGCTGGAAGTCAAACTGCCCTGGGTTTTTGAGTTGCCCGATCTTGGTAGGCATGGCTTATTTCCCCTCCCAAAAGCTCTGCCAGAAGCGGATGCGCTCCCGGAGCCAGTGTTCCGGCGGGACCTGCACCACGGTCCCAGGGCGCACAGCGTCCAGTTGGTTGTCCAGCCCTAGGATCACGGACAGGACATACCGGAGGTCGCCATCTCCATAAACCCGGTAGGCCAGCAGGTCCATCCGTTTGGCCTCCAAGGGGAGTACCGTCACCTCCATCCAATCGGATTGAGGCTGGCGAAGCTCCCGGTAGAAGGGGGCCAGCTTGAGGGGGTCAGTCTGGGAGATGTTCAGGTCAATGAGCCTGGGCAGCGACATGGGGCCTCGGTTGGGTTTGTGCGATGATCGTAGCACAAGACCCCTTTATCCCAAAGCGAGGGGGGAATGGAGGGAGTCAGTGTCAGCTTTCCTTTGTTGATTAGAGGGGGCCTCCAACTTGGCCAGCACCCGGAGCCTGTTCCGGTCAATCCGAAGCTGGTGGCCGGATATCGCCAGACCGTCCGGGTCAACATCAGCCCAACCAGCACTGTGCTGGAGCAGATCGACGACAAGGCAAAGGCCTGTGGGATGAAGCG
>Ga0208375_1003148_pt1 | contig 14438 bp, 14 predicted proteins | sample RifOxyD1_FD_184038 | JGI IMG/M metagenome (GOLD analysis project Ga0208375, IMG submission 184038) | Soil microbial communities from Rifle, Colorado - Rifle Oxygen_injection D1 (SPAdes) | ecosystem: Environmental > Terrestrial > Deep subsurface > Rock core/Sediment | place: Rifle, Colorado... | reverse complement strand
TCCCGCGCAATCCCTTTGGGATAATATACCTGCCGATATTCTATTTCTTCTATAATTACATATATAAGAGAGGATTCCTGGATGGATGGCAAGGATTTGTCTACGCATGCATGAACCTACATTATCAACTATTAATATATAGATATTTATGGTTCAAGTAATTTCATAAAAAAAATATAATAAACTAAATCTTTCTTGCTTTCACTATACATAGAAGCGAAAATCTGTTTGGAATTTTGTATGCAAGAAATTTTCTTAAAGATTCTGGTAAGAACGTTAACATGTATGCTATTAAATTAACCAATTTTGATACAAGACCCTTTGCCTGAGTAATATTTTTGAAATCTCTCTGCCAGCTATTGAATGCAGGCACGTGTTCAACCCATTCCACCTTGAATCCAGTCTTATCCAAATCATCAATTAAATCATTAACATATATTCTTCTTACGTGGTGAGTTCCGTCTGCAGGAGTATTAGGCTGTCCGACAAAAATCACTCCATCCTTTTTCAATACGTTATTTATCTCTGCAAGCGTCTTGCTTGGATGATTCAAGTGTTCGAGAACTTCAAAACAGTATGCGACATCAAAACTATTTTCCTTTATTGGGAATCTCTTATGCAAGTCTGCTTTTACTGTACTAAACCCTAACTTTTTAGAAAACTTCAATCCAGAATCTGAAATATCTGCAACGGTTGCATTCTTAATTTTAAGATAATGTATAAAATGACCATTACCACCACCAACATCTAGAACAGATTTCTTTCCTTTCAATACAAGTTTTTTCTTGAATGGATTGTATAATCTCTCATAATATCCTATATTTTGACGATGCTCGAATTCCTTGTTCCAATAATCCTGATAGTACGTTTCGTAATCTTGTTGCATTTTAATCTTCGAATCCAAAACAGATTTATAAATATTACCCTCAACAAAGTATCATTTTTGATATCATTTGAGTATTGCACGTTTCACTTACGTATGCATTGATATCATTTGAGTATGGAATTCTTCATATCATTAATCTCTGAAAATGTTATTATCTTAAGCGCGAATAGCAATAATACATATACTGCGCCACTTATCAATAATATCAATATCAATTCTGCGAATACTGGCATGTCTAATGAATTCTTAAGATAATTCACTAATAAGATATATGCCGATGCAGATATCCCGATAAGAATGAATCCCCAAATCTTAAAATCTAATCGGATTATCTTCAATAAAACTACTGTTGATATGATGAAAAGTAAAGCATAACTTATTATTGTCGCCGTAGCCGCTCCTTCAATTGAATATTTAGGTATCAAAATTAAGTTCAAAACTATATTAACAATTGTTGCTATTGCATAAATTATCAAATTCTTTTTAGGACCAATAATCGAGAGTAAGAAACTCATATTAACCTGTGACATTCCAAAGAATATTATTCCTGAACCCATAATTATAAGTGTGTTTGAAGCTGCAACAAATTGTTCCCCAAACATAATACGTAATATCAAATCAGGGTATAAAACGAGTAAACCAATTAATGGAAGTGTTGCAAGTAATACATACTTTATTGATTTCTCCCATAAGAATCTTATGTCATCAAATTTCTTTTGAGCTGTTAATTCTGAAACTCTCGGAGTGATTACCGTACTTAATGCCATCGACAAGTACAAAAGTAATGTCACAATAGGAATTACTGCATTATACAATCCGACATTCTCAAGAGTCGTCATGTACGTCAAAAATACGGTGTCCGTGGTGGTTATGAAGAAATAACATAATTGAGCACCTGTTGCAATTATGCCGAACATGAATAATTCTTTTAGAACTATCGTATTCTTAGAATTTTTTACATCACGTGGATAAAGTCTTTTATAAAATATTAAACCGAAGACAATCAAAACAATAAAGTAGGTGAATAATTGCCCTAAAACATAAACATTAACATTGTTCTTGTACACAGAGAAACTAGCAAACACAGTCATAATAAGAATCAATAAAGTTCTAACAAGATTGTGTATCGCGTATATCTTCTGGTTTTGGAATGCGTTGAATAAAACTTGAATATTAAGTTCCAAACTATTAAAGAAATATGCAATAGCAAATAATATTATGGTAATAATAGATCCATAATGAAAATAATTCTGCGCAAGAAAATCTGCAAGGGCAGTTATTAGTAGCATACTGATAATACTCGTCCAGAATTCTATTTTTAATATTTTATTTACGAATTCCTTAACTTTTGAATTTTGATTTTTAGCGATGAATCTTGGAACATAATACATTGCACTCTGCCCGATGCCTAGATCCCTGAATATATTTATTATTCCAAGGAATGCTATAACAGCAAAGAACAATCCAAAATCTTTTAACGAAAGATTCCTTGCCAGAATGATTCTAAACAGATATGAAAAGAATGCTGCTGCAAGGAACAATATGAATACTATCAATGTATCCTGAGCGACTTTTCTAGGAGCATTTCTGGCCATTCGTATCAAGAATTAGAATACAGAATATTCTTTATAAATGTTGTTAAGCAGTTTCAATAAAGATTATTTTCGTGCAATAACCTCGATACAATCAGAAATTCTTAAGAGTTCACATGTCTTTCTATATATATTGGCTATAATCCTGCCTTTTTCATAAGTGCTACTGACATCTTTACTACCAGTAACTTTCTTCTTTAATCCAGAAATCAATCCTATAGCAAACACTCCTTTATGCCTTTTTTTGACAATTTTAAATCCGGAATCTTTGAGCATTCTTGATAAAGTCTTTAATGAATAATAATAAAGATGAGATTTATCAGAAGTGCTAACATATGGAGATTTCTCGCCGAACAATTTAATCTCGAGTGATTCGCCATTGGGGACATCAATATATATAATACCATTCTTGCGCAATTTCTTTTTCAAGAATTCTAACAACTCTTTAGGTTTATCAATATGCTCAAACACGTGGAATAACGTTATGACATCAAAATAATCGTCCTTGACATTATCAAGGTCCGCCATTTTCATTCTATTCTTCTTATGGAAATTTACTATTTTCTGGTCTATATCCTGGCCATAAACGTCATATCCTTGTTTTTTTGCAAGATAAGTGAAATTGCTCATCCCAGTGCCAAAGTCAAGAATCCTTAATTTTCTATTTTTAGATTGTTTTTTCATGACCTTCTTTATGATAGTCAACCTTCTTATGCAGTCGTCTTTCTCAATAGGACTCTCTCGTACTTTCAATTCAGAATTATCAAGATCATACAATATGTCTATGTCTTTTGAAGACAGGCTAGTATCTGCGTATATAAGTTTACAGCTCCTACATTTAACAATATTAAATTTCTTGCCTTTAATTAATACTTTTGGATTTGGATGTTTGCAAAAGCAACCTATTTTTAATTTTTTAGAATCATTTTTAGCCATCATTTTCTTTTCTCACAAAATATTATCGAATGCGAACCGATGAGGTATAATGAAAATGGATATATCCATTTAATAAATGTTTTGCCTATACCAAATGAATAAATCCCTTTGAAAAAGGATAATAATACTTTTTTGTAGCTCTTTGCAGCATTACCTTCAATCTTGCCGGTCAAAATCTTATCTAGTTCATCAGGAAATAATACTTGAACTGAAAATCCTGCTTTTGTTATTTCTCTCTTATAATGCCACCAATAATAATAATTGTCGTTAAATCCATCTGCATTGCTCTCTTCCATGCTCTTGTTTTTTGAATCAAATAATCCTCTTACGGGTTCTCCGATAATAAACCACTTCCCATTCTTTTTCAATACGCGAGAAACGTGTTTAGAAACTTTTCCGACATTAGAACTATGGTGGAGGCTTGAGCACATGAAGACCACATCAAAACTATTTTTCTGCAAGTCTATATCCTCAAAAGACATCAATCTTGTTTTCATCTGATGCGTGGTAAAATGCTTGATTCCTGCCAGTCCAGTATAATCAAAAGGATTAATATCTGTTACCAGGATATTCTTAAATTCCATATTCCTGAGTATTGCTGATGCCCATCCATTCGCTGCAGCTAATTCTAATATTTTATCTTTCTTATTAAGATATTTAGATATCTGAATTATATGATTTGAACCATACGTTGATATTTTTTTCTTGAATATATCAACATAATTTTTATGCACTTTTAGAACATCATTATAATTTCCTATTGTCTCTCTTCTGACTATAGGGTTATCAAAAATTTTGGCTATTCGAGAATCAGTAATGTACGGTTTCATGATATCTTCAAAATCTTTATCAGTTGCTAATTTCTTTTTCATTCAATAATAAAGTCCTATTATACTTTTTAAAAATGTTTCCAAACAATGATTATTCCGAACATATGATTTCATAAAACTTTATAAATCCCCCAAAATACTCGCTACCTGGGGTGCATTATATATGGATGATAGAGATAATGATTCAAACGAAGAAAAAAGTATAAATTTTGACTTTTCTAAGGTGAGAAAGATATTCAAAGGAGGTTTTTTCTCAAGCAAACTCGCAAAAATTCTGCTTATTGCACTATTGATAATAATTCCAGTTATTCTAACTATATATGTAAGAACACTCCCTGCATCTTTGCCTGCAACAGACGCATGGGCAGAAAATTCAGTATATAACTATTTCAGAAATGGAATTGCGCAACAAGTAAATGCGCAATACCCTAATCTTCCGCAAGCACAAAGAGACACTTTAATCAACCAACAATTTGAACAATTTAAAGAGGCCAATAAGGCAGATTTAGATGCGCAAATTCAGCAGACTTCTGATTATTTCAAGACAGGATTTAGGTATACAGAAAATGGAAAGGAATGGACATTCCTTGGAGACCTGGACTCATATACATATTTGAGATATGCAAGAAACATCGAAGAGAAAGGAATGATGTGCGACGAGATAAAGGATGGCAAATGCATAGACAACAAAATGCTTGCGCCGCTAGGATATGAAACCGGGGCATCCATGCACCCTTATGGAATATTTTACTTACACAAATTTCTAAAGGTATTTGATTCAAAAACTACGTTAATGCGTGCAGCATTTTTGTTGCCTACACTTCTTGCTGTGATTGCAGCAATTGCAGCATTTTTCATAGGACGAAGAATAATGAATGAAACTGCAGGATTCTTTGCAGCAATGCTTATAGCTTTAAATCCATTATTTATATCAAGAACTCTGGGTTCAGACACTGATATATGGAATGTCATGTTCCCACTAGTAATATTATGGATATTCCTCGAGGCATATGAATCAAAATCAAATATTAAAAGATACATACTTGCGGGAGTTACTGGTCTTGGACTAGGATTTTTCAGTTTCGCTTGGGGCGGATGGTGGTACATATTCGACTTCATAATGGTTGCAGTAATCGGATATATCGCATTTGAGTTTATTAAGAACTATCTTGAACATAAAAATTTCAAGAAATTATTCAACAAAGAATTAGGCCATGCATTCATAATGCTTGCAATATTATTTGTTTCAACAATGATATTCGTGTCTATATTCACTTCATTTATATCATTTAAAGGAGTTGTTGAAGCGCCAATATATTATCTAACAAATTTAAAAGTTGCAACATTCTCGACTTTATGGCCTAACGTCTATACCACAGTTGCAGAATTGAATGCTGCTGATATTGGAACTGTAATAGGACAAACTTCATTTGGGTTTAGCTTATTCTTTGCACTAGGATTACTTGGAATAATTTTTACATTAGTTAAAAGAAAACCTGACATGAAAGAATACTTGCTCATAATTGCATCGTTTTTAGTTTTCATTTACTTAACATCTGCATCGGGCAGGGCATTAAATACTAATCTATTCCTTGCAGTACTACTATTGCCTGTTCTTGCAGCATTAATATTATTACTTTTTGATAAACATAATAAAGTAGATATTAAGGTCGCGTTGCTTCTTGCAGTGTGGTATGTTGGAATGATATTTGCAAGTCTTCAAGGGATAAGATTTATTATGCTTCTAATCCCTGCATTCTCAGTAGCATTCGGAGTAACAATCGGCTATATCTATCAATACGTTGTAAGAATAAGCAAAGAAAGTTTTAAGATGAATGAACTATGGGTTAAAATTGGCGCATTTATATTATTATGTTTGATATTGATAACTCCTGTACAAATGGCTATAGCTACTGGACAAAGTTATGTACCATCAATTACAAAGGGATGGTGGGAAGCATTAACAAAAATAAATGCAGAATCTAAGCCTGATGCGATAATAAATTCATGGTGGGACTTTGGTCATTGGTTCAAGTACGTTGCAAACAGAAGAGTAACATTAGACGGCGCCACACAGAATCATCCTAATGCTCATTGGCTTGGACTTGCTCTTCAGACAAACAGTGAAAAAGAATCTGTTGCAATATTGAAAATGCTTGATTGTGGATCAAACACATTCTTTGAAAAGATTAATGAGAATTTCAATGATACAGAAAAATCTCAAAATATAGTATCAAACGCAATACTTATGGATAAAAGTGATGCAATAACATATCTTGAAGATATGGGATTTACTAACGCGCAAGAAATAGTTCAACTAAGCCACTGCGATCCTCCTGAAAATTATTTCATAACTTCACAGGATATGGTCGGAAAAGCAGGCGTATGGGCGCACTTTGGGTTATGGGATTTTGATAGAGCATTCATAATTAATGATGTCAGACCAAAATCTCTTGCAGAAGGAACGAAAATACTCAAAGACAGATTCAACTATACTGATGACGAAGCAGTAAGAATATATTATGAAGTGCAATCTCTTCAGACAGATAGAGAGATGAATGATTGGATTTCACCATGGCCAAGTTATGCTGGCGGGACTATAGGGTGCCAAAATATCTCTGATACGGCAATATGTAAAGTCAATATGGCTATTGGCAACAATGGACAGACTACGACAGTAATTGACAGGGCAATTGTCAATTTGACAAGACCAGAAAATAGCCAATTGATACTTGCATTCTATGACTCGACAGGAAAGAAACTCCAAGAGACAGCAGGAACATTTGCTGAATTGTCAATAGTAGATAATACTACAAAGAAATACAAGTCAGACAATGCGTCAATATCTTTAGGAATGCTTTTGTCGGTTAATAGAGCCGGAGATCAGCCTACTTATACTGCATTGATATCTGACCCGCTACTAGCTGATTCAGTATTCACAAGATTATTCTTCCTTGATGGACAGAACATGAAGTATTTCGAGAAGTTCTATGACACAACAGACATCACAGGTCAAAGAATAATAGTTTGGAAAGTGAATTGGGAAGGAAAGCAATAATTATTTTCTTAATTTATTATTTTCTTAATTTTTTTATTTTATTTAGGTATAATTAATATTTTTAATTTTTATTTTATTAATGTCACGCTCACATCGCTTATTATACGAAATTATTTCTCGAGCTATTATTATTAGAAAAAATTATTACAGGGTTCGCTAGGTGACATTAATAATAATCCAATAAATATCTAAAAGAACCAACTAACCACTTTCAATATTCCTTGCTTCCATGGAACACGATGTGAGACTCCACTCTTGCCTTCGAAATCATGCACATGCGCCAAGTACCATTCATAGTTTCTTATAAGCGCATCCTTGTTAGAATATTTTGGTTTGTACCCTAGTTTCTTTTCTGCTTTTGCAATTGAAACAAAAGAATCCTCTGGAGCAGTCTCATAAACCCATTTGTAAAGCGGTGAAAGTTTAAGGAATTCAAGAATTCGCAGTAAGAATATAAGTGGCGCTGCAGGTATTGGAATGACTCTTTTGCCTGCACCCTTGTGTTTTAGTACTGCACCAAAATCTTCTCCCATTGTCGTATATTTCTTTGCACCGATATTGAATGTATCATTTGCTTTTTTTGAATCAACAGTCATTGCCAGTCTTATTGCTTCACAGATATCTTCTACATCTAATAATTGGTATCTGTTTTTACCAGTACCTATTATTGGAATGTTTTTACCTTTATGAACCCAGTCATAATATATTGCGAAGACTCCAAGTCTTTCAGGACCGATGAATGATTTTGGTCGAAGAATAGGAACTATCATTCCCTTACTTCTAAATTCTAGGCATACTTCTTCTCCTAGTATCTTTGCTTTGCCGTAATTTCCTACACCATTCAATCTGTCAGTCTCAAACAATGGATGATGATCAGGAATACCATAAACAGCAGTGCTTGAAATATGAACAGTTCTTTTGATTTTGAATTTTTCAGCTGATTCTAGAACTATTCTTGTTCCATCAACCCCCGTCGTCATTATCTCTTCTTTAGGGTATAATGGAAGCGCCATTGCAGTATGAACGATATAATCGCATCCTTTAGTTATCTTTTCCATATCCTTTTTTTTTCTTATGTCGCCTTTGAGAAATTTAATTTTATCCATCATATCAGGATAATCAAACTGTACCAAGTCAATAACAGAAATATCATATCCTTTGTTGTACAGGTAACGTGCAAGATTTATTCCAAGAAAACCGCTACCGCCTGTGATGAGGACTCGACCTTTTGATTTCTTCATGAATATAAGATATTAGATTAGTTTTTAAAATTTTTGGTTGAGAAGAGATATTATAATAGAATAATGTTGATAATTCAATAATCTTTATATATCGCTCTTTTTTCTCAATATTCATGGGAAAGATTGTCATCACTGGAGCTGCAGGCCTAGTTGGTATGAACTTGTTATCAGAGATGCATGAAAGCGGATTCTCTAAAGATAATTCGATAATCGCGCTCGATAAGAATTCTAATAATATAAAACTTGCAAAGAAACTGTTTCCTGAAGTGAAGTTTGCAATTGCCGAACTTTCCGTAAAAGGAGAGTGGGAGAAACATTTCAAGGACGCAGATACGGTAATTCAATTACAAGCGCAAATATCCTCAACATATGCAGACCCATACATAAAGAACAATATTGAATCAGTGAGCAATGTTATTGATGTATGCAAAAAACATAATATCAAGCATTTAATTCACGCGTCTTCATCACAGGCATTATCGATAGCAAAAGATGATTATACATACACTAAAAGAGCAGGAGAGAACTTAGTGCATTATTCAGGAATTCCGCACACAATATTTCGTCCTACATTGATGTATGGATGCTTTGACATAAAACATTTGGGATATATCACGTCAATAATGGAAAAGAGCCCGATACTTCCAATCCCTGGTTCTGGAGAATACACTCGCCAGCCATTATTTGTTAAGGATTTCTGCAGGATTATAATGAAGACAATAAAAAAAGGGCCCGATAACACCATACATAACATAATAGGCAAAGAAAAGATACACTTCATAGACATAATGAGAGAAATAAGAAAGAAAAAAAGAATAACAAGATTATTTGTTAAGATTCCGATACCGATATTTATAAGACTCCTTAACGTGTACGCATTCGTATTCAGAAAGAGACCATTCGTGCCTGACCAATTGAGAGCAATGACAATAGGAGATATATTCAAGTCAGACGATTGGGAAAAGAAGTTTGAAGTTCAATACACAAAGCTTACCGACGCATTACCACAAATATATGATTCTAAATATTACGTATATCGCAAAGAAATGATACAGATGGAGTAACAGTTAATGGCAACATCAAAAAAAACCAGGAAAAAAATATACATTCTGGGGGGAGGACTTTCAGGACTCGTAGCAGCTGACAGGCTTCAGAAAGAATTCGATGTTACAATACTTGAGGGCGCGCCATTTCTTGGAGGACTAGCATCAAGCTTCAAACTCAATGGAGAAGAAATACCTAGATTCAATCACCACATAGTCAAATCAAACACTATAACATTAAGATACTTAAAGAGATATAATCTCATGGGGAAAAACAAGTGGCAGAGAGTAAAAATGGCGTTCGGGTACAAGGATAAACTATACAATATAAACAATCCATTCGGCCTATTGAAATTCAACTATTTATCATTCTGGGGAAAATTTAGATTAGGCCTATTTGGGTTATATGCAATATTCCTACTCAATCCTGAAAAGATAGACAACAAGATGGATCTAGACTCATGGCTTAATAAATATGCAGGACGCGAAGTCAAGGAGAAGATTTGGAAAAATCTTTATGGAAGAAATAAATTTAACATATCATTAAAGAAGATATCTGCAAAACAGTTCGCGCACAGACTTTTTGAAAAAGAAGGATACGACTTATTTACATACCCAGAAAAAGGGCTTCAAGGAATGATAGATGGACTTGAGAAAGACATAAAAAAGAAAGTCAAGATATATAAAAGTACAAAAATAATTGGAGTCGATTTCAAAAATAACCATGTCACGTTCGACAATAACGGTAAAATCCATACAGAAGAATTTGACATAATAATTAACAGTATACCAATTCCTGAATTATTGAAGAGAAGCAACGGGCTTCCAAAAGATTACGAAAAACAATTATCAAGAGTTAAATATGTTCCAGTTGTCGGATTAGCATTCGGCACGACAGATTACCTTGACAAGGACATGTATTGGATAAATTTATTCAATGAGAGAGTTCATGTTATCTATCAACATTCTCTTCTTGTAGACAAATACAAGAACAAAGTCACGTGGTGCGTTCGATACGGTGGAAGTGAAGAAGATATGGTAAAAGATAACGAAGAGATTAAAAAATTATATTTGGACAATCTCAAAAAATATTTCCCAGACATGGACGTGAAATGGTGTCTTGTTTTCAAAGAAAAATATGCTGAACCAATATATGATAAAGACTATCCAGAATATTGTCCAAAATATGATAGTCCATTAAAATCATTATATCATACAGGCATTCAAGTAACTTTTCCAAAGATTAGAAATATGAATGTCGCACTCGAGTCTGGAGAGATAGTTGCAGATATAATCAAGGATAACAACAGGTAATCGGTCGCGACATTAGATGACAAAATTTAAATAAGGCATAAAGATACAATAATCAAAGTAAAAACGAGTTAAATATGGCAAATTCATCACTTGAAAAACAATTTTTCATTCTGCTTAATGCAGGATTCAAACAAATAACTGAACTTGGAAGTTCAACATTGACTGCAATAATCGTACTTGCGCTGATATTTTTCAATAAAGAACTTGCATTGCGTATAATCATTGGAATATTGGGAGTTACAATAATATCATATCTAATAAAAATATTTTTTTTCAAACAAAGACCAAAAAAACAATCAAAAGATACTTTTATTGAGAGAGTCGATGCATCAAGCTTTCCATCTGTACATAGTGCAAGAATTACAGTAATGGCATTCTGGTTTATTGCATATTTCAATAATATATACTTTGTAATATTTACATTAATTATTGGATTGCTTGTAATATACTCTAGGGTGTACTTGAAAAAACATTATTGGATTGATGTAATAGGCGGATTGATAATATCTTTAATTGTAAATTTCATTATATACTTTTTAATTCCTGGAAGTGTCGTATGAGAATCATTGAATATATCAAATTAATAAGACCATGGCAATGGTACAAGAATCTAGTCATATTTTTGGCATTATTCTTTGTCGGCGAATTTTTTCACTTAAATCTTCTTGAAGGAGTTATTTTAGGGTTTGTTGCATTGAGCTTTGTCTCTTCAGCAAATTATGTCTTAAATGATATTGTTGATAGAAAAAAAGACCGCGCGCATCCAGAAAAAAAGAATAGGCCACTTGCAAGCGGTAAAATATCATTAGTAGAAGCGTGGATTATTATGTTTGTGATGTTCGCGCTGGGAATGATATTAGCATACTATCTTGGGATACTTTTCTTTATCAGTGCAGCAGGATTGTATATTTTGACGCTGGTTTATAGTTTATTCTTGAAAAACGAGCCAATAGCAGATATATTAGTTATAGCAATTAATTTTGTAATAAGAGCAGTATCAGGAACTTTCATAATTAAAGTATTCATATCTCCGTGGCTAATATTATGTCCATTCTTTTTAGCGTTGTTTCTTGCAGCAGGAAAGAGAGACGCAGATATAAAATTCGTTAAAAACAAAGACAAGATGGATAAATACAAGAAAGTGCTAATGCATTACAACAAGGAAATAATCGACGGGATATTAATAATATCTGCAACTAGTCTGATAATTGCTTACGCATTGTATGCATTGTCAAGAAGCACACTGCTTTTATTAACTGTTCCAATCGGTATATATTTAATACTTAGATATTATTCATTGATAAATAATGGGTCAGAGATCGCAAGGCATCCTGAAAGAGTTATAAAAGATTGGAGAATGGTCTGTGCATTCATTATTTATGCATTAGTTGTATTCTTAATATTTTATGTGGTTGATGTTAATTCACTTGCAGGTTTCATAAATTAAAATGGGAAAATCAAATAATATTAAAAAAACAAAGAGCTCGAATATGAAAGATAAAATAGCACCTAAGAATAATAAAATGGCCATAATTCTAGTAATAATATGTACTATATTTACATCTGTCGGGCAGATTTTGATGAAGTTAGGAACTGCAAAAACTGGTTCGATATTGGAAATAATAACTAATATTCCTTTAATATTAGGATTCGTAGCTTATGGGATAGGAGCAGTATTGCTCATAATATCATTAAAATATGGAGAATTATCTTTAGTCTACCCATTCATTGCATTAAGTTTCATATGGGTCAGTATAGCATCTATATATTTGTTTAATGAACACGTATCGATTATCAATTGGTTAGGATTAACTGCAATACTCCTAGGCGTATCTATGATTGGATACGGGAGTGGCAAATGAGTAACACTCTATTAATTCTAGGATTAATGATTTTATTGACGTTCATAGGAGCAATAGGATCATTATTTTTGAAGTTAGGCTCAAAGAAATTTCATTTAGAATTAAGTATTAAAAATTTATTTGCAATGATTAAAAATTGGCACGCGATATTAGGAGTGCTATTTTATGGATTATCAAGCATAATATTCATAATCGTATTGAAAATGACTGATTTGTCAATAGCTTATCCTATGACTTCAATGTCGTACATTTTTGTTACAATATTCTCATATAAATTCTTAGGAGAAAAAATAAACAAGTACAAGATGATGGGAATAGTTTTAATTATTATTGGCGTCGTACTTGTTAAGATATAGATAAATTGGCGCGATTGACTACCCACCAAAATTTAAAATACTGTTTTCACAATATCTCTTTCTATTATTTTAACATCCGTGTCAGCATATAATTTTTGGTATGTTTCGAAGTCGCCTTCGGTATTATTGAAGTCATAGTTGGATGTTTTCGTAGTAAATTCAATATTTTTATAGCCTAATTTGAACATGTCAAAAACAGAATGAACAAGAGTATCTCCACGGTATAGATAGTCGTCAACAAGAAGTGCAGTTCTAGATGGATCAGGTGTTCCTGAAAACCGCTTATCTGGAGATTCAATAAATTCAAGTTCTGAAATATCTGAAATTTTATAAGTAGATTCTAAATTTTTCAATATACTAAACCATATATCACTCTGTATTTCCAATTTTAAATCATTAGTAGTATAATTCCACTTATTCCATTTTTCAAATCTTTCGGACATATATTTCAATTGTTCCTCAGTTATGTTGCCTGCGCGTTTTATAAAATCATCAATATGTATATGAAGTCCGTTATTATAGAAGTGTAATTTCGACTCAATTTTTCTCATTTTATTCTCATAATTTGTTTTATTTAATTCTTTAAAACTTCTAACTGTCATTTTTACAGGATAAAGAGTGAAGAAATTTGTATCTGGATTAGAATTTAGTTTAGATTCATAGACATTGTATGCGTACGGAACTGCAGAACACAAAAGTGCAATCACATCATAATTCTTCATAAAATTTGGGAATGTGATATTATTTATAAATTTTTTATTGCACTCACAAGTTCTATTTCTTTTTCTTTAATGCAACATTTCTTACGACTTTAGTAATATCTTGACCCTGTTTATCTACCTTTACATAAACTCTGAACATCAAGTAGAACAATACTATTATACTCACATATATTGCAAGGTCTGTTGCACGCTGTATTCCTAATACATTACTGATGAATTGAAGCAACGCCGGCGTCAATGAGAACAGTATTATTCCAAGCCAAATTGCACTCCAAAATATGAATTCGAATACTCTTATTGATTTATCTTTTAATCTTAATGCCACTCTGCTCCAAGCAAATGCTGCAAATAAAATCATCAAAACCTGTATTATTGTTATCATTTTATCACCTTATCAAACATTAAACATTGATTTTAATTATAAAATGTTTTCATTTAAACATTTTTCTTAAAAACATCCGTCCAAAGACTCTGCATGCTTGTCTTACTCCGCCATGACCTTTTTCCATGGAATAACCAGTGTACTCTATTATTACTGAAACCTCTTGATATTTAATTTTTTTCTTATATATCTCTTCTATTATCTGTGATGCGTGCT